>Ga0302320_10027430_pt1 | contig 10977 bp, 9 predicted proteins | sample Bog_T0_3_FD_202130 | JGI IMG/M metagenome (GOLD analysis project Ga0302320, IMG submission 202130) | Peat permafrost microbial communities from Stordalen Mire near Abisko, Sweden - Bog_T0_3 | ecosystem: Environmental > Terrestrial > Soil > Wetlands > Peat | place: Sweden: Abisko, Stordalen Mire... | reverse complement strand
GCTCGAGCCTCACATCGGCAATACGCATGGGCTTCCCGGTCTGGGCCACCGTTCCCATCACCCCCTCGCCCAGGTGCATGAAGAGCGGCTGCGTCTGGCAGTTCCTCCGGGACGAGGGATGGTCGCACAGGAGGCCAGTCGCCTCGTGATACAGCGCGATGACGAAATGGTCGATGGGCAGGGTTCCGCAAACGATGTCCGTGACCCTCTGGAACAGCCGGTCCTCGTCCAACTCCTCGATGCAGGCCGCGGCCAGGGACCGCAGGGCCGTGAGTTCGAGATCGAAGTCGGGCCGCTTGGGACGGGTCGGTTCAGAATCGGGGGTCATGGTGCTCCCACACCTGGGAAATCCGGACAGCCCGGCCTTCGCAGTTATTCCCGCCGGTGGATCCCGGCATGGGCGGTGAACTCGTTTTCCACCGCATCCACATCCGGGGCGTTGTAGAACACCAGGTTGCGCAGGTGTTCAAAGCTTTCCAGGCCGAGGACCTTGCTGAACTGGAAAGCCAGACCGTCCGCCAGTTCCACCACCACGGTGCCCAGCAGCTGGATTTCCACCTCGGCTTCCACCAGGATGATCCTGATCTCGCACTCGGTGCCCACCGGAAGCCGTTCGGGAGTCTGGATGGACATGCCCTTCATGCTGAGGGAATGGGTGGGCGCACCGGACAAGGTGACGGCACCGGCCCGGATTTCCGTCCGGGCGCTGACCAGAACCCTGGTGAATTCCCTCTGGTTGGACTTCTCGGTGCTCATAGGGTGGGGCCTTGGGGCGCAGAGGTGGTTGACCTGAAGATTGAAAGGTGCAATGGGACTATGCTCAACTTACCATTCAATCCGAGGGCGCGCGAGGGAATTGCCAACCCGGCCACTTACGGAGAAACTGGGAGCCGGAGCCCCGACCGCATGGGCTTCCTTCCAAGGGATGATTCCGATGCACAACCCCTTCAACGTGGTCCCCTTTCTCCGGGACCAGCCAAAGGAGGAGGAGGACCTGGAGGCCTCCACCATCCTGGGAAAACTGTGCCGGAAGGACTTTGAGCTCTGGGTCTGTCTTTCGGCCAACGGCTCCCTGTTCCTGAAGTGGTGGCGCTGGAGCGAGGATGTCGAGCGGTTCTATCCTCTGGAGGACGGCGGCCTCACCTTGAACCCCTCCGAACTCATTCCACTGGCCGAGCTTCTGGCCTCGGTGGGCAACCGGCTGGACCAGAAGGGATAGCCAGCTCAACTGGGGGGGACGGGTCCCGGCCCGACTGTGCCTGCCGGCGGCCCTTTGGCACAGTTTGTCCCGGGTGGTCTTGCGCCGACCCAGTTCGGGTCCCGAGGTCTGGCGCCGACCCAGAAGTACCTCGCGGCGGAACGCGCCGCTCGGTTTGCCGTAGCAGGGCGCCGCAGGAAATAGGTTTCGTCGCCTTCGTTGCGTCAGCATGGTCTCGATCGGCATGAAAACGGCCAGTCCGCCGAAACCGAGGGAGAGGCTCGCCGCATGCTGGTTGCTGTTTGCGCTCAGCCTCAAGCCGACTCAGGAAGCTTTGCGAAGGGGTAACTGCCTACGGGTATCCGGCAAAGTGTGAGCCTGGTCCGGCGCTAGAGCCCCCGCATCCACTCGGGCCGCAGAGGCCTGCGCCCTGCAAGAGCTTCGTGGATGGCGGCCAGGATGGCCTCCCGGTCCCTGGGCAGGCGGCCGCCGATGGGCAGGTGGTTGGAGGCATGATTGGAACGGAAGATCCCCCCGGTCAAGTGCGCCTCCGCCACGAACCAGGCGAGTTCCTGGAGCAGCCCGGCGATATCCGGCAAGGCAAACCGCCCTTGGGCCTCCAACTGGGCCAGGGGCGTGCCCGGAACCACGGTCAAGGTCAGGGTGGAAAGGAAGCGGGGATCCATGGCGGTGGCGAGCCGGCCGGAGGCCCGGGCGTGCTCCTCGCTGCGTTCCCGTCCTCCAGCCCCGAGCAGGAACATCAGCGACTGGTCCATGCCGGCCGCCCGGGCGCGCCGGGCCGCCTCCTCATGATCGGCGACGTCCCCCCCCTTGGCCAGCCGCTGCAGGGTGACGCCATCCCCCGACTCGGGCCCGATGTAGAGCAGGGAGAGGCCCAACTCGCGCAAGCGGCTAAGCTGCGCCGGAGTTTTCTCCAGCAGGTTGCGCGCCGTGGCGTAGGTGCTCACCCGCCTCAGGCGAGGGAAAGCCGCCCCCAGGGCACCCAGGATCGGTTCCCAGCACTCGGTATCCATACCCAGCGGGTCGCCATCCGCCACGAAGACGTGCCGCACCTCCTCCCCGCACCGGCTGCCGGCCTCGCGGATTTCGGCCAGGACGTCATCCACCGGCCTGGCCCGATAGACCTTGTTCCGGTACATGGCACAGTAGGTGCAGTGATTCCAGGAACACCCCAGGGTGGCCTGAAGAATGTACGATTGGGCCTCACTGGGGGGCCGGAAGAGCGGTTCCACGTAGCGCATCCGAGGATTATGCCTGTTCCCGAGCCCGAAAGGCCTGATGGACCTGCATTCCAGTGAATAGGGACACCTCCGCCGGGATCCGGTTTCAGTTGCCGCCGCGGCCGGTTGCGCCAGCAACCGACCGCGGCGACCCTGACGTACCTCCGGAACCCGGTCGATTACCGAGCCAGCATCCTAGCGCCGCTTGCGCTTGCGCACCAGATCGACCACCACCGCCAGGATGATGATGACGCCCTTGACCATGCGCTGGGGCCCCTGAGGGATGAGCAGCAGGTTGAGGCCGTTGTTGACCACCCCGATGATCAGCGCTCCGATCAGGGTGCCAGACAACTTGCCTTCGCCCCCCAGCATGCTGGTGCCGCCGATGACCACGGCGGCGATGGCGTCCAGTTCGTAGCCGTCGGCCGCCACCGGCACCGCCGAGTCGAGCTTGGCCGTGAGCAGGATCGCCGAGATGGCGCAGAAACAGCCGGACAGGGTGTAGATCACGATCTTGTGGAACCGCACGTTGATGCCGGACAGCAGGCTGGCGGTCTCGTTGCCGCCGATGGCGTAGGTGTATCGCCCCAGCTTGGTGTATTTCAGGATGTAGCCGCCCAGGCAGAACAAGGCGATCATCACGATGGCAGGGATGGGGATCGGCCCCAGGCGGCCGGAAATGGCCAGGAACTTCTCCGGCAGGGAAAAGATCGGCGCGCCTCCGGAAATGGTGAAGGCGGCCCCTCTTGCGATGGACATGACGCCCAGGGTGGCGATGAAGGGCGGCACGCTCAATTCGGAGATCAGCAGGCCGTTGATGAGCCCCATGAGGCTGCCGCAGACAATGCCGATGAGCACGGTCAGCCACACGCTGACCTGATGGTCCTTCATCAGGATCGCCATGACCAGGCCGGTGAAGGCCACGATCGAGCCCACCGAAAGGTCGATCCCGCCCGAAATGATGACGAAGGTCATGCCCACGGCAATGACCGAAACGATGGAGATCTGCTGCAGGATGTTCAGCAGGTTCCGGGTCGTCAGGAAATGCGGCGACAGGAAGGACACGGCGACGCACAGCAGGAGCAGGCCGGTGAGGGCGCCCAGACTGCCGCCGAAGGAAAAGGTCTTCCGTCCCTGGGCGGGACGGAGTTCCGGGGTTGCGGGTTGGGTGATTGCTTGCATATCAGGCTGCCCCTAGCGTAGCGAGAGAAAGGATTTTTTCCTGGGTGGCTTCGGACCGCACGAGCTCGCCGGCGAGAGCGCCGCGCCGCATCACCAGGATCCGGTCGCTCATACCAAGCAGTTCCGGCATTTCCGACGTGATCAAGAGCACGCCCGCCCCTGCCTGCACCAGTTCGTTCATAAGGGTGTAGACCTCGATCTTGGCGCCCACATCGATGCCCCGGGTCGGTTCATCGAACAGAAAGATCTTCGCCTTGGACAACAGCCATTTCGCCAGTACCACCTTCTGCTGATTGCCGCCGCTGAGATTCAGGGTCTTCTGGTCCGCGCCCGAGGCCCGGATCTTCAGTTTATGCAGGTACTCGCCGATGGCCGCACGCTCTTTGCCCAGGTCCAGGTGCGACCAGCGGGTGAACAGGCCCAGGCTGGCCAGGGTGATGTTCTCGCCCACCGACAGGGACAGCACGAGCCCCTGGCCCTTGCGGTCCTCGGTAACGAAGCCGATGCCGGCCCGGATCGCCTGCTGGGGCGAGCGGATGGTCACTTTCCGGCCCCGGATCCGGATCTCGCCCTGGTCCAGCGGGTCCAGTCCGAAGATCGCCCGGGCCACCTCGGTGCGCCCTGCGCCCATCAGCCCGGACAGCCCCAGGATCTCCCCTTCGCGCAGGGTGAAGGAGACGTCCCGGATCACTCCGGTTCGGCCCAGACCCTCCACCTTCAGCAGTTCCTGGCCGGCGGCGACCCGGATCTTGGGATAGTAGTCGCTGAGCTCCCGCCCCACCATCAGCCGGATCAATTCGTCCAGCGGGGTGCCCTGGACGTCCAGGGTGGCGATGGTCCCGCCGTCGCGCATGACCGTGACCCGGTTGCCGATCTGGGCGAATTCCTCCAGCCGGTGGGAAATGTAGATGATGGCCACGCCCTTGCTCTGCACCTCCCGGATGATCCGGAACAGGTTCTCGATCTCCTGGGTGGTGAGCGCGGCGGTGGGCTCATCCATGATGATGATCCGCGACTGCACGGAGAGCGCCTTGGCCACCTCCACCATCTGCTGCTGGGCGATGCCCAGGTCCCGCACGATGGCTCTGGCGTCGATGTCCACCCGCAACCCGTCCAGGATCCGCTGGGCCTCCCCTCTCAGGGCCTTCCAGTCGACCTTGCCGGGCACCAGCCTGGACATCTTCTCCCGGCCCAGGAAGATGTTCTCCGCCACGCTGAGGTAGGGGACCAGGTTCAATTCCTGGTAGATGATGCTGACGCCGAGATCCTGGGCCCGTTTCGGGGTGAGCTGGTCCAGTTCCTGACCGCCCAGGACGATGCTGCCGGAATCCTTGCCGTAGGCGCCGGCCAGGATCTTCATCAGGGTCGATTTTCCGGCCCCGTTCTCCCCGGCCAGGATATGCACCTCGCCCGCCCGCACCTCGATGTGGGCGCCGTCCAGCGCCAGCACGCCCGGGAATTCCTTGCGGATGTCTTTCATTTCAAGCACGACTTCCATGGGACTTTTCCTTTGGAGCAAAAGCCCGGGGCGCCGGAGGGATGCTGGGCAAGCTCCGGTGCCCTGGGGGACCTTCTTTCCGGACCGGCCGGCTACTTCTGGGCGAACTTGGCGCAGTTCGACTGGTCGATGATGGTGGTGTCGGTGATCACCTTCTTGGGGCTGGTCTTGCCCATGATGGCCAGGCTCAGGGTCTCCACGGCCTTGGCGCCCATCAGATCGGGGTTGGTGCCCAGGGTGGCGGTGATGTCGCCCTTGGCCACCGCGTCGATGGCATTGGGGTTGCCGTCGATGCCGATGATCACGACGCCCTTCTTGCCGGCAGCCTTGCAGGCCTGGGAAGCGCCAAGCGCCATCTCGTCGCTCAGGCCGTAGAAGACGTCGATGTCAGGGTTGGACTGCAGGATGTTCTGGGCCACGTTCATGGACTTCTCCCGCTCCCAGTCCCCGGACTGGGCGGCGACCACGGTGATGCCCTTGTATTTCTTGATCTCGTCCCGGAAACCGCCCTCGCGCTCGGTGGTGAAGGAACTGGGCAGCCCTTCGATGATGGCGACCTTGGCCTTGCCGTGCTTGATCTTGTTGACGTAGTCGGCCACCTTGCTGCCGCCGGCGCGCTGGTCGTAGCCGACGTAGGCGAAGACGTTGCCGCTGGGCAGATCGGTCAGGGAGTTGAACACCACCACCGGGATCTTGGCCTCGTTGGCCTTCTTCACGGAGGAGGAGATGGCTTCGATGTTGATCGCGCAGAGGGCAATGCCGCTCACGCCGTTCTCGACCATGTCTTCGACGATCTTGGCCTGGCCGGCGAAATCGCTCTCCCGCTCAGGGGCGAGAATGACGAACTTGTAGCCCAGCTTGCCCGCCTGGGGCTTGGCGCCGCTGATGATGCCGGAATAGAAGGGGCTCACCATCCCGGGCGGGATGATGGCGATTTCAGGCTGGGCGGCGCTGGCGGCGGGAGCGGCCAGGACCAGGGCGGAAGCCAGCAGTGTGCCGAGGGTGGAATGAAGCTTACCCATGAGGAAACCTCCTGATTCTGCAGAAGACTGCAGAGGGTTGGGACTGCGCCCAGCCGAAGGCCGGCGTGGGCATGACCGTTTCGGGGTCAGTGGGAACCCCGAGAAGGAAAAGCGCTTTCAAATGTTAACGCTCACAAATTAGCCATTCCTGGAGTCTTTCCCCGCGGCGCCCAATCGGAGAAAAACCCATGGTCAGCCATGGCAAACCGAGGCCGTCATGCTAATGTGAACGTTCACAAATCGTAGTTCCAATCTTGTTCAATCCCCCATGGAAGTCAAGAAAAAGATTGATGGGTCGTTTTTCCGGGGCTGGGGTGACTGCCTCTTTTCATGTGCAGTTCAGAATCGCCCTGAGTCACTTGGCATCCGGCACTTCGCCTGCCCGGCTTTCCGCAGCGGGTGCGGATTCGGATCAAGGCTGGCCCACTTCGCAATAACCTTTGCAACCCGCGGATCAAGGCTGAAAAGGGGTCTGTTTAGCCTAGGCCTGGGGAACGGACTGTGGATCCCCGGCGTTGGGACCGAAATGCTGGAGCAGCACCAGGGGTTCGGTCCGGCTGGGGTTGACCACGGTCACGCCGGTCCGGGCGGCCGCCTCGCTGACGAAGAACTCATCGGAACTCAGGCCGCCGAAGCGGAGCATGGTGGCGGTCTCGGCCGGATAGCCGCCGAAGCTGCCGTGGCCCTGGGTCAGGATGCAGCCGTAGGCGGCCTGGTCCCTCAGCACGGCGGTCCGGCCCGGAAGGACGGTCAACTCCTTGCCCGCGAACAGGCCGGTGGCATAGACGATCCACTGCTCCACGCGGGTCTCGTCCTGGCCGGCCAGGACCGGGGGCCGGAACCAATGTTTGCGGAAGTGCGGATCCACATTCTTGTCCCAATCCAGCAGCCCCATGACGTAGTCCAGGTCACGCAGCTTATCCTCGGGACAGTTCTTGACCATGAACTCGTAGGGGAAGGCTTCCCCGGCCACGACGTTCTCCAAGGTGGAGCTCACATCGGAATTCCATTGGGGTTCATAGGTCAGGTAGGAGCCCGGGGCGTGGACCACCCCTGGCGGGATGAACCAGCCGGTCCCCAGTTCGATCCGGTAGGCCCGGGAGAGTTCGGTGATCCGGTTGTCGCCGGTTTCGAACTGCGCCAGCCTCGCCTTCACCTGCTCCCGGGTCACGTCCGGGTCGAAGCCGAAAAAGGTATGGGGAAACTGGCCGGGATGGCTGTTCAGCTGGCGGGGGAAGTAGTAGGCCTCGGGCTTGCCTTGGAGACCCACCCTGGCGGCGTCCGCATCGCCCAGGTGCAGGTGCAGGAATAGTGGCGCGTCGTAGTCGAAAAACTTGGAATACATGGGCCAGGTGCCGTACCGTGCCTGCAGTTCCGGCCCGATGAGCCGCGCGCCCAGTTCCGCCACGGCGTCCTTGAACAGGAACCGGCCGCCCAGGGTGCCGTCCAAGTCCACATAGCTCATGCCTTCATCCGGGGGCGCCAAAGGCCCGTTCATGGCGGCGATCACCGAGGCGAACCAGCGTTCCTTGATCGAACCCCGGGCGGTGCCCAGAGCGAAATAGTCGTCCGGATGCAGCCGCAAACGCTTGCCGGCGCTGGAGAATCCCCGGGGCACGAAATTGGGCGCCAGCCGCAGGATCCCGGCATTCCGTTCGAAGGTCTGCAACATCAGTTTGGCGTCGCTCATGGGGATCTCCAAAGGGTGGTGGCCGGATAGGCGGCCTTGAAGGAGGCGTAGTACTCTTCGAGCCAATCCAGGGCGCCCGGAGCGACCGCGGGCCGGTCCGCCCGGGCCGGGCCGGATTCCTCTTTGAGCCCCGCGGCCCGGGCCCCGAGCAGGGCGGCGCCCAGGGCCGACAGGTCGGGGTTGGTGGAAACGGTCAGCGGCCGGCCCAGGACCGTCGCCAGCAGCCGGGTCCAGTAGGGATGGCGCGCGCTGCCGCCGGCCAGGCGGAACTCCCGGACCCCCTCGCAGCCCAGGGTCTCCAGGCCCAGGCGCAGGCTCATGGCGACCCCGAACAGGGCCGCGTGGAGCAGGTCGAGCCGGCTGTGATGGAGTCCCAGGCCGATCCAGGCCCCCCGGGCGCCCGGGTCCATGTATGGGGTTCGCTCGCCGGCCAGGTAGGGCAGGAACAGGAGATCCCTGGGCGGAACCCCGGCCGCGAAGCCGGCGTAGGCCTCCTCCCAGGACAGCCCGAGCAGGCAGCGGACCCACTCCAGCGCCACGCCGCCATTGAGCATGGCGGCCATGCGGTACCAGGTCCCCTCCCCCACCGCGGCGAACAGATTGAGCGAAGCTGATCCCGCGGGCAGGGACAGCGCCAGGCGCACCGCCTGGACCCCGGAACCCACGCTGATCTGCAGGACCGAAGGATCCGCCAGCCCGGCCCCGAACAGGGCGGCCGCGGTGTCGGCCGCGCCCCGCCCCACCGGGATGCCCTCGGCCAGACCGGAGAGCCGGGCCCCCTGGGCGCTCACGGTCCCGGCCAGGCCCGAACTCGGCCCCAGGGGCGGCAGCTTGTTCGCATCGATGCCCAGCTCCCGGAGCAGCTCCCCGTGCCAGGCCTCGGCCTCGCAGTCGTACAGGAGGCCGCCGCTGGCGTCGGTCCGCTCTGTGGACAGCTCACCGGTGAGGCGCCAGCGCAGGTAGTCCTTGGGGAACAGGAAGACGTCGGTGCGGTCGTAGATCGACCGCCGCTCCCCCTTGAGCCAGAGGATGGAGAGCGCGGCCATGCCCGGCGAGGCGGCATTGCGCAGGGGGCCGCGCAGGGCCGGGGACAGGGCGTCGAACCGTGGAACCAGGCCACGGCTGCGCCGGTCCGCCCACAGGATCGCCGGGCCCAGGGCGCCCTGGGAGAGGGAGACCGGCACGATGCCGTGCATCTGCCCCGAGAATCCCACCGCTTCCGCCGCCGAGGTCCGGGCGCCCAGCTGGCCCAGGGCCGAACCCAGGGCGGTGACCCAGCATTCAGGGTCCGTCTCTGCCCACAGCGGCTCCGGGCACGAGACCGGATAGGGCGCGGCGGCGACGGTCGAGGCGTCAGCCTCGAGGGCGAGCACCTTGAGGGACGCGGTACCGAGGTCGATCCCGAGCCGCACCGGTCATCTCCTTGAAGTCCTGTACTTGTCGATGGTAACCGCGATGATGATGACCAGGCCCTTGATGACCAGCTGCATGAAATAAGAGATGTTCATCAAGGTCAGGCCATTGTTCAGGAAGGCGATGATGAGGGCGCCGATGAGGGTGCCGGCGACGCTGCCGATGCCGCCGACGAAGCTGGTGCCGCCCAGCACCACCGCGGCGATGGCGTCCAGTTCGTAGCCGTTGCCCAGCAGCCCCGAGGCGCTGTAGAGCCGGCTGGAGGTCATGACCCCGCCCAGGCCGGCCAGCAGGCCGGACATGGCGTAGACGAAGACCAGGACCCCGCCGACCTTGATCCCGGTGAGCCGCGCCGCCTGCTCGTTGCCGCCCACCGCGTAGATCCGCACGCCCAGGGTGGTCTTGGTCAGCACCACCCAGCTCAGCAGGATGACCACGAACGAGATGATCACCAGCCAGGGCACCGGGCCGAGGTAGTTCTGGCCGATCCAGGCGGTATTGAGGTCGTTGTTGATGATGGTCGTGCCCTTGGCGAACAGGTAGGCGGAGCCCCGCAGGGCGGTCATGCTGCCCAGGGTGACGATGAACGGCGGCAGCTTCACGTAGGCGATCAGCACCCCGTTGATGGCGCCCATCACCAGGCCGGCCGCCAGGGGCACCAGGACGGTCGCCCAGTGCATGTCCGGGCGCACGCTGGTGAGCAGGGACAGCACCGCCGTGCAGGCCAGGATCGAGCCCACCGACAGATCGATGCCGCCGGTGAGGATGACCATGGTCATGCCCGCGGCCAGGACGATGTTGATGGACGCCTGGCGCAGGACGTTGGTCAGATTGTGGGCGGTGAGGAAGTTGGGGTTCAGCAGCGCGAACAGGGCGCAGATGAGGAACAGGATCGGCAGGATGCCCAGGCTGCGGAGCAGGGCGGATCGGTTGGCCCTGGCCCGGGCCAGGGGAGTCAGGGTCATGCTGGTCGTGGTCATGCTGTCGCTTTCGCTGGATCAAGGCCCGCCGGGGGCTGCGCTGATCGAACCCCGGTGGCGTAGGCGATGATGGTTTCCTGGTTGATGTCCGTTCCCTTGAGATCGGCCACGATCCTGCCTTCCCGCATCACCAGCACCCGCTGGGCCACGCCCACCACTTCGGGCAGTTCGCTCGAGATCAGGATGACGGCGACGTGCTGCTTGGCGATCTCGCCCATCAGCTTGTAGATCTCGCTCTTGGCGCCCACGTCCACGCCCCGGGTCGGCTCGTCCAGAAGCAGGACCTTGGGCATGATCTGCAGCCAGCGGGCGAGCAGGAGCTTCTGCTGGTTGCCGCCCGAAAGGGAGAGCGCCAGGGATCTGGGGCTGCTGAGTTTGATGTCGAACTTCTGCACCGCTTCGGTGGTGATCCGCTCGTTGCTGGCGGCGCCCAGGAACCCCGCCACCGAGGTCTTGGCGATGACGTTCATGGTGATGTTCTCGTGCGAGCTCATCTGCAGGAACAAGCCCTGGGCCTTGCGGTCCTCGGGGACATAGGCGATCCCCTGGCGGATCGCGTCGGACGGCGAGGCCACTTCGATGACCCGGCCGTCCAGGGTCAGCCGGCCGGAACTTTTCCGGTCCGCTCCGAAAACCAGACGGGCGAACTCGGTCCGGCCGGAACCGACCAGGCCGGCGATGGCGAGGATCTCCCCGGCCGCCGCCTCGAAGCTGACGCCGTTCACCTTCTTGCCGTCGGCGAAGTTCTCGACC
>Ga0302320_10027429_pt1 | contig 10977 bp, 2 predicted proteins | sample Bog_T0_3_FD_202130 | JGI IMG/M metagenome (GOLD analysis project Ga0302320, IMG submission 202130) | Peat permafrost microbial communities from Stordalen Mire near Abisko, Sweden - Bog_T0_3 | ecosystem: Environmental > Terrestrial > Soil > Wetlands > Peat | place: Sweden: Abisko, Stordalen Mire... | reverse complement strand
ACCCGAATGGTCTTTTGTTTATGAGGGCGCGTTACTACAATCCGAATATTTGCCGGTTCATCAATCCTGATCCAACCGGTTTCTCCGGAGGATTGAATTTTTATGCATTTGCCAACGGAAACCCTATCAACAATGTTGATCCAATGGGCCTGCAAGTTCCCGGCCCAGTAGAAATCGCAGTTGGTTTTGGACCCGGGTATGGAGAAAGCACCTCCGCTTGGAATAATCGGTATCAGGGCGCAATATCGCAAGCGGGCCCCATACAAGCTGCCGCCCTCGGCGGCGTAGCGGTTGGCGCAGGCGGGGCCGTTGTGGTCACTTTTGCAGCCCCAATCGCCGTGTCTGGACTTACGCTGGCGGGATTGACCCCAGCAGCCGCGTCAGCGACGGTAACTGCAGGATTAGGTATTACCGCGATTGCTGGTGCCAGTGCGACAGGCGTGGACATTTACCGCAATGCAAATGCTGGCAACTTGGACGCCGTGGCATTCGATGTCGGAACACTTTGGGGCGGAGGTCTTGTTGGAAGCGTTGGAGGTGGGCGTTATATAGCAGACAACGCGAGTCCGGCGCCAAGCACAGTGCCATACTCAATGAATCCGTTCACCGCCGATTACGTATCCACCCCAACAGCGCCGAATGGGTATGGTTTTCAGCGCGACTCGAATCTGCCGTTTACGACCGACTTTTGGAATTTCTTGGGAACAGGTCCAACTCCGTCAAGCGGTGGCGGTTCCGCGATGTTGACTGGTTCCGGCGCGAGCCTATTCTTTCTACCATCTGAGAATTCTTCAACCGGCAAATAATTCACATGAGTTTTATTGAACTATTGGCTTTATTGTTCGGGATTGGCCTCCCGATTACAATTGGAATGTTAGTATCTAAACAGTTTGGCGTTTGGACCGGAGTAGAAGCAGGGCTTTTTTCTGCTATTCCATGCGTCGCCAGCGTCGTTCTCTTTTACCGTGCTTATTGGCGTAGAAACGCAAAGCGCCGTCAAGAGTGGAAAGAGAAATATAGCCGAGTTTATCGTGTAATCGCCGTTCCAACGAACGATTCGCTCGCCAAGAAGGCGCAAGGCGCTGAAATCAAAATCGGAGACTACGGTTGGGAGGCTGTGCCACTGCGAGAAGACGGCTTGATCTACTTGCAGGGGCTAACTCCGCAGTGGCGCGTGGTTTGGTATGCGGGATTTCGTCCTGACCAGATTGAAAGAGTCGCGTTCAAACCTCAATCGCAATATGATTGGGATCAGACATGGGTCAAGAACCCACCGCCCTGTCCATTCCCTGTGCAGGAGCGAGAGACAGCCAACATGGGATTTCCGATGCCACATTAGATGCGAAGAAGGATCTTGCGGTTCGGCCTCCGGTGTGGATTCGCATTTTTCCTTTCTTTACGCTGGCTTTGGATACAGCGGCAGAATCTCCCCAAACTGGAAGTTGACCCGGTACAGCCTCACATTGGCCGTGTCGCCGGTGGCAATGCCGTCAATGCGCGGCACGAACTCGTAGTCAGTCTCCCATTCCTCTTGGCGCGGATACGAGCCGCCCAGCTTGTCGCCCGTCAGCAGCGCCCGCTGCGCCACCGCCCAGGCCTGCGCCGTGGCCAGCGTCCCCGCCGTCACGCTGCCGCTCACCACGCGGCTGCCCGCCTCCACGCCGGACGGCTGCGGAATGGACACCCCACCGCTGCCGTCCATCTCGAAAGGCAGGTTCTGCACGCTCCAGCGCGTCGCGGAATACACCACCTTTTCCGTCAGCTTCATCTCGCTCACCCCGGCCTGGCCGGTGACCGCCCCCACGAAGTCCTCTTGGAAATCCAGCTTCATCATCGCGTCGGTCGTGCCGTCCGACTCGCGATCCTCATGCCGCCGGCTGCGCACGCTCGTTCCGAAATTCAGCGCCAGCATCAGCGCCGCCACCGCCGCGTCCGCGGTCGGCCGGTCCAGCGCGAAGCAACTCCCCTCCATCGCCGTCCGCATTTCCAGCGTCAGAAAATCGCGCGTCACCTCCACGCTGTACTTCATCCCCAACTCGCCCTCCAGCTTCGGCGAATAGACCTGGATGGTGAATTCCATCCGCTGGTCCTGCTCATTGAAGCCCGTCGCCGTCTGGTTCTGCGTCTGGCTGAACCCAGTCTGTTCACTGTTGACCAGCCGGCCCTCGTACAGCGGCAACACCAGTTCCGCGTACAGCGTTTGCATTGTGGCCTGGTCGCGCGCCGCCACGAAGCCAGTGCAAGTCTCCACGTCCACCCCGAATGTGTCGCGGTTCATGTGCGTAGTCATCTCCAAATACGCCCGGTTCGCGCTCAGCTTGCTCTGGTACTCGTAGCTGAAGGTCATGCGCAGGAATTCCGTCGCGCTGTTCTGGGTCACCTGCCGCTGGTCAAAGCTGACCATGCTAGAGCGCAGATACGCCGTGCTGTCAATCGCCGCCTCGCGGTTCGCGCCCAAGGCCTGCGCGCGCGCAAGCGCCGTGGCGTAGGCCGCGTCCGGCGTCGGCCCCGTCGCCGTCACCGTCCCGGCAAACGTCGTCATCAACGTCTGCGCCGGAATGTCTTCGCGGTTGCTCACCTGCAGCGTGCTCCCCAACAGCAAGCCCTGGATACGGCGCCGGTAATCCTCGCCGAACGATAGCTCGATGAACGTCGTGCCATCCGCCGCGTCCGCCGCGCCCGATCCGGTCGGGTAGCTCGTCGCGTCGCCGTTGGCATACACGCTCTGCGTGCTGGCCTCGTCGTGCAACCGTTGCGACAGCGTCCAGCCATACATCGCCAGCACGGCCGTCCGCAATGTGTTGAGCTTCGCCGCGGCCAGCGCCGCCGTGGGCGCGCTGATCTTCCCGTTGAACGCGAACGTCTCATCCCCCGACTCCACGTCCTGCCGGTCGTTCACCGTGTATTCCGCCGTGGCGTAGCCGCCTTCATTGGGGAAGAGCGAGTACGATGCGCTCAGGCTCCACTCAATCCCGGTCTCCGCTTGGTTGATCTCCGCTTGGAAGTCATCCACACGCACGCATTGGCTCCAATCGCCGTAAGTCAGCGTCCCGTCCGCACAGTTCACTTGCGCCTTCAACTGCCGCTGCAAGACCAGCAACGCGGCTCGCCTTGCAGTCAGGGATAAATTGGCCTGACCTGCTAAGGTCCCGCTCGCCTCCACGCTGCCCGTCGCGTGACGCCGTTGCGAACGCATCTCATTGAAGCGCGTGGCCGCGTAATGGTCGCGCCAGCGGTTCACGTTGCCCAGCCCGCGCAGCGTCCCGCCGTTGCTCGCCTTGAACGTCGCCATCTGGTTCGTTGGCTTCCACTGCCGCCACGACACGCTGAACGACAGCTCGATGAACGTATCCCCATCCATCGTGGACAAGTTATTCGAAGTCGAATCGTTCGTGAGCTGCTGCGTGCTCGCAGTGTTGTAGCCGTTCTGCAACGCCACCGCCGCCGTCAAGGCCGCCAGCTTGGTCTGCGCCAGCGCCAGCGTGGACGCTTGGATCCGCCCCGCCAACAACAGCGTTGTCTCGCCCGTGAAGTTGTCCTTCTGGTCCGCCGTCCATTCCGTGGTCGTGTAGCTACTTTCGTCCGGGAAGAGCGTGTACGTTGCGCTCAGGCTCCAATCAATGCCCGTCTCCGCTTGATTGATCTCCGCGGTAAAGTCCGTCACCCGCACCACCTGCGAGAAATCCCCGTACACCAGCAAGCCATCCGGCACATTGACCGCCGCCTTCAGCTTGCGCTGAATCACGAGCAATGCCGCCCGCCTATCTGCCAGCCCGAGGTTCGGGTCGCCCGCCAGTGTCCCAGCCGCGTCAATCGTGTCGCTCGACCGCTCGCGCAGACTGCGCAACGGATTGAACCGCGAAATCGAAACGCGGTCCTGCCACTTGCTCACGTTGCCGAGGCCCACCGCCGGCGTCCCGAACGACGCCACCAGGTTCGACTTCTTCCACTTGCGGTACTCGCCCGAGAACGTCAACTCCGTGAACGTCGCGCCATCCGTGTCATCGTCAATGATGTTGGGCGTCGTCTCCATACTTAATATCTGGACGCCCTTATTAAAATTCCGGTCCGTCAACGCCTGTTGCAGAATCGCCGCCAGCTTCACGCGCGCCGAAGGTTCGTCCTGCGCTTGAATCCGCCCGCCGATCACCAGATGCAGTTCCCCGGTGAAATTGTCCCGCTCCGTAATCGTGTAGGTCGCCGTCGCGTAGCTGGCCAGATTCGGAAACAGGATGTAATCCGCAGCCAGGCTCCAATCAATCCCCGTCTCCGCCTGATTGATTTCCGCCGTGAAATTGTTCACGCGCACGACCTGGGTCCAGTCGCCGTAAGCCAGTGTGATTTCATCCGCCGACGTGACTGCCGCTTTCAACGCCCGTTGCAGCGCCAGCAATTGCGCCCGGCGCGCAACCACACCCAAGGTTGGATCGGGCGCCAGCGTGCCACCCGCTTCAATGACGCCCGTCGTCCGTTCGCGCTGGGCGCGCAACGGCGTGAACCTGGTGGTGTCCACCCGATCCGCCCACTTGCTCACGTGGCCCAATCCCAACGCCGCCCCAGTGCCTTGCACCGTCGCCATCTGGTTCGTCGCTTCCCACTTCCGCCAGCTCGCGGTGAACGTCAGTTCCGTGAACGTGTCGCCGTCCTCGTTGGCGCTGATGGCATTGGGCGTCGTCACGAGACTGAGTTGCTGGCCGGCCAGGTATTCCCGGTCAGTCAACACCTGCTCGAACACGGCCGCCAGCTTCACGCGCGCCCCCGGTTCGTCCTGCGATTGGATCTTGCCGGCCACCGTCATCACCAGCTCGCCGGTGAAGTTGTCATGCTCTTCCACGGTGAACTCGGCCGTCGCATAAGCCGACTCGTCGGGGAAGAGCGTGTAGCTGCATGTGAACGAAAAATTGATCGCGTTGACGAGCTGGTCCAGGTCACAGGAGAACTCCTCGATGCGCACCATGCCATTGAACACACTGCCGCCCTGACCGAATTGCAGCACGCCTTGCGCGCTGTTCATCTGTTCGGTCATCGCCGCCGCCGCTGCCGCCAATGCCGTGCGCCGTTGCCCCAACGGTTGTGTCGTGTCGCCAAAAGATTGCCCCTCAACGTGGATTTTTCCATGTGTCTCCCGGCGCTGCTTGCGCAACGTGGAAAACCGTTCCGTGCCAGCGGAGTGTTGCCAGCGATTTACCACTTCGAACTGGTAGGAAGTGGCGGAACCCTCCTTGGAAAAGGTGAGGGGCAAATTGTTGGTGGCGCCGCCCGGTGCCTGTTCGTAATAAGCGAACACGAGGTGCAGCGTCTGATGGTACTGGCCCCATTCTTCCGGCAGGTCCTCGCTCACCACCACCGCCGTCTGGTTCACGTAATCCACCCCCACCGCGTCATTGGTCCAGCGCAGCACCGCATTGGGCAGCAGCAGCGCCGACCGCAGTGAATCAATCTGCGCCCGGTTCTGGTCATACGTCGGCCGAAACAAATCCACCGTCGCATCCAGCCGCACCTTCGCGCGCTGCGATTGCTCGCCTCCCTCCAGGTCGCGCGACTGCTTGATGCTGATTTCCCCCAGCGCCGAAATATCAAATGAGTTGTAATAGAGCTTCATAAAATCAATGAGTCTTGCCAGGGTACGATCCTCCCATCTGGCCAGTGGGTTGGAACTGCAATCCGTTGCCGCCGCCCTTGAAGAGCGCGTCCGCACGCGTGGCCAGAGCCGCGAAGGCCGTGTTCAACTTGCCCGCCGTGGTGGCCAGCAAATCCAACGCCGCCGTGGCATTCTTAATCGCCGTGTCATCCCCGCCATTCGCCGCCGGGGCCGACCCGCCGCCGGCAGCCGGACGCACCACCGGCATCACCGCCGAATTGTTGGGTGCGGCTGCGGCCGCGCGAGCTGCCGCGTGCGCCGGATGCGGCCTGCCTTCAATGCTGTGGTCCGTCCCGCTACTCCAAGGCAATCCCGTCGCCGGATTGATTGGAGCCGGCAGGCCATTGCTGCCCATGATCGGCTTGGGCCTGGGGGCGTTGAAACTATGCCATCGGCGCGACGCCGCATCGGCGGCCGCCATTGCCGCCGCTGACCGCCGCTCCGAAGCAGCGTCACCCGGATGCTGTATGGGCGACACACGATGCTCGGGGGCAGGCCCCGGCGCTTCCGCGCGCGCGCGCTGCCGTTGCAACATGGCCTGCTGTGCTGCGTCCACCTGCCGGTGCGTCTGAATGCCCCCAAACGTCGCCCGGTTCAAGTCACGCACACCGCCAATAACCCGCATACCGCTGCCAAGCGCCATCGCACCGACCGCCCCAATGCCCGCGCCAAGCGGACCACCGCGCGAACCGGCCACGGCCCCGCCAACCGCGTCCGTGAACAGCCCGTAGGCGGCGCCGCCATAGGTGTCGCTTCCATGGATGCCCATCTTCCCGCCAGCCCAATTCAAGCCACCCGTCACGCCAGCGCCGATGCCAGCCATGCCGAGACCTTTCCCCATGTTCACCCAACTCTTAGGGTTGGAGAGGAAACCACGAGCCGCCGTCCAGCCTCGTCCGGCCGCATTCAACCCGCGCGTGGCCGCATTCCTGGCAGTGGCACCAAGCGACGGCGCCGGCCAATTGCCGCCCTGCCCATGCGTCTGCGCCAGCAATTCCCGAATCTCATCCCCGTAGGTTTGAGACGGCGGAGCCATCTGGAGCCCGCCAGCCTGCGGAGCGTGCAAAGCGTCTATGTCGTCCAGCGGGATCCCCCTTGGAGCATGGATGCCCGCCGGTCCACCAAACACACTCGAATGCTTTTGCCCAAACATGGTGTTGAAGTTCTCGGCCGTGGTCGCGGTGCTGTTATGAAACGGGTTGGCCGTCCATTCATTGTTCATCGCCGACATCATCTGTTGGTACCGCGCGCGCGCGGCCTGCACCGCCGCGGAGACCGGCTTGCGCTTGGCGACACTGTTGCCCAGTCCCATCGCCCACCGGAGCGCGCCATGCACTGGATCCAGCCGCCCCAGCTCACTCGACGGAACCGGTCCCTGTGCCGAAGGCCAGAGGCTCCTTAGGCGGTTGTTCAGCCCCATGCGCCGCATCGCAGCATACGCCGGGTCGAGCCGCTTCAGCATCCCCTCATATTCCTGCACATGCTGGTCCATCGCCACACCGCCGCGCAGGGCTGTAGCCGCAGACGCAGGCGACCCGCCACCGCCGCGCATCGCCAGTCGCGCCGCCCCGTAGAGCGCCGCCGCCCCCGCTGGCAGTGTCGCCGCTTTCGCCACCGCCGAGGTCCGCTTCAGGTCCCGCTGACGAGGACTCACATAGCCGGGAATGTTTTCCGTGGCCCGCTCGTTCCCCGGCAGTTCATCCGCCGCCTTTGTCCGCGCCGCGTTGTCCTTCTCGAACTGATCTTCATAGTAGTTTCGCCACGTCTGCAAATTGTCGCCGTGCGGTTTGCGGTTACGCTCGCCGGTTTTCCGCACCGCATAATCATCCAGGTTGTTGCTCTCACCCGATAGCCCTTCGCGCGGAATCACAAACTCCCCGCGATGCACCACGCCGGCAACCTCATCCGCCGGGCCGTCCCCAGTGTAGCCGCCGCTGGCAAAGCCGTTCCCCATCAGCGTCCGGCGCTCCCGCAACAGGCGCGCCATGTCCGGGTTCATCCCCGTCAGGCTGCCCACGTCCTGCCGCATCGCCGGCCCCATGCTGTAAAGCTGCCCCTGCGTCACGCCGCCGCCCAGCGCCAGCTTGAACGCCGCCAACTTGCGGAGCATGTCCGCAGCGCCCGCGCCAAAGAACGACCGCGAAAATTCCCGGTTCTGGTCAATCGCCAACTGGTGGATCTCCGCTTCCACATCCGCGCGCCGGCGCGCCAGGTCCAGCGTGCGCTCGTAAGCCAGCGCGTTGTCCTTGACATACCGGCCCGTCAGCTCCTCGTACTCAGCCGTGCCCTCCACCGCCGTACCCAACTGCGCCTCGGTGCGCGCCGCATCCGCCAGCAATTCTTTCCGCACGCGCAACAGCTTTTCGGTTTCGTTGTAGCCATAGTTCACCGCCCGCGCAGTGTTCTCCGATCCTTCCACGCCGTGCTGGTACGAAGTCAAGCCCGCCGCCTGACCCGTGCGCCCTTGGGCCGAGGCCAGCGACGCCTGAATCGTCTTGCTCCGCTCCACCAGTTGCGCCCGCGTCGCGTCGCCTTCCAGCGTTTTGTCGTGCGTGGCGTCATAAGCCTCAATGGCCCGCTTCGCTTCTGCCAGTTGCGCGGTCAGCGCACCGGTTTCCTGCGCCAGTTTCTGCGACGCCGTATGCCCTTCCACCATCGTGAACCGCTGCTCGATGCCCGCCATCAAACCCTCTTGCGTCTTGAGCAAGTCCAGATACTTCTGTTGCGTGACCTGAACCGATCCGATCTCGCCTTGCAGCCCCTCATACGCATCCGACAAGTCATCCACATCCGACTTGTTTTTTTCCAACTGCGCCGACAGGTCCGCCTTTTGTTTCAGCTCCGCATCAGCGTTCTGGTGGTGCTCCTGCTTGTCCGTAATCGCCGCATCATTCGCCGCGTTGGCCTTTTCAATGCTGGCCCGATTCGTGGCCAGCAAATCCGCACGGGCTTCCAGCGCGGCTTTCTTATTGGCGAAGGCTTGGTCCTTGACCCGGTTCACCACCAGCAGCGCCGCCGGGGTGTTGTTCGCTTTGCGCGCATTCAGGAAGTCCGTCGCGTCCGCGCTGCCCGACCCGCCCATCCCCCGCATGGTGTCGGCGAAAATATTCGCGTTGCCGGTCGTCATCGTGTTGTTGCCCAGCATCGTCGCCGCAATCCCCATGCTCTGCGCCTGCAACGCCGACGCCCGTTCCTTCTTGCGGAGGCCCATCAGCCTGCCACTCAACCCCACACCATCCTCTGCTGCCGGACGATCCTCGTGCATCAGGTTGAAGTAATCCACCATGCCTGGCCCGGTCATGCCCAAATTACGCATCCACGGCATCACATTGCGGGTTAGCGTGCGCCCGATACCAGCCGCTTGCGACCATAGCGGATTGGCCGTCATGCGCTTCAGCATGTCCTCCCGCTTCGCCTTTTGTTCCGCGTCACTCGGACTCGGTCCGCTGAACAGGTTGGCCCCCTCCTGCATCAGTCCACGGCCCAGCGCCGCCCCCATGTTGACCTTCGCCAGCACGTTGCCGCTCATGATCAGCCGGTCGTATTCCGCCCGCAGCCCGGCCATGTTCGCCTTGACCGTGTCCAGGATCTTCGCATTGGCCGTTTGCGCCGCGTTCAATCCCAACTGCGAATCAATCGCCTGCTTTAAAATCTCCGGGTACTGCTCGATCACCACCGGCACCCGCGCGGCATTGAAGCGGCCGCCCAGCGTCCCGCCCAACGCCTGCTGTTCGCGCTTGCCCAGTGTGCCCCAGATGCCCGACAAGTCACCCAGCGTCTGCCCCACCGGCTTCTGGTTGAGCTGGTCGTCCAGCGTCTCCACCTTGTAGCGGTCGCGCAACGTCTGCTGCACGTCGCCCTTGTTCATCTCCTGGAAGACATACTTCAGCGCGTTGCCGGTCGTGCTGCCCGTCGCCCCGGTCGTGCCCGTGACCACCGCCAACATGCCCTGCAACTCTGCCAAGCTGATGCCTGCCACCCGCGCGGCCGCCGCCGAACGGTCCAGCCCCGTGAACATTTCTTCCAGCGTCACATTGTAACGCAGCGACGTGGCCACCAGGCTCCCCAGCGTGCCGTCCAAGTCCGCCGCCTCCAAATGGTAAATGTGCATCAGCGACTGCAATTGCTTGCTCGTCTCTGCCATGTGCATGTTCGCGATGTTCGCCGCCTCCGCCGACACCCGCACCTCTTCGTTGATCGTCTTGCGGTCGCCGCCCAGGCGCGCCCAGGACTGCGCGCTCTCCATCGCCTCGCTCGTGGCCCGGCCTTCCGTGGAAGCCAGCTTCATCATGTCCGTGGTCAGCTCCTGCACCGTCCCGCCGACGCCGCGAAACACCACGTCCAAATGCGCCATCTCCAAACCCGTCTGCTCCATCCGGCGCATCGAGTAGCCCGCCAGTTCCGCCGCCTTGTACAGCACCATCACCGCCGCCGACCACGCCGTGACCTTCACCAGATTGGCCGCTTGGTTCCGCAACGTCAGGCCTTCAATCGCCTGGTCGAGCCGGTCATGGTTCTTGTTCACCGGCTTGAGTGAGGACGTCATCCGCGCGGTGGCATCACCCGCCTTGTTGTAATCCACACGGTACTTGTTCAGCCGACCGTTCTCCTCAATCGTGTACGACGCGCCCATGTGGCGGCCGGTCAACTGATCAGTGTTTAGCTTGTGGACCTTCGCACCCCGCTTCACCAAGTCCGCCTCCAAGTCCATCGCCCCTTGCGTGGTGGCCGTGCGGAACGCGCTCGCCTGAGCATTCTTCTGGTCGAACGCCCCCGTCTTCTTTTGCTCGCGCGCAATATCCTTGGCCGCCCGCTGGCCCGACTGGTTGAATTTCCCCAGCGCCTTGCGATGAGCCTCCAGCGAATCCAGCTCCGCCTGAATGTTCGCCCGCTTAAGCTTGTCGTCTTTCTGTTCCGCCGCGTAGCGTTGCTTCAGCAGCTTCTTTCGTTGCTCCCCGGCGCGCGCCATCTCCTTTTGTTCCGCCGCCGGCAGCGTCCCCTGCAAGAAACCCTCCAGCAGCGCCCCATGCGTCGAAGTCGCCCCCGGCACCTGGCTGAACATCTTGATGGCGGCGTCAGCGTAACCCCGGCGCAGCCGGTCGAAACCGCCCAGCCCCGTCGCGGGACGCGCATTGGGGCCGCTGGTCTTGGGCGTGCCCGCGTTCGGCAAGTCACGTTGGAACTCGCGCTGCAACGTGGCCAGGTTATCCCGGAACGTGGCCGCCTGCTGCTTTTCCGACTGGTCGCGACTCACCAGCTTGAGAATCTTCCCTTCGACTTCCAGCGCCGATTCCGTCTTGAACGGCCCCTGGCGCGTCGTCGTCGTGGTCCGGTCT
>Ga0302320_10027426_pt1 | contig 10978 bp, 9 predicted proteins | sample Bog_T0_3_FD_202130 | JGI IMG/M metagenome (GOLD analysis project Ga0302320, IMG submission 202130) | Peat permafrost microbial communities from Stordalen Mire near Abisko, Sweden - Bog_T0_3 | ecosystem: Environmental > Terrestrial > Soil > Wetlands > Peat | place: Sweden: Abisko, Stordalen Mire... | reverse complement strand
AGCGGCAGCCCAGGCGCGGGGCGAGCTTCTCCAGGTAGCGCTCCAGCGGGCGCGAGTGCAGCGCCTCGGGGAAGCCGGACTGCACCAGGAAGGCCAGCCGTCCGGCCCCGGCCCGGGGCGCGAGCGCCTGGAGGAAGGCCAGCACCAGCGCCGGCATGGCGTCCGTGTAGAGCGGCATGCCCAGGAGCACCGTGCCGGCCGCGCCGAAGCCGGCCAGCGCCCGCTCGAAGTCGGCCGGGTGGGCGAGATGGAGCGTTTCGCAGGGGCCACCGCCGCCCCGTTCCCAGCCTTCCTTGACCCGGGCGAGCATTTTCATGGTGTTGGAACGCGGACCGCGAGGTGACCCGTCAAGCAACAGGAGCGAGGGCATGGGCGACTTCCTTGGCCGGGCGGTCGGCGACCGCGGTGAACATCTTGGGAGCCTTGAAATTACGCGCCATGCGGGTCCACATTGCCGTGGTGATCTCCAGGTCCTCGGCGTCGGCATCGGGGCCCGGGGCCAGCAGCAGGCCGAGGTCCGGATAACGGCGGTAGCGCGGGCGGTGGTGCGTTTCAAAGCCCTGGATGATGAGGTGCGGGTGCAACAGCGGGATCATCTGGTCGACCGCGCGCTTGAGCAGGACCCCGGTGAAGCCCAGGGTGACCTGGGAAGCCAGCACCAGCAGCCCGGAGTGGATCACGGTCCGGCAGATGCGCGCGCTGTCGTCGGCCCGGGCGCATTCGCCCGGGGTCTTCACCCAGCAGCTCCAGCAGCCGACGCAGCCCTTCAGGTCGAGCTCCCGCAGGTCGAAGGTGGTGACCTCGTGGCCCGCGGCCGTCAGGTGCCCGGCGACCGCATGCACGTACGCGTGGAAGGCCGAGCCGGGATCAGGCTCGCCATTGAGGATGGTGATGCGCATGGCTGGATCCTTTCGATCGATTCCGCCAACTCTACGTCGTAGAATTCATTCGACGGATCAAATCTACAACGTAGAATTGGGTTGTCAAGGGTTTCCCTTGGCATCGATGGCCTCTACGACGTAGATTCGAACGACCGCCGAACCCTGCCAAGGAGCCTCCGTTGCCGAACCAGCCGCCCATGGACGCCCCGCGCCGCGCACGGCGGGAAGGACCGGCGACGCCGCTCACCCGGGAAGGCATCGTCACGACCGCCCTGCGCCTGGTGGACGGCGAAGGGCTCAAGGCGCTCTCCATGCGGCGGCTCGGGGCCGCCCTCGGGGTCGATCCGATGGCGGTCTACTACCACTTGCCGAACAAGGAGGCCCTGCTGGACGCCATTGTCGAGGCGGTCATGGCCGAGATCGATCTGACCCTCGACGATCCCGCCGAGCCGCCCGAGGTGCGCATCCTGGTCGCGGCCCGCGCCTACCGCGACGCCATGCTCGCCCACCGCAACGCCCTGCCGATCGTGCTGACCCGGGGGCCGGCCACCCAGGTGGCCCTGCGCCCGGTGGAACTGCTCCTGGGCGTGCTGCGCGAAGCTGGGTTGCCGCCGGAGCAGGCGCTGGCCGGGATGAATGCCATCGCGGCCGCTGTGCGCGGGGCGGTGGGAATGGCCGCTTCCATGGCCACCAGGGCGCATGCTCCGGACCGGGTGGAGGTGCTGCCATTCGCCCACCTGCGCGAGGCGCTTCTGCATGCCGGGGACCACTTCGAGCGGGACTTCGAGTTCGGTCTGCGCGCCCTGGCCCGCGGCCTTCTCGCCGAGGTGCCGCCGCAGCCGGTCCGTTGATGATGGCATATACAATATCTGGGCACTATAAAGCCGGTAATGTGAGATCGTTAAGGGCCGAAAACCGAATAGAGTGAGGCCCATGCGCAGCAAGCCCGTTGGACATGCAATCAGTTGGTTCGGCGGGGCGCGGCGGGTGCTCCTGGGCGGAGGCCTCGTCCTGGTCTGGCTGGCCGTGGCCTGGGGCATCGCCGCGCACCGGACCGGGCGCCGGGCCGCGGCGGTCCTGGCGGAAGGGCGGGAGCAGCTGGGCCGGCAGATCCAGGCGACCACCGCGGGGGTAGCGAACAACCTGAAGCTGCTGCATGGCATTCCCGCCATGATCGGCGGCGCCAGCGAGATCCACCAGATGCTGAAGCGCTTCCCCGCAGCCTCCCTCCCGGGTCCCCGGGATGCCGGTCAGGCACGGCTGGATCAGCTGCTGGAACGAGAGGTGGCGGACCAGAACGCCCTGAGCGTGATCTGGGTGATCAATCCGCATGGAATCTGCATCGCCGCCAGCAACTACCGGAAACCGGACAGTTTCCAGGGAACCGATTACCAGGACCGGGACTATTTCCGCGCCGCGATGCGGGGCGCTCTCGGGCGCCAGTTCGCCGTTGGCCGAAGATCCCGCATCCCGGGCCTGTTCTTCTCGGCTCCGGTGGTGGAGGAGGGACGGGTGCTCGGAGTGATCGCGAGCAAGGTCGACCTGCCCGCCCTGAACACCTGGATCAGCCAGACCGATTCGTTCCTGACCGATCCGTTCGGGGTCGTGATCCTGGCCCGGACCAAGGAACTGGAATACCGGGCCCTGCCCGGCGCCGGGCTGGACGGCCTGAGCCTCGAGCAGCGCGACGCGCGCTACCAGCGGACCAGCTTCCAGCCCCTCGACATCGGACCCTGGAGCGATCCGCGCTACGCGCAGCTGAAGCGCTTCAACGGCGGCACCACGCCGGTGCTGATGGCCTCCCGGCTGATTCCGGACGACGATCTTTCAGTGCACGTGACCGTGGCCATGCCGGACATCGTGCTGCTCGACCGCGAACAGCGCTGGCTGTTCGTCCTGCTGGCGCTGCTCGGCTCGGCGGTGATCGGCTGCGTGCTCGCGACCTGGACCTACATCCGGCACATGAGCCAGGCGCGCCGGGTGCTGAACGACCACCTGGACGAGCTGGTCCTGGCCAAGGCGGCCGCCGATTCGGCCAATGTCGCCAAGAGCCAGTTCCTGGCGACCATGAGCCACGAGATCCGCACCCCGCTCAACGGCGTGCTCGGCATGGCCGAACTGCTGCTCTCCAGGGATCTGGATCCTGAGCTCCGGCAGGACTACACCCGCACCATCCTGGACTCGGGCAACACCCTGCTCACGCTCATCAACGACATCCTCGATCTGTCCAAGGTCGAAGCCGGCAAGATGGAGCTTTCCCTTTCGGCGTTCATGCCGGGGCAGCTGCTCAAGGAGATCACCGCCCTGTTCGCCGAGATGGCGGGCCGGAAGGGGCTGACCCTGGAGGCCCGATGGGCTGGGCCGGAGCAGGGCTACCTGGGCGACCCGATGCGGCTGCGCCAGATGCTCGCCAACCTGGTCAACAACGCCATCAAGTTCACCGATCGGGGCGGAATCCGGATCGAGGCCTGGGAACCGGAGCGGGCGGGCGCTTCGGCGCTGCTCGAGTTCGCGGTGATCGACACCGGCATCGGCGTCAAGGAGGAGCTGCGCGGCCAACTGTTCCAGCCCTTCCTGCAGCTCGACGGCTCCACCACCCGGCCGTACGCGGGCACCGGGCTCGGCCTCTCGATCGTGCGCAGCCTGGCCCGGCTGATGGGCGGCGGCGTGGGCATCGAAGGGGCGGGGACCGGCTCCCGGTTCTGGTTCCGGGTCAGATGCGCCCTGGCGCCGGACCCGATCCAGACCCCGGCGGCCCGTGGCCCGGCCGGCGAGACCGCGCCGGCGCGGCCCTCGGAGCGCAACCGGATCCTGCTGGTGGAGGACAATCCCACCAACCGCAAGGTCATCGAAGCGCTGCTGAAGAAGCGCGGCTACCGGGTGCACAGCGTCGAGAACGGCCTGCAGGCCATCGAGGCGGTCACCCGGGGCGTGCCCGCCGACCTGGTCCTGATGGACTGCCAGATGCCGGTCATGAGCGGCTTCGAAGCCACCGAGCGGATCCGGACCTGGGAGCTGGAACAAGGCTCGGCGCGGCTGCCCATCGTGGCGCTCACTGCCGGGGCATTCGAAGGCGACCGGGATCACTGCCTCAAGGCAGGCATGGACGATTTCGTAACCAAGCCGGTGGATTTCGTCCTGCTGCCGTCCGTGATCGCCAAATGGTTGAACTAGGGCCTAGAATCTGACATTGGAGAGCCAAGACATGCGGAACCGTCCGCGCACCCCGGGTATACAGGTCGCCCCGGCGCCATCCAGGCGTCAGGCGCAACGGGAGGTGCAGCGGTTGACCGGCCTGCTCAAGGAATCCCAGGCCATGGCCCAGGTGGGGGGCTGGGAGATCGATCTGGCGTCCGACACGCTCTACTGGACCGATGAGACCTACCGGATCCACGACACCAGCCCGGCTTCGTACCGGCCCACGGTCCCCAGCGCCATCAGCTTCTATGCCCCGGAATCGATGCCGGTCATCCGCGCGGCGGTGGAGCAGTCCCTGCGGGCCAACCTGGGCTTCGACCTGGAACTGGAACTGATCACCGCCAAGGGGCGCCGGATCTGGGTCCGGGTCAACGGCCGGCCGATCCTGGAACAGGCCAAGGTGGTCAGGCTGGTGGGAGCCTTCCAGGACATCACCGAGCGCAAGCGGGCCGAGAACGCGTTGAAGGAAAGCGAATACTTCTTCAAGGAATCCCAGCGGGCGGCGGGCGTGGGCTCCTACAAGACCGATTTCCGGGAGGGCCGTTGGGAATCCTCGGCGGTGCTGGACAGCATCTTCGGCATCGGCCCGGACTACCGCCGCGATGTGGCGGGCTGGCTGGGCCTGGTCCATCCCGACGACCGGGAGATGATGGACCGCTATTTGCGGGAACAGGTCATCGGCAACCGGGAGCCCTTTTCCAAGGACTACCGGATCGTCCGGCATGGCGACGGGCAGACCCGCTGGGTCAACGGCTTCGGCGAGGTCCAGTTCGATGGCGACGGCAACCTTCTGACCATGTTTGGCACGATCAAGGACATCACCGAGCGCAAGGAGGCGGAGGAGGCGCTGCGGATGAACGAGGCGCAGTTCCGCGGCTACATCGAGCATTCACCCATGGGCGTTTTCATTGCCGATGAAACCGGCCGCTACCTGCGGGTCAACCAGGCGGCCTCCAGGATCACCGGCTATACCCAGGAAGAGCTGCTGACCATGAGCATTCCCGACCTGCTGCCGCCGTCCTCGCAGGCCCTCGCCGCCGACTACCTGCGGCAGTGCGCCGAGACCGGCCACATCTTCGGCGAGTTCGAGTATCGCCGCAAGGACGGCACCCTGGGGTTCTGGTCGGTGGAGGCGGTGCGGCTGTCAGCCACGCAGTTCCTCGGCTTCACGGCCGACATCAGCAAGCGCAAGGCGGCCGAGGCCATGGTGCTGCGGATGACCGAGGAACTTGAGCAGCGGGTGCGGGAGCGCACGGCCCAGCTGGAGGCCACCAACAAGGAACTGGAGGCCTTCTGCTATTCCGTGTCCCATGATCTGCGCGGTCCCCTGCGCGGCATCGACGGGTTCAGCGGGGCCTTGCTGTCGGACTACCGGGACCGGCTGGACGGCACCGGCCAGCACTACCTTTCGCGCATCCGCCTGGGCGCCCAGCGCATGGGGCAGCTGATCGACGACCTGCTGAAGCTTTCCCGGATCAACCGGAGCGAGCTGGAGGTGGGCCGCGTCGACCTGTCCGGGCTTTGCCGGAAGGTGCTGCTCGAACTGGCCCAGGCCAACCCGGAGCGCCGGGTCCAGGTTTCGGTCGAGCCGGACCTGGTGGTCCGCGCCGACCGCCGGCTGCTGCTGGTGGTGCTGGAGAATCTGCTGGGCAACGCCTGGAAGTTCACGGCCAGGCGCGAGGATGCCCGCATCGAGGTGGGGGAGGCGGACGGCGCCCCGGCAGCGCGCTCCTTCTTCATCCGGGACAACGGCGCGGGCTTCGAGATGGCCTACGTCGAGAAGCTGTTCCAGGCCTTCCAGCGGCTGCATGCGAGCAGCGACTACGAAGGCACCGGCATCGGCCTGGCCATCGTCCAGCGGATCATCCACCGCCACGGCGGGGAGGTCTGGGCCCAGGGGGCGCCGGGGGAGGGAGCCAGCTTCTTCTTCAGTCTGCCGGACCGATAGTAGGCCGCGTCCCATGGATTGGATGGTAAATTGGGGTTCTGACATCCCTTCCGGTCACCGCCAACCGCGCGATAAGGGCACCTTCCATGACCTCCGAGCATTCCAACCAGAGGGAATTCACCAGAGTCCTGGTGGCGGCCCGCACGCTGATCAAGGCGGGGAACGTCTCCCTGTCGGCGGCCCAGGCCCATTCGCTCAGCATGAAGGGCATGTCCATCCTGAGTCCCGAGCGGCTGCCGGTGGGGACCGAATGCGAGCTCACCATCATCCTGGTGGAGGGCGAAGTGGAGATCCAGGTGCTGGGCACGGTGGTGGTGCACCTGGCCGACGGCATGGCCTTCCTGTTCACCAAGATCCTCGGCCTGGAAAGCTTCGAGCACCTGCGCAACATGGTGTTCTACAACGCGCCGAACGTGGAGCAGGTTGAGGACGAATTCACCTCCCACACCGGGATCCGCAAGAAGGAATAATCAGTCCTGGTCGCCCCAACGCTTGAAATCGGGCAGTTCCAGGTCGAAGACGTCCAGGACCTTGCCGATCATGTGCCGGGTCATGTCCTCGATGCTGGCGGGCCGGTTGTAGAAGGTGAGCACCGGGGGCATGACCACCACGCCCAGGTCGGCGACCGTCTGCAGGTTGCGCAGGTGGACCGGGCTCAGCGGCGATTCCCGGGCCATCAGGACCAGCCGGCGCCGCTCCTTGAGCACCACGTCGGCGGCCCGGAGCAGCAGGTTGTCGGAATAGCCCGAGGCGATCCCGGCCACGGTCTTCATGCTGCAGGGCGCCACCACCATGCCGCAGGTCTTGAAGGTGCCGCTGGCGATCAGGGCGCCCACGTCCTCGATGGGGTGGAACCGGGTGGCCAGGGCGGCCACGTCCTTCATGTTCCAGGTGGTCTCATGGGCGATGGTGCGGCGGCCGCCGTTGCTCACCACCAGATGGGTCTCCCAATCGGGGTAGTGGCGCATGGCCTGGAGCAGTTCGATGCCCAGGATGGCACCGCTGGCACCGCTGATGCCCACCACCAGGCGCTTGGGTGTGGTCATGTGGATCTCCCTCGAAGATGATGGCATAAAATTTCGGCGGGATGCCGCGTGGCACCCCGCCGTTGTTCCCTGCATCCCTAATGGACGAAGTAGTGCACCCACAGGGCCGAGATCGGCATGGCGATGAACAGCGCGGGCAGCATGTTGGCCACGGCGAATGGCTTGATGCCGGCGATGCGCAGGCCGGTGGCGACCATGATCAGGCCGCCGCAGGCGGAGAAATCGGCGATCATGGCCGGGGTGGTCAAGGGCAGGATCTTGATGGCCAGGAAGAACAGGGAGGCCTGGATGGCGAACTGCGGGATCGCCAGGGTGGCCACCGTGTAGCCCAGCGCCGTGGCGAAGATGGCCGCGGTGAACAGGTCCAGGAACGACTTGACGATCAACAGCGAGTAATCGCCGGTCATCCCTTCGTTCATGGCGCCGAAGATGCCGGTGCCGCTGGCGCAGAACAGCACCAGGATGGCCACGAACTTCTCCAGGAACTGCTCCTGGGTGAGGCCTTCCGGGGGCTTGGCGAACGATTCGATGAAGCCCTTGGTCCTGGCGGCAACTTTCTGCACCCAGGTTTCCAGGTGGATCAGTTCGCCGATCAGGGTGCCCACCAGCAGGGCGAGGATCACCGCCGGCAGGTACTTGACCTTCACAACCATGGCGATGCCCAGGCCCATGGAGGCCAGACCGAACACCAGGGGCATCTTGGTGCGCAGGTTCTCGCTGATCTTGTCACCCAGGAATGCTCCCGAGACGCTGCCTACAACTACCGAGGCTCCGTTGACGAAGGGGCCGATCATGTTTGCTCCTAATTGGGAAAGGGGTTAGCTAGTTGAATCAACCTTGGAGGAAACGCTCGTAGTCGACTTCCTTGAACTGGGCGCGCTGGAACTTGGCCTTCAGTTCGAACGGCACGGTGCAGTCGAAGATCGCCTTGCAGGTGATGCCCTTGCCGCGGATGGAGTAGCTCATCTCGGGCGACTGGGAGGGGTCCAGCGGGTGGCAGCGCACGCCGGGGATGGGCACGACGTCCACGTCGGCCTGGAACCGGGTGGTCATGGCCCACATGACGTCATTGCTGTCGAACGGGTCCACGTCCTCGTCCACCAGGATCACGTGCTTGAGTTCTGAGAAGGCCGAGAAGGCCAACAGGGCGGCCTGGCGCTGGCGCCCTTCGTCGAACGGCACGGCCTTCTTCACCTGGAGCACGGCGAGGTACTTGCCGCCGCCGGCCGGGTGGGCGTAGACGTTCTGCAGGAAGCCCGGCAGGGCCTTGCCGACCATGGTGATGATGCTGGCCTCGGTGGGGATGCCGGCCAGGTTGACGTGCTCTTCGCTGGGGCCGATCACCGTCTGCATGATCGGGTTGATCCGGTGGGTGATGGCCTTGACCTTGATCAGCGGCAGGGACGGGTTGGCCGGGCCGTTGTAGCCGGGGAATTCGGGCATGGCCTTGCCGGTGTGGCTGTTCTGGTCTTCCGCGACGCGCACGTCGGGGAGCAGTTCGCCTTCGATGACGATCTCGGCGTTGGCGATGGCCTTGGCGTTGACCGTGAGGCACTTCACCAGTTCCACCGGCTTGCCGCGCAGGGCGCCAGCGATGGTCACTTCATTGAAACCCAGGGGGGTGGAAGGCGCCTCGAAGCAGGCGGCCACGTACACCGCGGGGTCCAGGCCGATGCTGATGGAGATGGGCTGGGGCTTGCCGGCTTTCTCGGCCTTGATGCGGAAGGCGTCCAGGTGCCGGCCGGGCACGAACATCATCGAGATGGTGTCGGCGCTCTGCACGCACAGGCGGTGGATGGTCACGTCCTCTTCGCCGGTTTCCGGGTCGGCGCCATAGCAGAGGCCCATGGTGATGAAGGGGCCCGAATCCTCGACGGTGTTGGTGGGGGCCGGGATCAGCTTGAGGATGTCGAACCCGGGTTCGCTGGCCAGATGGACCACTTCCTGGCAGGGCGCGGTGGTGACCATGACCGGGGCGATGGGGTTGTTCAGGGCGGCGCAAAGGTGGTGGCCCAGGCGCTCGGAGGTGGTGCCCAGCAGCAGGGCGACCCGCTTGCGGTCCGCCAGCAGGCCGATGGCCACCCGGGCGTTCTGGTAGCCCTTGATCTTGTTGAACACCATGGCCGGGCCCATCCTGGTCGGGCGCATGACGGTGCCGCCGGCGCCGACGTAGCGATAGACGCCGGAGAGTTCGGCGTGGGGGTCCACCTCGACGCTGGTCTGGACCAGCTGGCCGGGGTGCTGTTCGAGCAGGTCGAGGGCGGAACGCAGATCAGTGACCTGGGTGCCGATGGTGAGGGAAGGCGTCATGGGGAGTCTCCAGGAAGGGATACTCATGGATAACCCTACCCAGGGATCTTGAATAATATCATTTACATATGGTCAGCATCGCCCCGTGATATGGAGGGTCCATGGAGGATCGTGGCGATGACCTCCCGGGCGGCGGACGTTAGGTAGCGGTCCCTGAGGTGGATGAGCGCCGGTTGCACCGCCATGCCCGGCAGGTCCAGGGGGCGGATGGTGAACGCCTGCCACATCCGTTCGGGGATCTCGCTGCTGGGCACCACCGCGACGCCGGGCAGGCCCGCTTCCAGGCAGTTCAGCATGACCCGGATATCGGGGCTGTCCACCAGGATGCGCGGGGTGATGCCGCGCTTCTGGAAGGACCGCATAAGGTACTCATATGTGCCCCCGCCCTCCCAGCGCCGCGTCAGCACCAGGGGTACTTCGCGCAGATCCTCCAGGTGGATGGCCAACGGAACCGGGTCCGGGGCGAAGGCCGGGGGGTACACCACCGCGAAGTGGTCGGCCGGCAGCAGGTTGAGGGTGAAGACGTCCTCCCGGGTGGGCAGGAACAGCACGGCGAAATCCAGGTCCCGGCTCTTGATGTGGCGCTCGAGCGAATTGCTGTCGCTCACGTAGAGCCGGGTCTGGAGCTTGGGAAACCGCTGGGCCAGGCTCGGCACCACCGCCAGGTACTTGGAGAGGCAGGTGGTGGAGATGCCGATGTGCACCCGGCCGGAGAAACCGTCGGCGGAATTCTTGACCTCGGCCGGGATCTCGGTGAGGCTGTCCAGCACCATCCGGGCCCGTTCGTAGAGCACCCGTCCGGATTCTGTGACCTGCCAGGTGTGGCCTTCGCGCAGGATCAGCTGAACCCCCAGTTCGTCCTCCAGCTCCTTGAGGCGCTGACTGAGGGGCGGCTGGGTGATGTTGAGCGCGCGGGCGGCGCGGCTGATCTGCCCTTGTTCGACGATCGTGCAGAAATAGATAAGGCGTTTGATATCCATGGACCTGACCGGGAGAAGAGGCTCGAGTATAACCGGCCTCTCCTCCCGGTCCCGGTTCCTAGACCGCCGCCATGCGCTTGCGGCCGAAGGCGTAGCCGCCCGCCAATACCAGGCTATAGATGCCGAGGACGATGGTGAAGGCGAAGAACTTCCAGGTGCCGCCCATGCCCACCAGGACCTGATAGAGCTTGAAGGTGATCAGGGCGGTGAGCACCTGGCAGGCCAGCACCATGCCCAGCGCCGGAAGGCGCCGGAATTCCAGCCGGAAGAACAGGGTGGGCAGGGCCCAGAGCGCCATGGCCCCGACCAGCGGATACCAGACGTTGTTCCAGCAGGCCATCAGGAAACCCTTGCCCGCCGCCAGGTCGGTCAGGAAGTCGCTGGCCACCAGGAGGAGCAGCACGAATCCGATGGCCAGGGCCATCAGCACCGACACCCAGTCGAAGATCTCCTGCACGGTGGCGTCCTTGCGGATGGCGGTGTCGATCTTGTGGTCCCGGGTCTCCTTGATGAAATAGGCGCCCACCACCACGGTCACCAGGGCGATGGCGATGGGGTAGAGCAGGCCGGCATAGATGGCGTTGGCGCCGAAGGCGCCCCGGGCCACGGCCGAGG
>Ga0302320_10027422_pt1 | contig 10979 bp, 11 predicted proteins | sample Bog_T0_3_FD_202130 | JGI IMG/M metagenome (GOLD analysis project Ga0302320, IMG submission 202130) | Peat permafrost microbial communities from Stordalen Mire near Abisko, Sweden - Bog_T0_3 | ecosystem: Environmental > Terrestrial > Soil > Wetlands > Peat | place: Sweden: Abisko, Stordalen Mire... | reverse complement strand
ATCAACTGGGCCCGCGAAAGCGGGCACAGTTGTTTTTGGGGGTGGGAAATTTGCTCGATAAAACGGAAAAAAAACGCCGCGCCGCGCAAGCCGCGCTGCGCTTCGTGGAAGACGGAATGGTGCTGGGAGTCGGCACCGGGTCCACCGTCGCACAGCTCATAGAAGCCTTGAAAAACAGCGGAATTCGCCTGCAGGGCGCTGTCTCGAGCTCACGGCAAACATCCCATGCATTGCGCGCCGCGGGCATTCCCGAACTGGAGCTGAACTTCGCCGGCGACCTGCCGCTGTACATCGACGGCGCCGATGAGGCGACCCGCAATGGAACATTGATCAAGGGCGGGGGCGCTGCGCTGACCCGCGAGAAGGTCCTGGCCGCAGCCTCCAACAGATTCATCTGCATCATCGACGACAGCAAGCTGGTCAAGGTCCTTGGGACCTTCCCCCTGCCTGTCGAGGTGATACCCATGGCGCGTTCCTACGTTGCGCGCCGCCTGGTGATGCTGGGCGGGCAGCCGGTCTGGCGCGAGGGAGTGGTGACCGACAACGGCAATGCGATCCTGGACGTCCACAACTTGGACCTTGAGGACCCCGGCGCTTTTGAAACCGCCGTCAATCAGATCTCCGGAGTGGTCACGGTCGGCCTGTTCGCGCATCGCCGCGCCGACTTGCTGATCGTGGCGGGCAGCGGCGGGGTCGAAACGCTAACGCCGTAGGCGCCGCGTCCGCATCATCAAATCTCCAGCCGGGTGCCGATCTCGATTACGCGATTCGGCGGCAGGCCGTAATAGTCGGCGATGACCTGCGCGCTGCGCGCCATTTGCATGAACGCCCTGCGCCTCAGCGGCGGCAGATCCGAACGCCGGCCGGCGAGCAGCTCCTCGCGGCTCAGGAAGAAGGTGGTGTGTTCCGGGTCGAACTGCACGCCGTGCTGCTCCGCCTCGCGCAGGATGGCAAAGATGTTGGGTTTCTCCATGAAGCCCACATGGGCAACCACCCGTACGATGCCCTCGCACACCGGTGTGACCGTCAAGCGCTTACCCGCCGCAATCCGCGGTTGTTCGCGGTTCACCATGGTCAACAGCACCACCTGCTCGTGCATGACGCGGTTGAACTTGATGTTGTTGAGCAGCGCGCGCGGTATGCCCGAGGCCTTGGCGTCCAGAAAAATCGCGATGCCGCTCACGCGCACCGGCGGATCCTGCTGCAGATCGTCGAGAAAATCCCGCACCGGCTTCTGATCGCGCAGCAGCCGGGCCATGACCGAGGTGCGCCCAAGGTGCCAGGTCTGCATCGCCCAATAGATGATCAATCCGGAGGTCAGCGGCAGCCAGCCGCCGTCCGCGATCTTGGTCAAGTTGGCCGTCAGGAATGCGATGTCGACCACGAACAGCAACGACAATCCCCCGCGCAGCAGGCGGCTCTCCTTGCCGGTGCGCGATTTGATCAGGCTCAAGGTAAGGGGCGTCACGATGGTCATGGCGCCGGAAACGGCCAGGCCGTAGGCTCCCGCCAGCGCCGCCGAACTGCCGAAGCCCACCACCAAGGCAATCGATGCGATCATCAAGAGCCAATTCATGGTCGGCACGTAGATCTGGCCGGCATACTCCGCCGACGAATGCTCCACGCGCACGCGCGGCCACAGGCCAAGGCTGACGGCCTGCGTGGTCACCGAGAACACGCCGGAGATCACCGCCTGGGATGCGATGACCGTCGCCGCCGTCGAAATCGCGACCAGCGGCAGCAGCGACCAGGCCGGGGCCATCAGGAAGAACGGATTGGCGATGGCGGACGGATTGTCGATCAACAGGGCGCCCTGGCCGAAATAGTTGAGCACCAGCGCCGGCATGACGATGCATATCCAGCCTAAGCGAATCGGCGCTTTGCCGAAGTGGCCCATGTCGGCATACAGCGCCTCGCCGCCGGTGACGCTCAAGAACACTCCGGCGAGAATCGCCAGGCCGCCGATTTGGTGCTGGCCCAGCAACCGCAATCCGCGTGTGGGATCGAGCGCGAGCATCACCCGCGGTTCGCGCACGATCCAGTAGACACCCATCACCGCGAGGATCAGGAACCATCCGAGCATCACGGGGCCGAATACTTTGCCGACCGAACCGGTGCCGTGGCGCTGGATCACGAACAATCCGAACAACACCAGCACCGTGATCGGCAGTATGGGAATCTGCGCCGACGGCGCGGCGATCTGCAGGCCCTCCACGGCGCTCAGCACCGAAATCGCGGGTGTGATGGCGCCGTCGGATAGGAACAACGCCGCCCCCAGAATGCCCAATGCTCCGTACAGCTTGCGCCGCGGGCTCGCCCGTTCGGTGTTGATGACCAGGGCGGTCAGCGCCAGTACTCCGCCCTCGCCCTTGTTGTCGGCATTGAGGACGACGCTGACGTACTTGAGCAATATCACCAGAACCAGCGACCAGAAGATCAGCGACAGCACTCCCAGAACGTGGTCGGGGGTGACCGCCATCTTTGGGCCCGTGAAGCAGGCCGACATCGCGTACAGGGGGCTGGTGCCGATGTCGCCGAACACCACGCCGAGTGCCGCCACCGCCAGCGGCGCCAGACGTCCAGTCGCACTGCGCTCGGCCGCCATCACTACTCCGATAAGAAAAGGGCCCACCAACGTGAGCCCTGTTTGGCTGGGGGACTAGGATTCGAACCTAGGTAAACGGTGTCAGAGACCGTTGTCCTACCGCTAGACGATCCCCCAAAACCGATCGCGTACCGGAAGGCGACGGAAGGTTTAGCGTTTGGAGAACTGGGTTCCGCGACGCGCCTTTCGACGACCGACCTTCTTGCGCTCAACCTCGCGCGCATCGCGGGTGACGAAACCCGCTTTGCGCAGCGGCCCGCGCAGCGCCTCATCGTAGGCCATCAAGGCACGCGTGATGCCGTGCCGAATCGCGCCGGCCTGCCCGGTAATGCCGCCGCCCACCACGTGCGCTTCAATGTCGAATTTACCATCGAGCTCAACCGCGCCGAACGGCTGCTGCACGATCATGCGGCCCGTTTCCCGGCCGAAGAACTCCTCGAGCGTGCGGCCGTTGATCGACACTTTACCCGTGCCCCGGCTCAAATAAACCCTGGCGGCCGAGGTCTTGCGGCGCCCGGTGCCGTAGAAGGTATTGGAGTTGGCGGTGCTTGGTGCCATGGATTTGGTTTCCTAGAATTCTTGGATTTCCAGCGCCTTGGGCTGCTGTGCTTGATGGGTATGGTCCTTGCCGCCGAAAACGTGCAGTTTTCGGAACATGCGCCGGCCCAGCGGGCCCTTCGGCAACATGCCCTTGACGGCGAATTCGATGGCGCGCTCCGGATGCTCGGCCAGAAGCTTGCCCAGCACGATGCTCTTGAGGTTGCCGACGTAGCCGGTGTGCTGGTGGTAAAACTTATCGGTCAGCTTGGCCCCGGTGACCCGCACATTACCCGCATTGACGACCACGATATGATCGCCAAGGTCTTGATGCGGCGCATAATTCGGCTTGTGCTTGCCTTTCAGGCGATGGGCGATCTGGGAGGCCAGGCGGCCCAAGGTCTTGCCTGCGGCATCGACTACGAACCAGTCGCCGCGAGTTTCTTCGGGCTTGGAGAATACGGTGTACATGGGATACTCAAATCGGGTCAGGGCGAAAGGCGCGAAAGTGTACAGAAGCGCACGAGCAGATACCAGTCCTGCTCCTTAGCCTGACACCCATATAATATAGCGTATCCATGGAACCCCGCGCATTTGGCATTATCGACCGCGCCTTGGGCGCAATTGACAATGCAATCAAGGTGTTAACCGTCCCGGCGAGATCTGTCCGCCCGGCCCCGCCGGCCCCCGGCGCGGATCAGGCCTTAAAACCCGCTGAGCGGCAGGAATCGATTCGCCTGATGCGGGTCAACCACTCCGGCGAAGTCGCCGCCCAAGCGCTTTACCAAGGGCAGGCGCTCACCGCCCGCAACCCCGAGGTGGCCAATGCCATGCGCCGGGCCGCGGCCGAGGAAGTCGATCACCTGGCCTGGTGCGAGGCGAGACTGCGCGAATTGAATGGCCGTTCAAGCGTCTTGAACCCGCTGTGGTATGCGGGCTCCTTTGGCATTGGAGCCTTGGCGGGGGCCATCGGCGATGCCGCAAGCTTAGGGTTCATCGCCGAGACCGAACGCCAGGTCGAGGCGCATCTGCGAGATCACGGCGAGCGTTTATCCCAGGCCGATTCGCGCAGCCGCGCCATACTCGAACAGATGCGGCATGAAGAGATCGAGCACGGTGCAAAGGCCGCCTCGTTGGGGGCAAAACAGCTGCCATTTGCGCTGACGCAGGCGATGCGCTGGTCCTCGAAGATCATGACCAGAAGCTCCTATTGGGTGTAGGCCCAAACCCTCGAGTGCTTGCGATTCCGGGACTTATGTAATAAAACGTGCGCCAGCATCGGCGATTCATGACGATCAAAGGGTTGGGGAGAAAATATGGAAGAAGGGGCCAAAACCTTAAGCGATATCCCGGCTATCAATCGCTTTCTGAGTTATTGCCGTATACGAACGGTCCCTTCCAAGACGGTGATCATTCATGCCGGCGACCTACCGGACATCCTGTACTACATCATCTCAGGCTCGGTCGAGGTCATGATCGAAGACGAGGACGGCAATGAAATGGTCCTCGCCTACCTGAACAAGGGGCAGTTCTTCGGGGAAATGGGCCTGTTTTATGAACAGCCGACCCGCAGCGCCTGGGTGCGAACCCGCCAGCAGTCCGAACTCGCCGAAATGACCTACCCGCGCTTTCGGCAGATTGCCGCCGAGAGCCCCGGACTGATTTTCGAATTGGCGACACAGCTCGCCACCCGCCTCGACCGGACCAATCGCAAATTGGGCGATTTGGCCTTCGTGGATGTCACCGGCCGGGTTGCGCACGCCATCATGGATCTATGCGGCGAGCCGGATGCCATGACGCATCCCGAGGGGATGCAGATCAAGGTCAGCCGGCAGGAGCTCTCCCGTCTGGTTGGCTGTTCGCGCGAAATGGCGGGCCGCGTTCTGAAGGTGCTCGAGGAACAGGGCCTGCTGCGCGCCACCGGCAAGACCATCGTCGTCTTCAACGCCCGGCCGAAGGTCAAGACACGGCCATTGATCGTTCCGGTGAAATCCGGGTCCGGGTCCCCCGTCAAGAGCGCGCGCCCGGAAACGGCGGATGATGATGACGACGATGACGATGACGACGACGAGTAGCCCAGCCTCGTAGGGCCGGTCTCAGCGCTTGCCGCCGGCCTCGATCTGCGCGCGCATATCCTTGATGGTGCGCGCGTAGTCGGCACTACCAAAAATAGCGGACCCCGAAACGAACGTATCGGCGCCGGCGCGGGCGATTTCGGCGGCGTTATCCACCTTGACGCCGCCGTCGACCTCCAAGCGGATGTCGCGCCCGGACGCCCTGATACGCTCGCGAGCTTGGGTGATCTTCGGCAGCGCCTCTGGAATGAACTTCTGGCCTCCGAAGCCCGGGTTCACCGACATGATCAGGATCAAATCGATCTTGTCGATCACGTAGTCGAGCCAATTCAACGGCGTCGCCGGATTGAACACCAATCCGGGCTTGCATCCCGAATCGCGGATGAGCTGAATGGTGCGGTCGACGTGCTGGGTCGCTTCCGGATGAAAACTAATTGATGTTGCGCCCGCCTTGGCGAAGTCCGTCACCAGCGGATCCACCGGCGAAACCATCAAATGCACGTCGATCGGCGCCTTGATGCCCGCCTTGCGCAGCGCCTCGCACACCAACGGCCCGATGGTCAGGTTGGGCACATAGTGATTGTCCATCACATCGAAATGAATCCAGTCGGCGCCCGCGGCGAGAACCGCCTCGACCTCCAACCCAAGCCGGGCAAAATCGGCCGATAGAATCGATGGTGAGATGATGATGGGCATGGGCGCCATTATTGCATTCCGCGCGCGGCGCGTATGCCTTCGTAGGCTTCCTGAATGCGCTGAGTTTTCTCCTTCGCCATTTGCGCCATGGATTCCGGCAGGCCGTTTGCCACCAGCTTGTCGGGATGATGCCGGCTCATTTGGCGGCGATAGGCCTTGATGATTTCTTGATCGCTGATCTTTGGATCGACCTCGAGTTCGGCGTAATACCCCGACAGCGCCGCCGCGCTCGAGGCCGCATGGCCGCCTTCAGCAGGGCCTCGGCTGCGTGCCTGCGCGCGCAGCGCGGCCTCCATCCAGTCAAACTCGAATCCCGATAACCCCAGCCGCTCGGCGGCCGTCCTCAACACCGCGCGCGCCGGCGGGGATAAATCATTGCCGGCCAGGGCCGCCCGCAGCTGCAGTTCCATGAAGGCACGCAGCAGATCATGGCGCAGGCCGCACGCCTCGCGCAGCTGCTCCACGCCCAAATTTGGATCGTAGGCCGCTGATTTGCCGACGCGAAAGTACGCAATCGCCGCGCTGATTTCGGCCGGGCCCAACTTAAGCTCCTGCATCAGGCGGCGCGCGGCATCGATCTCCGACTCGGACACGCGGCCGTCGGATTTGGCCACGTGTCCCATCAACTCGAAAGTGCTCCTGAAGAACACCTCGGAGATCGACGCAGAGGCCGCGGATGCGCGCATTACCACGCCCTGGTCGAACATCTGGCCGATGATCGCCCCGATCACCGCGCCCCAGGCGCTGCGGGTGATCAGCAAGCCGACCACGGCCCCAAAGAACATACCTTTCCAAGCCATTCGCGTTGACCTATAGCACTCGTCCCGCCACAATCGCCGGCCGTCCACCAGCAATGGTAGCAGTCGCCAGGTCGCGTACCCATGCAACCGTTTTCGCAATCGCCGCCGCTATTCGAGTCGCGCATCCGCAGCCTGAAGAAGATTCATCAGGGAAAGGTGCGCGACATCTACGCTGTCGATTCGGAGCATCTGCTCATCGTGACCACCGATCGCTTGTCGGCCTTCGATGTAGTGCTGCCCGATCCGATCCCCTTCAAGGGGGAGGTGCTGACGCGGATCTCGGAGTTCTGGTTCGGCAAGACGCGTCACATCGTGCCCAACCACCTCTCCGGGATTGACCCGAATGAGGTGATCAGCGACCCGGCGGAGCGCGCGCAACTGGCCGGCCGCGCCATGGTGGTGAAAAAGCTCGCGGCGCTGCCGGTCGAAGCAGTGGCGCGCGGCTACTTGATCGGCTCAGGTCTCAAGGACTACAAGCTGCATGGCTCCATTTGCGCAATTGCGCTGCCCACCGGCTTGCAACTGGCGGACGCTCTGCCGGAGCCCCTGTTCACTCCGGCCTCGAAGGCGCCCGCGGGCCACCACGACGAGAACATCGAGTTCGAATCGGTGGTCAAATTGCTCGGGCGCGAGCATGCCTCACAGATTCGGCGCATCACGCTGGAAATCTATCGGTTCGCGGCCGCGCATGCGCGCGCGCGCAACATCATCATCGCCGACACCAAGTTCGAATTCGGCCTCGACCGCGCCGGAAATCTCGTGTTGATCGACGAGGTGCTGACGCCGGACTCCTCGCGTTTCTGGCCGGCGGACTCCTACAAGCCCGGCATCAGCCCGCCAAGTTTTGACAAGCAATTCGTGCGCGACTACCTGGAATCGCTGCATTGGAACAAGAAGCCGCCGGCGCCGAATCTGCCGTCCGACATTCAAAAGCGCACCAGCGATAATTATGTTTCGGCGCTGAGGCTATTGACCGCCTGAATAGGCCGATGTAAGGCTTTCACGCATGGCCTCATGGATTGAACGTCTCGAAGACGGCTTGTTTCAACAGTCGCGAAACATGGCCCCGCCGTGGGGCCCGGTGTTGCGCCTGCTGCGCTACCCGGCGGCGCTGATTCGCGACTGGATGACCGGCGAGATCAACGTCAGGGCGATGAGCCTGGCCTACACCACGCTGCTATCCCTGGTCCCATTGATGGTTTTCACCTTCTCGATTCTCAAGGGTTTCGGCGCGCGCAGCGATCTTGAATTCGTCCTCGAGGAATTCTTTCGGCCCATGGGCAACGTGGCTCCGGAACTGACCACCAACATCATGCAATTCGTCAGGAACATGCGCAGCGCCCTGGTGGGGTCGATCGGCCTGGGATTCCTCGTTTACACCGTCATTTCGACCATCCAGAAAATCGAATCGAGCTTCAACTACGTCTGGCGGGTGGCGCGCCCGCGCAGCTTCATGCGCCGATTCGCCGAGTACTTGAGCATCATGATCGTCGGCCCGGTGCTGCTCGCCGTTGCGCTCGGACTCATGGCGGCCGCGCAGCAAAGCCCGATCACTCAACGCCTCGACAGCATCGTGCCGCTGGCGTGGACGCTGTCAATTCTCGGCAAGCTCGCGCCCTATGCCATCGTCACCATCGTGTTCACCTTCATGTATTGGTTGATACCCAACACGCGCGTGAAAATCTCGGCCGCGATCATCGGCGGGGTGACGGCGGGAGTGATTTGGGCGCTCGTGGGCAAAGTATTCACGGCATTCATACTCTATTCGGGGCAATTGATGGCGGTCTACAGCGGCTTTGCCATCGTGCTGACGACGCTGATCTGGGTGTATTTGAGCTGGGAGATCCTGCTCATTGGCGCGGAATTCGCGTTCTACCTCCAATGTCCCCAGTACCTTCGGCACGGGCAGCAGGCCATCGAGCTCAACGCCTGCGCCCAGGAACAGATTGCCCTGTCCGTGATGTACCTGATCGGCCGGGACTACGCGGCCGGCAGCGCGCATTGGAGCTCAGACCGCCTCGCGGCGCAGCTCGAGGTTCCGGGCTCGGCGCTCGCGCCCATCCTTGCGGCTTTGGAGAGAGCCTCGCTCGTCGTGGCCACCGAGAAAGAGCGGCTGGCGCCGGGACGCGATCCGCAGGGCATCCTGCTGCTGACCATCCTGGATGTGGTGCGCAGCGCCCGCGCCCGCAACACCTCCATCGAGGTCCAAACCGCGGGCCCGACCTGCGCAGTGCTGCACGAGATTCATGCCGCAACGCAGGAAAAGCTCGGCGAACGCAGCCTCAAGGATTTGATCACGCCCCGGCGATAGTCATGTCCCCGAGCAGGATCGATCCCACCCGCGTGCCGCCGCGCACATCGATGTCATCGCCCACCGCGGCGATGCTCAGGAACATATCCTTGAGATTGCCCGCGATGGTGATCTCCGCCACGGGATATTGAATGACACCTTGCTCGACCCAGAAGCCCGCCGCGCCTCGGGAATAGTCGCCGGTCACGGTGTTGACTCCCTGCCCCATCAGTTCCGTGACCAGAAGGCCGGTGCCGAGCCGGGCGAGCTGCGCCGCGGCGCCGCCGTCGGCGCTCGGCGCCACCAGCAGATTGTGCGCACCCCCCGCGTTGCCCGTCGTCTGAAGTCCGAGCTTGCGGGCGGAATAGCTCGATAGAATGTAGCCGGTGAGCCGCCCGTCGGCGATCAATTCGCGATCGCGCGTCGCCACGCCCTCGTTGTCGAAGGGCGCGCTGCCCATGGCCTTCGGAATGTGCGGCCGCTCGGAGATGCGGAATCCGGGCGGAAACACCTGCTGACCGATGGAATTCAGCAGAAACGAGGATTGCCGATACTGGCTGCTGCCGCGAATCGCGGCGGTAAAGTGCCCGATGAGGCCGCGCGCGATTTCCGGCGCAAACAGTACCGGCGCGCGGCGGGTGCTGAGTTTCCGGGGATTCAGCCGCGCAATGGTGCGCCGCGCACTTTCGCGCCCGATCGCTTCAGGGTCTTCCAGCTCGTGCCAGTCGCGGGAACTTGAGTACCAGTAATCGCGCTGCATATCCTCGCCGGAGCCGGCCAGCACCACGCAACTCAAGGTATGCGAGGTGGTCGGATAACCCCCGATGAATCCATGTGTGTTGCCGTACACATGCAGCCCTTGATGGCTGCCGAGCGAAGCGCCTTCGGAGTTATTGATCCGCGGGTCGAACGCCAGCGCCGCGGCCTCGCAACTCTTGGCGATCTCGATCGCGCGGTCGGCGCCTACGTTCCAGGGGTGGGCCAGATCCAGGCTGGGCGGCGAGTTTGCCATCAATGCCGCGTCCGCCAGACCCGAACAGGCATCCTCCGCGGTAAACCGGGCAATGCTGCAGGCCTTGGCGACCGTTGCGCGCACCGCCTCGAGCGAGAAATCCGCCGTGCTGGCCGAGCCCTTGCGCAGGCCAAAATACACCGTGATGCCCATGCTGCGGTCCCGCTGATGCTCCAGCGTTTCGACCTCGCCGAGCCTCACCCCCACCGACAGGCCCGTATCCTGGCTGACCGCCGCCTCCGCTTGGCGCGCGCCGCGTACCTTGGCCTCTTCGAGCGCGCGCCCAATGATCGATTCAAGGTCTTCTCGGGCAAGGCGCAAGGGGCTGGGCACGGCCATCATTCTCTCCGCAGGAGCATAAGGTTCACCGCGATTCTACCGGCCCGGGTGATAGCATGGGCAGTATGACCACCGAGCCGGAAACCGGCAATTCCGAGGATGCTGAGCAGATCCTCCTCAGCAAGAGCGCGCGCAAGCGCGAGGCGGCCTCTTTGCAGGAATTGGGCGTGAAACTATCGGCGCTGCCCGACCAGGAATTGAAATCCCTGGATTTGCCCGACGGCCTGTTCACGGCACTGCGCGATCTGCGGCGCCTGCCCTCGCACGGCGCGCAAGTCCGGCAACGCCAGTATATCGGCAAGTTGATGCGCTCCATCGACCCTGAACCGGTGCTCGCCAAGCTGGCCGAGCGCAAACAGCGCCACGATCTGGAGATTCGCCACTTTCAGCAAATTGAGCGCTGGCGTGACCGCCTGCTGTCGGAGCGCGAAGCGGCGGTCGAGGAGCTGCTGCAGGAATTCCCGTCCGCGGAGCGCGCGACGCTGCTGAAACTGCTGGACAAGGCCGAAAGAGAGCGCCTCGAACAGCGCTCTCCGGCCGGCGCCCGCGAGCTTTTTGCGTTTCTGCGCCAGTTGCTGGGATAGGCTTTGGTAGACTAACCGCCTATGCAAGCCCTGGTCGGAAT
>Ga0302320_10027421_pt1 | contig 10979 bp, 8 predicted proteins | sample Bog_T0_3_FD_202130 | JGI IMG/M metagenome (GOLD analysis project Ga0302320, IMG submission 202130) | Peat permafrost microbial communities from Stordalen Mire near Abisko, Sweden - Bog_T0_3 | ecosystem: Environmental > Terrestrial > Soil > Wetlands > Peat | place: Sweden: Abisko, Stordalen Mire... | reverse complement strand
GCCGAGCAGTTGCGCACCTTGATTGACCGCGACCTGCCGCATCGGGCTCTCTATCAGTTATTTCTCGACGTCCGCGATGCCGCCGCCAACATTTTAGAAAACACGACCCTGGCCGACCTCATCGCCGAAGCGGGCCCGCGCACCAACAAGGGTAAACGTGTGGCTAAGAAGAAGGAAAAGAGCACCGTGGTGCCCATGGTCGTGGTCGGCGGACAGAAGTGATCAGGCGTCTTCTGGGCTGCTGACGCTACGTGCAGCCGCCATTCCCGGGTGGGAGCAAACCGCAGCCATGTGCTGATGATGGGACGCGACCTGAACGACATGGGTGCCGTCATCGCCGTCATGATTCTTGATTATTGCCACCGGCCACGTGGTGGCTGGCGTGGTCTTCAAATCCATGGAACGCCGACTGCAGCAAAGATGGGGCCTGACGCCGTCAACCTAGGCTCTCCGTCTTCTGAAGGAAGACTTCCTCCAAGTCTCCGCAAATTGATACTCCTCTCGTACATGAGGCGCACGGGATGCGGACAGTTCGCCGATCCTTCGCCTTTGCTCAGCCATTCATCAGAAATTCACACGTTTGTAAAGTTCCTTTAACACAGCGCCGATAGAACGAGAACATCTATTCCAACGACGTATTTATCCGGCGTGGCGTTGACTTGTGTTTGCTGCCGGTGAGCATCGCGCCGAAAGTGAAAGAGGTCCTCAAACAAAACGAAGGTAGTTCAGTTGGCCGGCAGATGCGGAAGAGCTTTATACAAATTGAGTCCCAAAAAAGAGGAGAGTGCAATGAAATCTGCGTGGAAGTTGTGCGCGGTTGTGTTTCTTGCAACGTCGCTGGTGGCGCAAACCAGCACGGAGCCCAAACCCAGGAAGTCTAAAGCTGCGACGATCACGGCGGCGGACGTGCAGGCATTGAAGGACGCAATTGCCTCACAGCAAGCCGCTCTGGCTGCCCAGCAACAGGAGATCCAGCAACTGCGAGACGAACTGCACCATAAGGATCAGGCCGTGGGTCAGGCCCAGGCTGCGGCCACCGACGCTGCCAGCAAAGCGGATGCGGCACAAGCTCAGGCCGCCCAGCAGCAGCAGGCGGTTGGCGAACTCAAAAGCGACGTGGCCGACCTGAAGACCAATGTCACGAATACGGCTCTGACGGTGCAGGAGACGCAAAAGAACGTCAACTCAGCGTTGGAAAGCCCGGCAGCACTACACTACAAGGGAATCACACTTACGCCGGGTGGGTTCCTGGCGGGTGAATTTGTGCGGCGGTCCCGCGCCCTGGGCGGAGAGGCTACACCTTTCAACTCTCTGACTATGCCCGGCGCATCGGCAAGCAACATCTCAGAGTTCTTCGGATCGGGACGCCAGTCGCGTATCTCGATGTTGGCCCAGGGACAGTTGAAGGATGCAAAGCTAATCGGATACTACGAGGCTGACTTCCTCGGTGTTGGCACCACTTCTAACGCTAATCAGACCAACAGCTACCCGCTACGCCAACGCCAAGTTTACGCCCAAGCCGCCTTCACCAACGGCTGGACCATCACCGGCGGCCAAATGTGGACCCTCGTGACCGAAACCAAACATGGCACGGACAACCGCACGGAAGCAACCCCCATGACCATTGACCCGAACTACACGGTCGGCTTCACCTTTGCCCGGCAGTACGGGATTCGCCTGGCCAAGGACTTCGGCGACAAAGTGTGGTTCGCGGTATCGATGGAAAATGCGCAGGCCACGGTTACAACCCACAACAACGGAGACAATTTCCTGATAGGTTCCCAGGGTGCCGGTGGCGGTCTCTACAATGCCGGATCCAGCGCCAGCTCCTCGGGCAGCGCGTCTAACCTTGCCAACTATGCGTTCAACCCTTCCCCCGACATCGTGGCCAAGCTTGTTTTCGAACCCGGCTTCGGACACTACGAAGTATTCGGCTTATACGACCGCTTCCGCGATCGAGTCTTCCCCTGCGGCGAAGTGCTCACTGGCGCAACCTGCGGCGGAAGCGCCACCGCTGGGGCCAATGCTCTAGGGGCCTATAATGCCTCGAAAAATGGCGGCGGCATCGGCGCTAACGCCCGCTGGTCCTTCTACAACAAGCACATCGACTTCGGTCTGCACGTTTTTGGCGGCAGTGGAATTGGCCGCTACGCTGCGAGTGGTCTGGCCGATGCCTCGATCCACACCGACGGAACCTTCAACCTGATCCGCAGCTATCAGGGTCTGGGGACGCTCGAATGGCATGGCAAGAAGCTCGATGTCTACCTCAACGCTGGAGCGGATTACGCCAGCCGCGCCGCAGATTTCGATCCCATCTCGGGTAAGTATGTCGGTTACGGATCGCCTTTGTTCAGCAACTCCGGCTGCTACACCGAACTCCCACCCGCGGTGGGCAGCGGGTTCTTTCCAACCAGTCCCGGCAGTTGCACGGCCGATACGCGTGCCGTCATTGAGGGTACGGCCGGTTTCTGGTACCGCTTCTATAACGGGCCCAAAGGCAGACTCCAGTTCGGCACACAGTATTCCTACGTGACTCGTCAGACTTGGTCTGGCACTGGTGCCTCGGGAGCCGGACTGCCCGGAGTAACGCCAGAAGGACTGGACGGTATGGTCTTCACATCCTTCAGGTACTACCTGCCGTAGTAAGCGTAATAGTTTAAAGAAGTCGGGGCCGCATCCTCAGGATGCGGCCTCGCCTGTAGTTAAGCACGACAACCGAACGCTGACGCCGGAGCAGCCGCCGAAACTGCTGCCCCGATGTGGTTCGAGTGCCGCAGAATTCCACTCCGGAACTGCAATGAGATGCACATCCTGCCCGTTCGCTTACCCATGGAGATTTTCCTAAGCCACTGAACAGACTGACGTTAGGGCTGTTTCGCTCCGTCCCCAAAAAAGGACTCGCAATTGCAATGTCCGCAACGTTAATAAAGTCTATTACTAACATGGACTTTGTGGCATAATCACTGACCATGAAATTACTCGACGAGGACTGGGTGCTCTGTGAATGAATGATGCCTGCCCGACCCCAGCTTCGCAGGGCGCTCGGGAATAACAGCGAAGAGTGAAGGCCGCCAGTCCGAGACGCCAAATTGTGAAGAGCTTTGTGTTACTCCCCCGGGATGTGTCGTACGAATAAAACTCAAAAAGGAGAGGATTTAAATTCCATGAAATCAACCAAGAACCTGTTTCTCACCGCCCTGACGCTGGCTGCACTTTCAGCCGGCGTTTCGGCCCAAACCGCGAGCCAGGTTACCCTGGCTTCCAATGAGGCGCACAATGCGGCGTCCGCACCTGCGGCGGCTGCCCCTGCGGCACCCGCACCTGCGCCGTCCGCCGTCACAGCTGCGGATGTCCAGGCTCTGAAGGATGCTTTGGCCGCACAGCAACTGCAAATTGAGCGGCTCACACAGCAATTGGACCGCCAGCAGGCCCAGCAAGCCGCAGCGAAGGCTGCGGTCGAAGCGCAGCCGATTCCGCAGAAGCAGGTAGCGGAGATCAGGAACGACGTCGCCGTTCAGCAAGACGCCGCCACCCCTGGTCTCAATCTGCAAGACACGCAGACCCAACCCAGCGGACCTCCCAATCCACTGGAGAGCCCCGTCATCTCCATTCACTTCAAAGGCATCACCATTACCCCGGGAGGATTCGCGGAAGCTGCATTTGTGCGGCGATCGAGAGGGTTGGGTGCAGACCTGACCACCCCCTTCAATTCGCTGACCTTGCCCGGCGCTTCGCAGAACAGCCTGTCAGAGTTTTTTGGCTCAGCCCGCCAGTCGCGGCCTACGATTTACGTCGATGGGCGTCTGAAGAACGTGGAGTTCTCCAGCTACGTCTCTGGTGACTTTCTCTCCGCCGGTGTCACCTCCACGGCCACGCAGACGAACAGTTACACCTTCCGTCTGCGCCAGGCGTGGGGCCAAGCCAAGTTCGATAACGGATGGAGCTTCCTCGGCGGTCAGATGTGGAGTCTGGTGACCGAAAACAAGGCGGGCATCGCGCCCAGCGACGATCTTGGTAAAACCAACGACGCTCGGCCTATGACCATTGACCCGGGGTATAACGTCGGGTTTACTTTTGCCCGTCAGTATGGCATTCGCCTCACCAAAGACTTTGACCACAAAGTGGCGATCGCCGTCTCCATGGAGAACGCGCAGGGCACCCTTACAACCCACGGAAACTTTGATAATTTTCTGCTGGGTGAAGCGGGCGCCAGCAATACGTACAATACAACCTCGAACTACACCTTCAATCCTTCTCCCGATGTCATCGCCAAGATCAGCTTCGATCCCGGTTTCGGTCACTACGAAGTCTTCGGCTTGTACGACAGATTCCGCGACCGTATCTTTCCATGCGCGGAAAATTTCGCGAGCGCGGCATGCGGCAGTCTAGCCGCCACTAGCGCGGTTCAGGCCTATAACGCCTCGAAGAATGGAGGCGCTATTGGCGCGAATGCCCGTTGGAACTTCGACAACAAGCATATTGTTTTCGGACTGCATGGCTTCGGGGGCAGCGGAATCGGACGTTACGGTGCGACACAGCTTTCCGACCTTGCAATCAATGGCGACGGGTCACTCCATCTGATCAAAGATCTACAGGGTCTAGCTACGCTCGAGTGGCACGGCAAGAAGCTTGATGTCTACGCCTACACTGGAGCGGAGTACGCCGCCCGGACGGCGAGCTTCGACCCCATCTCGAACAAGCAGGTCGGCTACGGCGCCCCACTGTTCAGCAACACGGGTTGCTACACCGAAACCGTTCCGGTCACCACAGGCACTGCGGGATTCAATCCGGGATCGCTCGCCAATTGCACGGGCGACACTCGTGCGGCAATCGAGGGCACGATTGGCTTCTGGTACCGCTTCTACAACGGGCCTAGGGGCAAATTCCAGTTCGGCACCCAGTACTCCTATGTGACTCGTCAGACCTGGTCTGGCGTCGGTCCCGCAGGGGCTGGAGCACCTGGCGTAACGCCGGAAGGACTGGACGGGATGGTCTTCACCTCGTTCCGCTACTACTTGCCGTAGAACCGGAAATGGTCCCGCGTCAGCCGTTGACGCGGGACCACCTGTTTCTACGCGACAAGGTTTAATGGCCACTCAACTTTGACTTTCTGAGGGGCGCCTTCCCTTCGGAAACGCCGCCGGCCCGGTTTTGGCTACTCTCCTTTTCCGGGCCGGTGGTGTTAACTTAATTTACAGCAAGATTTTGAATGCCGTTCTTTTGTTTGCAGCACCACTATGAATTCCAGACGCGACTTCCTCAAGCAGATTTCCGGGGCAGCACTTGCCGCAGGCGCAGCGCCCTCCCTCTTGACCTGGGCTCTCCCGCAGGAACAATCCGTCGCGGTTCCTGGCGAAGACGGAATGATTCTGCGATCCTTCCGCTTCGTCGATCTCGAAACCCCGGTCGAGTACTTCAACAGCTGGCTCACTCCGGTTCCGCACTTCTTCGTGCGCAATCACATGCACGAACCAAGCGAACTCGACGCGCACGACTGGAGACTCACGGTTGGCGGAGAAGTGGAGAAGCCGCTCACGCTCAGCCTCTCCGAGCTTTCCAAAATCGAGACCCACTCGGTCGTCAACACGCTCGAGTGCGCCGGCAACGGTCGCAATCTGCATCGCCCGCAAGTCCCCGGCATTCAGTGGGGCAAGGGCGCGGTAAGCACTGCCCGCTTCTCCGGTCCACGCTTACGCGACGTCCTGCAGCGTGCCGGAGTAAAACCCACCGGCAAGCACGTGATGTTCCGCGGGCTCGACGAAGTTCCCGGCAAAGTTCCTCCCTTTATTCGCAGCATCCCGATCGAGAAAGCTCTCGACGCCGATACACTCATCGCCACCCACATGAACGGATCTCCGCTCACCAGACATCACGGCTTTCCCGCGCGTACGCTCGTCCCGGGATGGATTGGCGCCGCCTCCTGCAAGTGGCTCACCGAGATCAAATTGCTCGACGCGGAATTCGTCGGCAATTTCATGAGTCCGGGCTACCGCTTTCCCAACCAGCCGGCCAAACCGGGCGATGCTGTGAAGCCGGAGGATACTCATCCACTTACCGCTCTGAACGTGAAGTCTGTGATCTCCGGGCCAAGTGAGGGAGCCAGCTTGAAAGCCGGAAAGATCGCCGTGCACGGCGCAGCCTGGGCCGGGGAAGGTGACATTACAAAGGTGGAGATTTCAACCGACGGCGGCGCTTCCTGGAGTCCCGCCAAGCTCGGCCACGACCAGGCGCACTACGCCTGGCGTCTTTGGAGCTACGACTGGAAAGCCGGACAGAGTGGCGATTATACGATCCAGTCACGCGCCACCGACAGCTTGGGTCGCACCCAGCCAACCACCGCCGTCTGGAATCCCAGCGGCTATCTCTACAACGCCGTCGATCAGGTCAAAATCCATGTCGCCTAATGCTTTGAAGCCGCGCGGTAACGTGCACGTATGCAGCGATGTGGAAGCCTGCGGTAACGTGGAAGAGCGACGCTTCAGGGCTGCGGTAAGCGTCACAGACGACGCCGGCTTCAGCCCCTGTGGTCGCATTTCGCGTCCGGCGTTCGCAGCCTCCGCCCTTCTTGCCATTCTCGCGTTGATGACCGCTTCGCCATTCTCCCTGCAGGCGCAAAAAACCATTCCAGCAAGCGTAACCGCGGATCTGCCCGCCGGTGCAATGCAGGCCAAGGCCACTGCTTCCTGCCTGGAATGCCACGAGGCCCGCATCATCGTGCAGCAGCGTCTCAGCAAGGGGGCATGGACGAAGGAAGTGGACAAGATGGTCAAATGGGGAGCGGTGGTCGATCCCGCCGACCGCGATGCTCTCATCGATTATCTAAGCATCAACTTCAGCCCCGACAAGCCCGCCTACGACCCGCAGCGCACCTCCGGAGACAAGAAGATATCGAAGTAGCGGTTCTCACGATTTGCGAAAATGTCTGTAAGGCCACGGAAGGCGCTCTTACCACCCTGCGAAATGAGCAGAGAGCCGGGTAGTGGTGCAGTTTGGCTACCACACGAAGACTCACACGAAGACTGTCATCCTGAGCAGAGCCGTTTTTCAGGCGTAGCGAAGGATCTCCCGCTTAACCGGCCCAACGCGTAAGCCAAATTGCACCACTACCGAGAGCCGCGGAAGAGCAGCCTCACCATTTTGCGAAATGCGTGCACAACCGTGGAAGAGCGGCGCTTTCAGCGCCGCGTCAAGCGTCATTGATGATGCGGGCTTCAGCCCCTGTGGTCGCCTCTTGCCGGAAAAAGCAAAGCGCTGCCGACCCAATGTCCCAGAGCCTTCGCGGACATTACGGCAACGCTGCCACTTCTGAATCCAAACTGTAATGAGAAAATTATAGAAACCTCGCTGCCCCGTTTCTAGTGCATTGTAGGGTACGGGGAAGCCTGAAATAGGGTTAGTCCTGCCTCTGGTCCCACCGACCGGACCGCCCTAACCTCTCCGCAGTGTTCGACTTACGGCGGATTATACATACAACGCTGTACCCACAGACTTGCATGCACAAATGTTCCGACTGGAACATTAGGACGAATGTTCAGGAACTTTCGGGCTAGCCTTTAGGTCCCTTCCTCTGTGTCCCCTGTGCCCTCTGTGTTCAAGCTTTTTTCGGGCCGCAGCAGCGGAAACAGAATCACGTCGCGGATAGTGTGTGAATCGGTCAGCAGCATACACAAGCGGTCCACGCCCACGCCCACACCGCCCGCCGGCGGCATCCCATAGGACAGCGCGCGGATGTAGTCCTCGTCCATCTGGTGCGCCTCGTCGTCGCCACGCTCGCGTTCCTTCAGCTGCGCCTCAAAGCGCTGCCGCTGATCCTCCGGATCGTTCAACTCGCTGAACCCATTGGCGATCTCCATCTGTCCCGCGTAGATTTCAAACCGCTCCGTCCACTCTGGCTCGTCCGGCTTCTGCTTCGAGAGCGGCGACACCGCGGTAGGGAACTCGTAGATGATCGTCGGCTGCGTGAGGTGCTCTTCCGCGACCACCTCGAACAGACTTGCAATCGTCTTGCCTAGCGGCTCCTTCGGATCGTATGCCATGTGAGCGTGCGCCTGGTTAAACCGTTCGACTAATTTCTTGACTCCATCGTGGTCACCGAAGTCGCTCATCGCAGGCTTCCCGCCTGCTGTTTCCGGCCAATAATGAATGATGGCCTCGCGCATGGTGAAGCGCTGCCAGTTGGCCCAGTCAATCTCCTGATCGCCCCACTTGGTTTTCGTGACACCGTCCGGATGTTCTTTGTCCGTTGTCACATCCTTCGCCGCCTGCGTGATCAATTCCTGCGTGAGATCCATGATCCCCTGGTAGTCCGTATAGGCTTGATAGGCCTCCAGCATGGTGAACTCAGGATTCCATCGCCAGCCCAGTCCTTCGTTGCGAAAGTTGCGATTGATTTCATACACGCGATCGAATCCGCCCACCACCAGCCGCTTCAAGTAAAGCTCCGGCGCGATGCGCAGGTACAGATCCATGTCGAGGGTGTTGTGGTGCGTGACAAACGGCCGCGCTACCGCCCCACCCGCGATGGGCTGCATCATGGGCGTTTCGACTTCGACAAAGCCATGCGCCTCCATCGTCCGCCGCAGCGACTGCACCAGCTTGCTGCGCTTCAGAAAAACTTCCCGCACCTCGGGGTTCACCACCAGATCGACATAGCGCTGCCGGTAGCGCAACTCAACGTCGGTGAGCCCGTGGAATTTTTCGGGCAAGGGAAGAAGATCTTTACTGAGAAAGGTGATCTCCTCCACATGAACCGTGAGCTCGCCCGTGCGCGTGCGAAACAAATATCCGCTGACGCCGATGTGGTCGCCGAGATCGAGCAGCTTATACAACTCAAAACCCTTGTCGCCGACCGCATCCTTCTTCACGTAAATCTGCAATCGCTTTCCATCCTGTTGGAGATGGCAGAATCCGGCCTTGCCCATCAGGCGGATTGCCATGATGCGTCCGGCCACGCGCACGTCGATCCGCGGATTTTCCAGTTGCTCGGCAGTCTTATCCGAGTCTTCCGCCAGAATTCGAGCAATGGTGTGCGTGAACTCGTACTTGGTCCGGTACGCGGTTTGGCCGAGCGCCTCGATCTGTTTCAGTTTCTGACGCCGCAGTTGGTAAATGTCTTCGTCGAATGCCAAGAGAATCCTTTGAAAAGGGAATTGCGCCTTACCGGCGCGGAAAGACGAATGAAAACGTTGAAACGCGATTATAAACAACCCGCACGCGGTGGTGCGTTCCCACCGCCGAATTAAGAACGACTTGCCACGTACCTGTACATCATGGTACATTGGTACACATGGCGGACGACCCGAAACTGCTGGTGGAACGAGTGCAAACTGGAGTGCGCATGGAGAAACGTCTCCTCAAGGTCCTGAAAGGTTTCGCCGAGTATCACGACATGACTCTCGGCGATCTACTGGAGGGCATCGTCCTCCATGCCTTCGACGGCAAGACGCCGTTCAGTCCGGCCTCGCTCGAACGCATTCAGGAGTTGAAGCGGTTTTACGATTTTGACCTCGACTCCAGCGCCAGCCACCGGCTGAAAGAAATCAAGGCACACCCAGCCCGCAAGCGAACTGCCGACAAATAACGGAGGTTGACCCGATGACTGCGCAACGCACAAAACTCGCTTTGACGGGACTGCAGTGGACTCTGGGACTGGTAATTCTGATCGAGTCAATTCTGTTTGTGATGCCCGGTGCGGCCCACGGCTTCGCCAGGACTCACATGCCGAACCTGGTCCGGCTAATCCTGGGATTCGTTGAGATCGCCGGCTGCGTCCTCATGCTCATCCCGGGAACAGCCATCCGTGGCGCGTGGGTTCTGGCAGCCGTTTTCGTCCTGGCGATCGTTATTCACCTCCTGCATGGGATGTACGACGTGGGAAATCTGGCGATCTACACCGCCGCAGCCTGGGCGGTCGCGGTAGGCAAGAACGGTTAGTCGACTCGACCGGCATCTATTCGCTGGTCTTCACCTGCGCTGAAGGGAGAGATACACCTGTGATTGCTTTCAAACTAATTCTTATGAGTTGGCTCATCGCCCTTGTGAACGCCGCACCTGCGCACGAAACTGTAAAGCAGGTCAGCCGTACCGGAAGCTTCGAGTTGCCTTGCTCCGCCGACACCGCTTTCCCGCTTTTCAGTCCCGAGGGGGAGCGGGATTGGGTGAGGGGTTGGTCGCCTACGCCCGTGTTTCCGGACCGAATCGAATTCGCGCGCGACACGGTTTTTCGCGAGGGGAGTTCGGGCGAGGAAGCGGTTTGGACCATCGTTGACGCGGATTGGAAAACTCACCGCGCGGAATACGTCCGTCTTGCTCCTGATTCTCACACTGCACGCATCGTGGTGAAGGTTGAACCGCTTGGGGCAGAGCGCAGCAGGGTAGTCGTGAATTACACAGTCACCGCATTTGGAGAGCGCCCGGCAAGTTTCGTAGCGGCGTTCTCCGAGGAAGCCTACGCCGCCAAAATGCGCGACTGGCAGAAGCAGATCAGCGCGTATCTTGAGAGTCGTGACTGACGCCGAAGATGTGCTCAATCGTCCGGGATGCGCATGAGTAGCGATCGAACTGATCGCCGCGTTGGACGCACTGTTCTCAGCTTGGGCATCTCTTCTTGAAGTCGCGCGGCATCGGCGGTAAGATTAGCTGCTTCACAGTTTCCCGCGCGACTAGGACTCGCAAGACACTATGCCGCAAAACTACGTTCCCATCTTTATCTTCATGGCAGTCGTGGGCGTGCTGCTCCCGTTTACGTTGCTGTTAGCGAAGCTCGTCCGGCCCCAGAACCCCAGCAAGACCAAGCTCATGCCCTACGAGTGCGGCATCGATCCCCTCGACAATGCGCGCGGCCGCTATACCGTCCGCTACTATATCGTCGCAATCTTGTTTGTGGTGTTCGACGTGGAAACCATCTTTCTGTTTCCCTGGGCGGTAAAGTTCAAGGCCCTCGGTGTTTTCGGGCTGGTGGAAATCCTCATCTTCCTGGT
>Ga0302320_10027419_pt1 | contig 10979 bp, 7 predicted proteins | sample Bog_T0_3_FD_202130 | JGI IMG/M metagenome (GOLD analysis project Ga0302320, IMG submission 202130) | Peat permafrost microbial communities from Stordalen Mire near Abisko, Sweden - Bog_T0_3 | ecosystem: Environmental > Terrestrial > Soil > Wetlands > Peat | place: Sweden: Abisko, Stordalen Mire... | reverse complement strand
GTTGCGGGCTATTATCCCTACCGTTGCCGGAATTGCCAGCGGCGGTTTCTACGCTTCCGTTGCACGTCCATCAAGGAAACGGCGGCCGCGGAAACGGAGGCCGTCCATCCTCGAGTTCAACGCGAGATCAGAGCCACGCGCGGCGCCATGAAAGCGAAGCGCAAGCGGCGGGAACTATTGCTATACGGCGTCGCACTGGTGTTGTTTCTAGTTTTCCTTTACTACGTAACGCGCGAACACGGCGACCGTATCGAGGGACGCGCCGCGGCGCCCGAGAGCGCCAGTCACTCCGCCCCGATAGCGTCGTAACTCCGACTGCGCGGTCAAGTGCTTAACAGTTATGGGGATTTACCATGGCATCCGCCCGGTTGAAGACGCGGCGCAGAATCGACGAAAATCGCATGCCCCGACCGCGTCTTCATCCCATTTGGCGGCCCGCCGCGGGCCATGTTGCACTCCTTGAGAGTCGCGGTTCAGTAACGGTGGCGCTGTATTAGATTCCAAACTGAAAGAGAATCAAAGGCCTGCCTCCGGACCGTTGGCCGGTTAAGTACTTCAGCGCCTAAGCTTTTCTTTTTGCAGCCACCTCAATCACTTACAAATTCAGGCCCTCGCAGGTCACAGTTCCACCTGCTACTTGTAAAAGTAGGAAGATCATAGATCCTCCTGAAAGACCAAGGAGCACTTAGAACCGGCGGCATCAAAAGAAGGGCGGGGCAGCCTGAGGCCCGTCCGACACACCGTTGCGCAGTTCCTAAGTGCCCACCCTGGCATCTGAGACGAAAGTAAAGGTCGCAGCTTTCTGCGAACTACAGAAACGAGGCATCCGCATTTATGACAATCATGTTTACGGCCCGTACCGGGGCCGGATCGGTACATCCGCTATCCATTGCGCACCGGCTGGACTCGCACATTGGGCTATTCGAGGCTCTAGCAGACCTCTGCAATAAGGAGACGGTCCAATGACGGTATCGCTACGGGCTCCAGGAATCGGTTGCTTGTTATTGTTGGCATGGTCTTCTCCACGGGCGATTACCCAGACCTTGCCGATCACACGTCTGTCCGGGGGGCAGACCAGCATTCTTAGCCGGACCTCTACCTCTACGACTGACAGTCTTAGTAACTCCGACTGCGGTAAACTGATAGCCTACTCCAATGCCAGCGCCGTTGCCGTCACCTTACCCGCAGCGACATCTCTGTTGACCGGCTGTTGGATAGACGTGCAGAACATCGGCCCCGGCACCGTCACACTTACTCCTGCCGGGTCTACGATTGACGGCGCGGCGGCGATTGCGCTAACTCCTAACCAGGGTGTGTGCGTGGTCGACGCAGGGAATCAATATTTGACCCAGCGCGGCCAGGGCCAAGGGTCCAAGGGAGGATCCACTTACTCTGCCGACAACGCCACTCTAAACCTGATCGGCACTACCTTCTCCACCAATACCGCGGTGATGGCTTCGCGCCAGACCGCGGCCCAGGGAGCAGATACAACGTGCACGATGTCTTCCGGGTCGCCCACGACTTATGTCGGAGCGATGCGGGGCACGGCCTATACGGTTGGGTATGCGGACGGGATGAGGGTAATCGCCGAAATCGACACAACCACCAGCGGCGGCGCGATCACGCTCGATTGCGGCAGCGGCGCCAAGGCGGTCTACCAGAACGACGGGGCATCGAATCCGACGACCTTACAGTGGGCGACCGGCGCCCAGGTGTTGATCACATACGGCGGAACGCTTAATTCAGGAGCCGGCGGATGGCGCATACTGAGCGGCGGCGGCCTGAGTACCGACAACGGATACTACCGCTATTACACAACGTCCGTCGCGGCAGCGGTGTCAGCATACGTTGGCGCGGGCTTCTACACAAGCAAAGCGAATTGTTGCCAATTTGAACTGTTCGCACCGGGCAGCCAGCTCTGGACCCTGGCAGTTCCGTACAACAGCGGCGATTACGTGCAATGGTTCGGCGCCGTACCGGCCGCCGGGTGGACCGGTGCGGTAAAGCTCAAAACGTTTTGGACACTGGGTAGCGGAGCAGGCGGTACGGGCTCGGGCAGCCACGCTTACCAGGCGGCCTGCGTTACGCCGGGACAGACGGATCAAGGCGCGCCTTACGCGTTTGCGACACCGGTAGACCAAGGCTTTAACTTCTCGGGTGCGGCTTATAAGACTGGACAGGTGGATGCGGTGGCTTTAAACTTACCGAGCTGTCTTGCCGGAGACATGCTGGTGATCCGTATGACAAGAAGTCTCGCCGGTACAGCCGTGGACTCCTCGTATGTAGCCTATTTCGACATATCACTGCCGCGGGTGGTGCAGTAGCTATGAGATGGCTAGTGTTCCTTTCGGTGTCGTGTCTGTACGCCGCCAGCCCCATCATCAGTAATGTTAAAGTCACCATGGATACGAATGCTGGTGTGGTCTCTTACAATGTAGCGCCGGACTCGTACTGTTGGGTCCAGTATGGAGTTACAAGCGGATCCTATCTGTGGAGCTCGGTATCCATCACTTCGGCCACGGGATCGGGTGGATGGTGCTCCATTCCGATCAACGGATTGAAAGACGGAACAACCTACTGGTTTCTGCCGACAGCAAGGCCCAATCCAGACGATGAGATGAATGTTTGCAATGTGTCGAGTTGTGGCGCAGTTGAGCAATCCGCCACTACCCCCGCGGCATCTGTGTCTCACGCCCCGGCTCCGCCTGGCCCCATGGCCGAGAATATCCTGTCGGAGCCTGATACGACAGGATATGCGATCGTGACTCTCGCGGATGGCGGCGCGGGAGTAAACCACGAATGCGTAGCGTCGGCCAACGTGACCGCCCCGGCCGGGTACAACGGCACGATCACGGCGGGGCAGACGCTCAGCGCCATCCTGGCGGCTGCCGGCACGGAACTCTGGTACGGGACCGTGTTTCAGGTGCCCCAGGGCTTAACTTGCATTGTCAAGAGTATTAACCCTCCGAATGGCGCCGGGTACCAACTACCCGTCCTTCCTATCGACCCAAACGCTAGCGGGGGGCTTGTGACTGCGCTCAATCACCGTTGGATCATTCTTCGCACGAGCCCAGGCGCCCCGGCCGACTTCCCGCCATTCGGCGTAAGAACCGGGCCGTCTTTCTTCGGGCACTACGGCGGATTTCAGGCCGCGCAACCGCCGACTTTGCCGGGTGTCTACAATGCCGGCGAGATTTTCACGACTCCTTGCGGGGGCGGGATGCCGCACCATTATTGGATTGAAAACCTGGAGTTTCAGGTTGACGCCGCCCAGAACTCCCATTACGGCCCTTTCATGTTCTTCGGAAACGGAGCAGGAGGATGCGCAGGGCCCTACCCCGAATATATGGTGCTGAGGGGGAACTACTTCCACGGTCCAGCGCGATCCAGCTTGCAAAGCGGCGTGCCATCCGTGCAGGGCGCTATTGCGGGAACCAACCTCCAGCAACTCGCCATTGTGGGAAACTACGCCGACAACCTGTACTATGCGGACGGCATCCCGCAGGGCATTTACCTCACGGACTGCGGGAACTCGGGTTCTTGCACCGCCGGTGGGCCGACATTGATCGACAACAACTACATCATGGGCATGGCGATGGACATCTACGTGGAGGTCAATAACCATGCGGAGGCGAATCCAAACGACTTCACAGTCACACACAATTACTTGTACTGGCCCTATAGCACTACCTACCCGTATGCGGCGGCAATCGGGACGTATGGTTGCCGCAACCAGATCGAACACAAAGGGATGCTGCGCGAGATCATCTCCGGCAACTACATCAACGGACAGTGGGCGTGTGCTAACAGCGGGAACGCGATCCTGACCTTCAATGCCGTCGATGTGGCAATTCGCTCCAACTACGTCACAAACTCGGCGTCGGGATTTGGACTTAATGGGACTGGCAATTCGGCTGCCCAGGTTGGTTCCTACATATCCTCAGCAAACCGGATTAGCGTGAGTAACAATGTTCTTTACAGCCTTGGACGGGGGCGCTATCAGGCAGGAGGACCGGGTGTGGGCGCACCGGCATTTGAGATGGCAACCAGCCCCAGCAATGTAACGATCACAAATAACACGATTGGGCCGATCGACAACGACGCGAGCGGTGTTCCCGGGTACTATTATCCTTTCGTGCTGTTCAACGGCGGGGCGGGCCAGTTGGTTGGGTTGACGATGCGGAACAATATCCTTCCGCTTGGCGTTGGTAATGCACCGTTCGGGGGCGGCATCGGCGTGCAAAATTCGCTGTGTGCCAACGGTGTGGGAGGAACGTGCAGCCACCCGGCGACACCCGCGCCGACGACATCGGTCTCTCCGGTAGCCTTTTCCTCGTGGCTCGGCACTATTGCGGGTTATGCGGACGGAGCTTCAGGGTTGGGCATGACGGATACATCTACAATCGCGGGTGGGAATGGATACAGCTTTGGGAATCTATCGTTCACAAACTGTTCTTCATCACCTACTGCGACCTATAACGTAAACTTCGGCGCAGTTCAGTATTCAGACTTCACGGCGTTTGGAGTTTGCCCGGCGACGAGCATGACGGCTACGGCTTCCGGTGGCACAGGGGCGTCCCTTCGAGCGCACTACGGTCTTACCCCGAGCTATTTGTGGGGCGGCAACGTCAATGTCTGCACGTCGTCCGGGGGCGCCGATATGGACCAAGCTACTTGCACCAGCGTAAGCGCGACCATGCCGTCAGGCGATACCTGGGCGCCAGGAGCCGATACGGCGGCAAGACTGGCGGCGGCGGGCGTGGCCGCAAACTACTCGATTACGCCCACCACAGCGAACTCCGGCCAAGCCGGCGCGAACCTGAACGCTATCTTGAGTGCGACCGGTACAGTGACTAATATCAGCATGCAGTTGGCAGCAACGAGTGTACAGGTGAACTTCACGGCTCCCGACTCTCGCGCCTGCTCATTCGATGTGAGTCCCGATGGGGCCACGTGGACGCGCACGACCGATAACGGCGGAGTACCACAGAGGTCCTTATCGGTTACCGGCCTCGCTGCCGGGAGCACTTATCAGTACCGGGTGCTTTGCTACGCTGAGCAACTGAGTCCGTTGTTCACCGGATCGCAGATTACCGATGGATCGTTCACTACCCTGACGGCGGTTACCAGAAATCCATCGTTTACTTTCAGCCTGGCCGCGTTCACGGGATCGACGAGTTTTGCGGTGACAATGACGGCGCCGGACGGGGTGACGCAATACACGGGGTCGTGCACCACCTCTCCCTGTGTGGTGCGTAGCGTGCCGATAGGAGACTACTCTACGGTGGAACAGTGGTTGGCAGACTCAACCGGGGTCGCGCGCAGTGACACGCAGGTGGTTAATATCCGCTAGGGTTGGTGGTGGTGGCGGACCTGCGTAGTTTAGGGCTCGCGCAAGAATAAGTTGGCAGCGCGAGTCACGGACCTAAGAGGGTCGAGATGAGTCTCGACCCAGCAGAGAGGATGTGTCTGCGCCACGGCGGTGAACAATACGCCCGCAACAAAATGTGAAGTTATTGTTGCGCGGTTCCTTAGGCCGTAACCGCGGTTTGTCGAGTACCGGGCTGCGGTGGTTGTGGCACATTCATCTTCCGAGAGAACCATAGGTCATGGTTTTTCTGACTACCGACACCACCACCGGAAGCCCTCCCGCTGCAATCAGAATCGCCGCTTGCCGCATTTTAATCCACAGTGGGATCGTCACCGCGGGTTTGCCAATCTGGCGCCACTGTTTCAAGAAGAGAGCGCCAACACAAAACTGGCTGGCTGCCAGGAAGAACGGAACGGCGGATACGTCCAACAGATCTGAGAGATTGTAGGGGTGCCCTCGGACTAACATCAACCCCGAACGCGAAATGGCCTGAAACAACAAATAGCCGACATTGCTCTTGGCCAAGAGGTTCGCGAACGTCGCGGCAGCAACAAACGCCCAACCCTCCCAGGCCGGGTAGAACACCGCGGCTGCCAACATGGGAATGGCAACATACTGGGTGGCCATAGCCGGTGAAGAGGCGTACAACAACATCAAATAAAAGAGGTATAGCTCGCGTACGCCTTTCCTCACCAGGGTCGCGCCCATCAGCGCCATCAGTCCCATCCAGAGCGTTTTGAGCCCACTGCCCCCAGGGATCCAGCTCAGGAGAGAATCTAAAGAATGGACGGGCAGGAACAACTCGATCACATACCCCAGCCACGACATCCCGTAAGCGCTCTTATATCCGAACACGTTTTTCACGATGCCGTCGCGCGATGCCGGATCGCTCCACCAGACGAGGAAAACACCGGCGAATAACCCATACGCGATAGCCGCATACAGAATTCGGTAGCGCAGTTTTCCGAGCGGTGTCCAAAACACGAGCCATATCGGAAAGAGGAAAAGTATATGCTTGACGATTAACGAAACGCCCAGGCACACGGCAGAAAGGATCAACGCGGCGCGTTTCGGTTGTCCATTGCGGATCTGAAGCCAGGCCAGCAAGCCCATCAGCACGGCCAGGTTGTCGAACTGGGAATGAAATCCCGTGATCAGCAGGCCTATGGGAGAAAGCAGGAATACCATGGCGCCAGCCCAGGAATACACACGGGCAATCGCCACCGCGATCAGCACGTCAATCATGGCCAGGAACGCGGCCATCCACATATGAAAGCTTTCTCCCGCTCCCGGACCGGCGAGACGACCGAATCCGGCTATCAGCCAGGCCCAAATGGGACCATAGTTATAACGGCTGGTATTGGCATATACGCTCTTGCCCTGCGCGAGTATGTCGCTAATGAGGCGGGCGGAATCCACGTCGTAGTTATGGCCCAGGCTAGCCAGCGCGATCTTGGCCAGAACCGAGAAGACCATAGCTCCCAGCAACATCCGTTTCTTGTGCGACTCTAAGTGTAAGGGCCGTAACCCGAAGATGGCGGCGGCCGCGGCCAGCGGAAAAAAAATGATCTCGGCGGTTGCCGCGGCTGTAGGAATCCATACGATCATAAGTTGGTTCTGAACGAATAGAGAAAGACAATGCTCTTTGGGAGCGGGAATTCCAGTGCCGAAGCAGACCGGAAAGCAATACATAGTGTAACAGCAGGCACGGGCCGGAGCCGTCTTGAGCGCCGGCAGCAGTTGACAACAACTTTGCCCAAACCGAAGGTAAGAAATGGGATGACTTTTCTCGTGAGAATGTGGAGGGCTTGTCGCCACTATAAGGGCGTGGAGTCTCCTACTGTTGTTTTACGGATGCTTGATTTGTCCCGGGAGTCCTGCCAAAGAGATCACTCTTGGCGAAACCGGGTCCCGCTCCTTTTTGCGCGTCTGAACCTGACTTTGACCAAGTACTCGCAATCGGTTGAGCGCAAAAGGATGCTAAAGTTCTTTCTGCAATGCGTTGGCGAGCAGAAGTGTCTGACGCAGCCCATTGAGGCCGTCCAATTGATGCTCACAGTTGAGGCGGTGAGGAAGATCCCAGGCGACATGGCGGAGGTTGGCGCCTTCGCGGGCGCCACCGCCAAAATGATTGCCAGCAGCGACCCGCAGCGGACTCTGCATGTTTTCGATACCTTTGAAGGGCTGCCCGATCCTGGAGCGAAAGACAGCGCCGGCTTCTTCCGGGGACAATACTACGCCAGCGAACAGGAGGTTAAGCAGTATCTGCAAGGATACAATGTCCAGATCTACAAGGGGCTTTTCCCGCAAACCGCCGGCCCGATCCAAGATAAGACTTTCGCCTTTGTCCACCTGGACGTCGACCTTTACGAGAGCACCAAGGCCTGTCTGGAATTCTTCTATCCCCGCATGGAGAAGGGCGGCGTCATCCTCACGCACGATTATGCTGCGCGGGACGAAGGCGTCTACCGTGCATTTCATGAGTTCTTCGCGGCCAAACCGGAGCCGGTGATCGAGTTGGGCGGCAACCAGGGAATCATCGTCAAGATCTGACGGGCATCACCGTTCGTAGTACACGATTTGCGTCCCGCCGCTCTCTAACTGGAACGGGAAACACCGCCAGGTGTGGAGTTTTTCGCGTAGCGCGGCCTGTTTCGCCACGTTGCAGTATAACAACAGGAACCCGCCGCCGCCGGCCCCCAGGATCTTCCCGCCGGTCGCGCCTGCGGACAGCGCCAGTTCGTATAGCTCATCAATCCAGCTGTTCGAGATATGCTCGGAAAGTGAGCGCTTCAGCTTCCAGGATTCGTGCAGCAGGTGGCCGAATTCGTCGAGCTTGCCCTGCCGGAGCGCAGTGCGCATGTCTTCTCCCAGCGCGACCATTTGATGCATCGCCTGCTCTTTGGCGGTGTGGTTGATTATGCCGTGGGCCTGGTCTTTCAGAATCCCGTTAGCTTCCCGCGTAACGCCGGTATAGAACATGAGCAAGCGGGAATTGAAGTCGTGCAACCGGTCGCGGGTAATGGTGATCGGTTCGACAAAGGTGGAGTCGTCTCTTTCGAAACGGATGTAGTTGAGGCCGCCGAACGCGGCTGCATACTGGTCCTGGCGGCCAATGGCGCCCTGGAGTTCATCGATCTCGATCAAGCAGGCTTCGGCCGCCAGATCGCGTTTGGAGCGATACACTCCAAGGTGAGCGTAAATGGCTTGCAGCAGGGCCACAGTAAAGCTGCTGGAGGAGCCCAGGCCGGTTCCGGCGGGAATATCCGCCACGCTGACCAGTTCCACTCCATACAGATTGAAGCGCTTCAGGACACATTGGAAGATGCGATGCTGAATCAGGTCATGGCTGTCGACATCTTCGCTCTGCGCGTATTTGAGCTGGATGCGGCGCTCGTCGAAGGCCGGGTGAATGTGGATATACGCATAACGGTTGATGGATGCGCTTAACACACCTCCGCCAAACTTGCGGTAATAAACGGGAAGGTCCGAGCCGCCCCCTCCAAAACTAATTCGCAGTGGTGCTCTCGAAATAATCATGATTTCAGTCCAATTATGCAGTTTATAGCATCGCGAAGGTCGTGGGCCACAAAATCGGGATAGCTGCCTGTGGGAATATCGGATCCGTTCAGGCCCGTTTCCACCAGCACGGCACGGCATCCCAGGCTTCTCGCGGCCTCCAGGTCGCGCGTGGAATCGCCTACCATCGCGGAGGCGGCCAGGTCGATATTGAATCTTTCGGCGGCAAGCTCGAACAACAGTGTTCCCGGCTTCCGGCACCGGCAGCGGATCTTCAACTCGCGAACCTCCTCCGGGTAGCCGCCGTCGGGGTGGTGCGGGCAGTAGTAGATAGCGTCCAGTTTGGCTCCCTCGTAGCCCAGCAGCGTCTCCATTTTATTGTGAATCGTCTGCAGCTGGTCCCGGGTCATCATTCCCCTTGCGATCTGCGGCTGGTTGGTAATCACAATGGCCAGATAGTCGCTATGATTGAGGTCCCTTATGGCGGCGGCAACGCCTGGATAGAGCTGCATGTCTTCCGTGCGGCAAAGCAGGGGAACCAGCACGTTAATCGTGCCGTCGCGGTCCAGAAAAACCGCTTTACGGCGTTGCGCAAGACTGCAGCGTTGCGGCTTGCCGTTGCCCAGGTCGCGCTCGACTTCCCGGTAGCGTTCGGGAGTGCCGATGTCTTTGATGTACTCGGGGGTGTTGTAGGCCGCCAGGAATTCGCCCGCCGCTACCGCTTCGGGGAAAATGTCTCGCCCGAAATCGCAGGCCCGCCCTACCGGTATCCGGTGCAGCAGCCGCGGCGTGAGTACATAGGCTCCCGCGTTCACCAGGTTGGCGTAGTATGCGCCTTCAGGGTGCGGCTTCCGGTGGAAGGCTATCACCCGATCGTCCTGCGCCTCTACCAGGTCGCTGTCGTGCGGGTGATCGTTGGGATGTACGACCAGAGTCGCGGCCGGCTGAAGACGTTGGTGAAAGCCGATCAGCCTGCCTAGATCCATCTCCACGAACACGTCTCCATAGAGGACCAAGAGGTCTTCCCGGAGCGCCGGCAGCATCCGGACCATGCAACCCGCGGTGCCCAGGGGTTCAGTCTCGATCCAATACGTTATGCGCACGCCGAAAGCCGCACCGTCGCCGAAATACTCTTGAATGACATCTGGCCGGTAGGCCAGGAACAGATGCAGGTCGAGAATCCCGAAACGCCGGCAGAGTCCGATCAGCCGCTCCAAAAGCGGAACGCCGAGAAGCGGCACCATGGGCTTAGGGTGGTCGCCGATGATGGGACGCAGCCGTGTGCCCATGCCTCCGGCAATGATGGCGCATTGCATGTCAGGCGGTAATGTGCGGCAGTCCCATCTGCCGCAGCATGGAATGGATGGCCCTGCCCACAGCTTCCCCGGATGTGTGACGGGCTTTCCATCCCAGCCGGTTCAGCGCCGTCACATCCAACTGGAACCTGGGGACGTCGCCCGGCCAGCCCCCTTCAGTGCCGGTATATTCGAACTCGACGTCCCGCAAGCCCATGGCTTCCACTACCATCTGCGCAATCCGGTTGACCGTAAGAGAATCGTCACAACCCAGGTTGTAGATATTTAAAGGCGCATCGGACTTCTCCACCACGTAAAGCATCGCATCGACGCATTCCTCGCTGAGGAGGTAGGACTTCTCCTGCCGGCCATTACCCAGAATCAACAGCTTCTTCGGGTTTTCGAGCAACCGGTTGACAAAGTCCGCAATTACGGTACGCCCGACTTTGCGCGCCTTGGGGCCGACAATGTTCGCGAAACGGAATATCCAGCACTGCATTCCGAACAGATTCCGGAAGGCCGAGATCTCCGCCTCGCAAGCCAGCTTGGTCGCGCCGTACAGGGATATGGGCGTCGGATAGAAGGCACTTTCCGGAATTGGCTGGATGGAGGAAATGCCGTAGATTGCGGATGTGGAGGAGAAGGCCAGTTTACGCACGGAGTTCCTGCGCATGGCTTCCAGCACGTTGTAGGTGGCAATGGTATTCTGCTGCAAGTCCTTATCGGTGCGGTCGCCGGCCGTGAACTTGACGTCGGAATTAGCCGCCAGATGGTACACGGTATCGACGCCGGCG
>Ga0302320_10027416_pt1 | contig 10981 bp, 8 predicted proteins | sample Bog_T0_3_FD_202130 | JGI IMG/M metagenome (GOLD analysis project Ga0302320, IMG submission 202130) | Peat permafrost microbial communities from Stordalen Mire near Abisko, Sweden - Bog_T0_3 | ecosystem: Environmental > Terrestrial > Soil > Wetlands > Peat | place: Sweden: Abisko, Stordalen Mire... | reverse complement strand
CTCTGTGATCCTAGAGTCAGAACCATGGTACTTTTCGTCAAGCACTGGGCAAAGATTCGTGGTATCAATACCCCATATCGCGGTTCGCTTAGCAGCTACGGGTATGTTCTTATGGTTCTCCACTACCTTGTCAACATCGCCCAACCCTTCGTCTGTCCCAACCTTCAACTCATCCGCAAGGATGCACCACCGTACCTCTCCCCTTCTGAAATTGAAGCCCAAACAGTGTGCAATGGTCGAGATGTGCGATTCTGGCGCAACGAAGCAGAAATAAAAGACCTTGCTGAACGTAAAATGCTAAATCACAATCATGATTCCATTGGCCTGCTCCTACGGGGCTTTTTCGAATATTTCGCACAAGGCGGTCAGATGACAACAGTGAATGACAGAGGATTTGATTGGGGAAGAGAAGTACTTAGTCTCCGCACCCAGGGCGGAATACTCACCAAGCAAGAAAAAGGCTGGGTTGGCGCACGAACAGTCGTCGAAACAACAACTACTACCGCTCCTCCTACACCACTCACCCCTTTACAACAAACTCCCATCACCACAAGCACAGTTTCCAGCGATACACCAACGTCAACCTCACCCAAAACCCCCAAACCAGCCATCCGAACCATCGAAGAAGTGAAAGAGATACGTCATCGATATCTCTTTGCTATCGAAGATCCATTCGAATTAGATCATAATGTTGCGCGAACAGTAACTCATAATGGAATTGTGTCGATTAGAGATGAATTTCGCCGCGCATGGGGTATTTTACGGGCAGTAGGGAGAGGAAGTGAGAGAGAAGGTTTATTGGATGAAGTTGCAACGGGCAATGGAGGTGATACGAAAGCAGGGTTGAACAAGTTATTGGATTTAATTCATGGGTCTGCGGGGGAGAATGGGAACTAGAAATGTGGCTTTGATTTACGGTTATGACTGGGAATGCATGTGGTATCATGGTTTGGCGTCACGAGGGAAATAAAATGGAATGATTGGGGGCATTTTTGTATGAAGTATGGAACCGGAGAGTATCAGGACAACTTTGCTTTCCTTTGCTTTATTTTGCTAATAGATAGATGTGGTTCTATAGAGCAACGCTTTTTCCACATAGAACCGGCCTCCGTTGACACAATATGGCTCTCTTTTTGTTCTTGCTCTCGAGGTACTATGTGATTCTAGAAGTTATTTCACCGCATACTTCAAATCACAAAGTGAGGTAATCCATCTGCTTGCGGTGAAGTTCATAATGTGGCATGGTACAGGTCGCTTGGGTTGCATTAAAGGGCTCTTTAAGCTAGGTGTTCTCTCTATGATTCATTATGCGCGGATGCAACGAGCTAGAAGAAGAATTTTCCCTGCTGATATCCTCTCTCCAAACCGCACAGTGACTCTTATGTGAATGCTTCAAGAGAAGCATGCAACTTGAATCACTGACTTGGTATTGAACATCGAAAATTGATCTGAAATAAACACTGCCTAATATAACAATACTCGGAGGGCGATTATCTCTTAGATGATATTAAAGGGTTTTATTAATTGTATAGTCGCCCATTATGTAGAACAGACGCACGGCTCATAAGACACCCCCTTCTAAGGGGTGCATTCCTAAATTACAGATCATGAATCACATTACACATGCAGATGTAAGTGTTTGAATTTCCAGCGGTGTTGCCAGGAATGCCGTGGTACAAGCTGAGATCTGAAAAATCAGATAGAAAGCTAAGTCCAGCTAGGAAATGGCAATCAAAAGTGCATTGCATGTATCGTCCGTCGATGAACGAACTGAGGAGATGCTTCGCCCCATCTCCCCCCCACCCCCTTCTTTTTTTTCGGGGGGAACGAAAAATTAAGTATGTTCTTCAAAATGTAGCCGAGCAATATTGAGGGACTGTTGAGAACGACGAATCTAAGAATGACGAAAATGGCGGATGGAATGGAATGGTTTAACACTGCGAATGGCTAGTAAGACTTGACCCTAGAAATTTGAGAGGAGAGAGTAGTTGCCAGCTAGAAGCTCAATGAATGGATTTCGTGAGTTGCAAAAGAAAATCAATGGTGGTACGCCCCCCTCCGCACGGCGACAACGGAACGTTGTTTGTTAATACTACCTAGGCTTGAAGATGCTGAATGGCAAGTAAAATAGAACAAGGCTTCTTAGCAATTTGAAAAAGCTAATATATGGTAAAAAAAAATCTAATGTAAGAGCACAAGGTATAGTCTATACGATATCGGAACTCAAACTATCAAAGATGAGTCCAAGCAGAGCTAGTGGGACGTGGATGTGATGTCAAAGCAAAACCCCTCCCAGATCCATGGGCAAAGTTGATCTCTTCATCTAACAACCGTTCTGGATCATTCAACTCCCTATCGAAAAATGACAGGTCCTTGTCCCTGATATTAGTACCAGTATCTTTAATGATTATCCTCAACACTCTTACAGACATTGGGAGCGAGCTTTTAAGAACGAAGAAATTAAAGTTAATTACTTCCTCTTCTCCCTTCGAGCACTAATAAAATACCATTTAAATATCAATCAATGCCGAGTGAAAAGTCAAGACTTACAGGCTGAGACTTGTGGGCTGACTAGACGGTAGATTAAGTCCCCGTTAATACGGTAAACACTTTAAAGAATCTATTTATGTAATGATAGGATATCTACTAGATTGGTTGGCTCTAGTTAGCGTTAATTCAATTCTAAGGATTGAGTGACCTATATTGGGCGAATTAAGTAGGAGAGTAACTTGAGAGTTTAAAGTGAAGTAAAGAGTGAAAAGTTGAGAAGGTTAGCCAATGACGAATAATGAGGAATGATTTTAATGTATAAATTCTTCATGTTATTAACGTTAAATAAGCGAGTTGAAATATTTTGCAATCTAAATTTTATATGTATTTAAGTTAAATAGTGAATAAAAAGAGGGAAAAAAAAATAAGATTAAGTAAATGTTAATTATACGCTAGCGACTGCTAATTCAATACCGATGTAGCTTTACAACTAATTTAATAATGGCCTATTAGAAAAGGTTAACAACAAAGTGAATAGTAGGCGTAGGAAGGAAATAAGATAGCTGTCACAAAAGAGCTTTGTATATATTGTGGATACGAGCGTATAGAGCGTCTAAAAGCTGAATTGAGAGAATTGATTGAGAAAAGACTAGAGAGCTTTACTCTGAACAAAGGAAAGCTTATATACAGTAAATGCTTATCTAATACTACATGATAATAATAGGCGAGCTTTGAAGCCTTAGGCCAGAAGCTCTCGCTTCTTTTGTGACAATAGCTAAATAGCGGCCCCTGTCTCTGGGCGGCGAGGGTGGGTTCGTCGAGGACTTAGGAAAATAGTAAGGTTCATGTTATGTGCGGCATAGAAAAAGGCGCGCTGCCGGGATGGGACTATATTTTCGTGAATTAGCTTCGAGAAACGTCAAAGACTATATCGAATACGCTTCTAATGCGGATGACAGTATAACATTTCTCTGAGGATTTAGTTTTTCATGAGTTGCTCTCTATAGCGTATAGTGAGACTTCAGCTTTACTAAGTGGTAATCTAGATGACAGGCGCTTAGGTGCATGTCTAGTCGTCTAGCTAAAACTCTACATCAGTTCATCATGTCGGCCTGCACCCACCGCCCACCCAGTCTCCCACCCCCGACATCACCGCCAAACGCGCGCTCCGGGTCCGCACCAGCGACCCGTTGCACCAAGCAGAAGTAATAGGTCTGCTCATTTTTCTCCTCAATCAAGCTATGATATCTTCGGCCACGTTCAGTTCGAGGTTGCATGATACTTGACAGTGGATCGGCCCATCGATCCTCGCCAACCTCTCGGCTACTGTTAGTTTTCACGTTTCTAGACGGAGCAGGACACAGAATCTCACGCGAATCGTGACCTACCTGAAATCCGCCTGTGAGCTAGACAAACTCTGGTGTGTAGTAGCGAGGCGCAAAAGGAGCAAAGTAGAACTGCAATGGTTACCAAAACCATTCCCTCCCTTCTCCTCGAAACTCTCCTCGGTTCTATTTTAAACTCGCTTGAAGGCATTTCAATATTAAGCCAACACTTCCGGCCCTTTCTATCTAATTGACAGCCGCTGGAGATCCCAGTAGCCATTTATTCAATATTGGAAAGCCTCGCCATCCATGAGGTGACTAACATAGCTAAACACATGGTTAGGAATTTTGTGCTAGCGAAATGCCATCAGCTAACCGAGCTGAAAGAGGCACTCACCTCTCACCAATAAACGTGAATGTCTTGTTGTCTATACTGCCGCCGGCCTCGCGTCGGACGATGAAAGGCACGGATCCTCCAAGCAAGACCACCACCTCGTCACCCTCCCTTGCTTCTTTGGGTGCCAGCCCCATCATGCCGTTGCAGGCAATAAAGAACCTCCGGTTATGCCAGGGTTGTGGAGACTCTCCCGTAATATGGGCACGCAGGGATTTCTCTTCTTGCTCATCTTTTGGTGGTATATGGCTCACGCCGGAAATCTCTGCTCCAATTCTATGGGTCACGAGCTCAACTAGGCTCCATTGGTCTGCTAGAATGGTCCGCCAAAAATCATCAATGAGCATTCCTGGCGGAAACGCGCCCCTCATGGGATGGCGATTTTTGACAAAGTCCTTCCAGGCATCAATTTCACCAGATACAGTATTCGGAAGACAAGTTTGACCAAGCTCTGCAATCCCACAGACAACAAACCCATATATGGTGAGTGTGCGAAGATCGAGAGAGAAGGTGAACGGAGCTAAGGCCGGTGGCGCCGCGTGGTAAAGTTGATTCCTTCCTAGGTCTTGGTAGGATTTTTCGAGCGGTTGGGCACTTGCAACGATATCGAAATCAGGGACCCAACTGGGTAGATTGTGAACGCGGATTTCGTTGTTTTTGTCGTCGTTGTCTTCATTGTGTTGCCGAAAGACTAATGAGAGAAGTGATAGCTTTCTTTCCTGGAGTAAGACCTGAATTGCGAACCGGTTGTAGACTTCAGACACGGACAAGCGGTAGTCTGGGACGAAGAGATCGTTGGCCATGTCGAATTTAGGAAGAAGATTAAGGATTGCGTAAACATTATCTCGTGGATTTGTGGCTTCAAGGCGACGCGTCCATGTAAGAATATTAATCAACGAGGGTACCTGCGAGTCTGGGTCGTTCTTCGTCTTCTCCTTACTCCTCATGATGTGTACGTTGATGTAGGGCTGGCACTTTTTCATCACCTCCGACAGTCGCTGAGTCTGTGTCTCGTCGACCTGGGAAGCAATCTTCAGGATGAGGTTCTGAAATCTGAAAAGGATCGTTCCCGCCTTTGCCAACATTTCCCATGGAAAGCTTTTATGCCCGCAGTAGACCTTTACACGTGTGGCAAGAACAACTTCCTGGAGCACCCAAGCACGAGACCACCAAGGCCGGTCCATAAGAGCGGCCAGTGCCTCCCATCCGCGCATACCAGCGGGGTTGATGAGACCCTCGATGTCGGCTTTGTCGAATTTTATGAACCATCCCTCGGCTAACCGATAGCAGTGGCTCTGCAGCTTGTAAAGAAACGAGAATGCTGCTTGACTAGTGTCGGTCTCGCGCCCCAGCCACACAATGACCTCAGACGCTCGCTGGTATATGGTGTTCATTCTTGTGACCTGAGCGTTTCGCTCCTCAATATCATTCTGGTTGATACAAACAGCATCGACCCAAAGAATACGAGGAGTACGTGGATTCCTCAGGTAGCACAATGCCTCGCTGAGATTCATAGTCATCTCAATAGTTCCATTGCCAAGTCGGAGATGACGAGAACGCAGTGCCGATCCCCAAGTGTAAGAAAGGGCTTCGTAAACTGGAGCCGAGTCCAGATCGTATTGGTCGATGTCGCATTGCAGCTGAGCTTGCTCGTCCGTCGAGGGCCATAGAGTAATTAAGCGGATGCTATTTCCCTTCAATCGCGAGTACACGTAACCCCTTGGAGACTTTGAAAATTGCGAAACTACCAAGGGCGAAGACTTCTCCTCGAGGCGTTCAGGGGTAATAACCGGCCCCCGTGGCACATTAGTGTTGGAGTAAATATAATCCCAGTCATCCACAGCAGGGACCAAACCGCTCTTTTCATATTGAGAGAGCATCAGTTCTTCGTGCTCTTGTACCCGAAGCTTCTCCTCCTCACTCATAGGCGGTGGTGCAACACCTCTCATACTCATGTTCTGCGCCATCGACGCCATTATTTCTTTTGTGTCATTCACAATGACAGACTTAGCACCGGGACCGCCATAATTCTCGGAATCTGGGAGAGTGTCATCTAAATTCTCTTCTGGTGCTTCAGCATCCTCGAAAGTAGCTGCAATCAAACCTCCAAGACGATGATATCGGAGTCGGTGTTTCCGCATTCCATCCTCAGGCGCTTTTCGCGCCTTCTTTCCATTTTCCTCTTCGAGTTGCATTGAACCATCTTGCTTTGAACGGGATGATTGAATATTATACAGACTGGCCACGAGCTCAGGCATCTTGGCGACACCCCAACTTCCTCGAGGAAGGGTGTCGTTGATTTTTGACGCATCCCCAACATTGACATGAAGCGCGAGTGCGATCTTTTCAAATGGATCCATGATTCCAAGATCTCTCTGAAATAAGGGACATTAGCTGCTGCGGCGGCAAGTTGATAATCAAGCTCTGCCGAAGAAAACTCTAAAGGACTGGTAACATTGCTCCATTGAGGCAAACAATACTGACTTAAGAACGCACTGAGTAGGTAATACCGAGAGTGGATCTAAGCCGTCTGACATACTGTTTCCAAAAGAATTATATATATATATATATATAAAATTTGGGCTTTTTTGACCGAGACAAGGCGAATTGGAACTTCACGATTGTACATACGATGTGTTACGGTAAGTAGTCAGCTTCAGACGGTGGGGCTGTCACGAAGTCTGCAGTAGTACCCAAGGACGCCACAATTTGTCCGTAAAGGCGAGTGGCTTGCAACTCGGTGAACTCTTCTAGCCTAATGCTCTACGTCTGCATATATTAAACCAAGCACATGCAGATCGCATCACATATCACTCAACGCTGTCTAACTAAGGTAGGCAATCTCCTTTACGCGCGTTCGCCTGACAGTCTACCGTCCTCGCTTCAGCCAATAAACGTCTTACCGCACAGCATGGCGGGTTTGGTTCACTGCTAGGCGAATGAGGCATTTCTGTAGGCATACACAAGTTGTGCGTGAAACTTAGAATAGCCTCAACAAGACCCAGCGTAGGGTACTTCTGCAGTTTCAATGCAGCTTGAAATCGAGGCTGCGCTGGCCACGTCAGTTAAAAGTGAGGCTACTGGTATTGGTGGCTCTGCTCTTCCAACTGGAAGTTACTTGAATTGGGTTCTAGGTTCGAAAAAATAACCCATAACACACGCACATGTATACTCCATGTTCAGTCAGTGCTCCCATTTCTTCAAATTGCCAGGCTCCCGCCCTGCCGCTGACGAAAACTCAAGTCGCGTATTATCTTTTTAACGCTACCAGCCTCCGGTCGACATTAAAGCCCCAGAAACGATTGACCATTGCATACCCGTAAGATGGCAACACACGCAGGTGAAGCAGAAGGGCTGGGCTCGTGGTGCGAAACTAAGCGCCTCTATAACCACTCTAAAAAGGGCGGCAGCGGTGCAAAATGGTCCGAGTTTGCTGACATGGCTATGGAAGAGCGAAGACTCAAGGTACTTGGAGAGTCGTATGCCCTTGTTCACCGGCTATCGCGCAAAAAATCCGACGACGGAGGACAACCATGGGAAACATCCTCGATCGAAGTCCAAAGCCCCCGACTCAAGAAGATTCTCGAGGCGGTTCTCGCCGACTACCCCAACTTGGAATCCGGATGCTACTCCATTCACCTTCTCTCCTCCATTCAAACCGTTCTTTCATCGGTGGGAGAGGATTTTGCAGTCTTTCAGCCAGGATGGAGATGCAACCTCCGAGATGGAAGTTTCTCTACTTAGAGACGAGCTGATGCCATCTATCGATCCCCTCCTGGCGACCCTAGAGCAGATCAAGTCCACTGGAGCCGTATCTTTTGACAATATCTGGATGATCTTTTCACCAGGCGAGCTAGTCGTCACTTCACACCAAGGCCAAATGTGCATTTCGAAGCTGGTGAGGATTGTGTTCAAAGAGGGGTCCAGATCTATCCTTGGAAATGAGCCTCCTTGCTGGAACTTGATCTTGGCACAAATTGACTGGAACGGCAGTTATTGCGGCTTCATAACGTCCTTGTCCGCAATATCCCAGTTTAAAGATTCAAAGCACGTTACCAAGTTAAACGCATTCCCTCTACCTTTCATGAAAGACCATGAGAAGGTACGCGAATCCCTCCTGATCCGCGGAAAGAAGTTTGCCGCATATCGAGGCTGCCATGTGAAGACTTGTTTAGGGAGAAAATTCGTCACTATTGAGGACAGATATGGGTCGCCCAAGGAGGCCGTTAGGCCGGTAAGAGCTGAGCAGTTGGTCATGCCATTAGGTGCTAGGCTAATTCTTGCGTCTTATGCAGATTTCCGGCCGTGTTGTCATCGACGCCTACGCATTCTACAAGTGTCAGAACAACTTACCTCCCACGTTAATTCGGACTCTATCCGCAGAGTCAAAAAGCACAGACGAACTGGACGATGAGGTAGTCCTAGGCGAACCCGGCAAGGACACCCCTGTTAAAGATGAGAGGAAAGAAGAGTTACCAAAACTCACTGATCTTGAATGCATCCTAGCAAGCCCTCGTGTGAAAGCTTTTGACCTGAAAACTAACGAATGGTGTGAACTTAATGTTGAGGATGTTGAGGATGCTGATTGGGACGACAGTATTTACGACAACCTCGTACTGCCTCCAGGCGAGAAGGAACTTACCATGGCTTTTGTGAATCGCAACATGGGGATGAAGCGGGGATTTGACGACTTTGTCCGACACAAAGGTGAATACTGCTAGTATTGGGTACATTTACATGCAAATAACGACTAATGATATATTTGCAGGCGAGGGCATCATCATTCTGCTCTGTGGCCCCCCAGGGGTGGGTAAAACGCTGACTACCGAGGCAGGTAAGTCTAAGAAACTCCCTTCTACTAGTGGCAGCATACTGAGTTTCTTCTAGTGGCCGACAAATGCAGACTTCCTTTGTACATGTTAAGTGCGGGAGAGCTTGGCACCTCACCAAGGTCGGTAGAACACAATCTCAACAACGCGCTCGAGTGTTGCCGCCTGTGGGGAGCAATTCTCCTTCTAGATGAAGCCGATGTGTTCCTGGAAAACCGAAACTCTAATAGCCTGGACCGGAATGAACTCGTATCGAGTAAGTGTACTATTTCACTCTCAAAGTAGTCGTACGCTGCTGTATGGAGTTACGACATCCATCCACTATGAACGCTAACTGTACATACTTCTAGTCTTTCTTCGCAGGCTTGAGTATTACCAGGGCGTGATGTTTCTCACAACAAATCGTATTAGCGCTATCGACCTAGCGTTCAAATCGAGAATCGATCTAATTCTACCGTACCACAACCTCGATGAACTTGCACGACGGAACGTCTGGGTCAACTTTATAAGCCGTATAGAACCTGGGGCTTATAAAATCGAGAAAAATGATTTCGACGAGCTGGCAAAAACCGAGCTGAACGGTAGAGAGATAAAGAATACAGTTAAGACCGCTCAGGTTTTGGCAAGCCTAGAAGGGCCTCTTACGATCGAACACCTTCGCGTAGTTCTGAATATTAGAAAACGGTGCCGGGATTTTGGCCTGGCAGAATGAAGTTTATCCTCGATATCATGGAACACCAGTCCCGTTACCTATTTTTGATGAAATAAAATTCCAATACACCCCCACAAATGTACGCATAAAATCGCTAGACTCGCTTACCTATGGTTGCACGCGGCGAGTTCCCTATTTATGTCTGCTGCTATTAGGCACAGAATTACATAGATTTAAAAGGAATTTTCTATCAATATATGGTTATACTTTCTTCTAATGCTCTTTACCTCTACTACGCCCTCTATCCCAATACTCGGTGTTTCTTAATGACTTCTGGGCTTTAGGAAAATATGAAGAATTAATTGCCTGCTAGTATTTAAAGCCCAGTTACACGATGTCACTCAAGAGTCGCTCTCGCCCGAAAAATACAAGTGAATCACCATGGGTAATCCCGGCAAAGGTAATCATTGGTTCAAGTTCCAACGTTGAATAAGGCTGAATAGATATATAGAAGAGCCGATGAATATTCTTCTGTCGGCTTTCACACTTGTCTAAACGTTCATGAGTTATATATAAAAACCTGACCTACCCATCATTAATACTCCCTTCTCCACCCAAGAAACACTCGACATTACACCCTTTGAAAAAGACTCTCACCAACCAAAGCTTAAAGCAACAGCCGCAAAAATCAACATAAAGCTCTCCACCATATATGAAGATTCCCCCAACCCCTAAAGTCGGCACGGACAGAAGCCTTACCACTACTTTCTAGAGACAGTTTTTCGACGCAATGTGCCACCAACATTTCACCCACTGCACAGGCTGCCAGAACAGACAATGGAACGGTACAGATTACTGCAAAAACTACCCTGATTGCAAGCCGACTTTTGGGGTTCATTATGTTTTTGACTGTGCTACCTGTCGCTATCGATACTAAGACACTATGGATATTTGTGAAGAGCGAGTAGGAGGAGAATAAGTGGATTTTTTTTAGGATGTGGTGGAGATACCGTTCGTTGATTTTGGCTCGTTAGTTTTGTAGTGAGGAGAGGGGTAGGCTGGGTAGATAAATTGCAAAAATAGTCAAGTACAGTCAGTCAAAGGATTGAATCATTGTTACATTCCAAGACGAATCTCATCCCTTATTCGAATATACACATTGACCCCTCATAATAAAATTTATCACAACCTCAAATCACACTCAACACCAAATCAACAACTCATCATCCCCTTTCACCTGCCCCAAGCAGAACCCACATCTAATTCTATGCCCATAATCTCATTAAACTTT
>Ga0302320_10027415_pt1 | contig 10981 bp, 7 predicted proteins | sample Bog_T0_3_FD_202130 | JGI IMG/M metagenome (GOLD analysis project Ga0302320, IMG submission 202130) | Peat permafrost microbial communities from Stordalen Mire near Abisko, Sweden - Bog_T0_3 | ecosystem: Environmental > Terrestrial > Soil > Wetlands > Peat | place: Sweden: Abisko, Stordalen Mire... | reverse complement strand
TCTACCGGGAGGTCAAACGATATCGCGGCTACTCCCCGTCGGAGTTCTCCAAACAGCGGCGCCTGGTGAAGGCTCGCGCTTTATTGAGTGACCCGTCGATTCTGCGCTCGATCACGGAAATCGCGTACGATTGCGGCTTCAACGACTTGAGCCATTTCAGCAGGGATTTCGCGGCAACGTTTGGAGAAAGCCCGAGGTCGGTGCATCAGTCGGCGCGCCATCGGGCGCCGCCTCGGCCCGCTCCCACGCGACGCGGGCGCTAGGTCTTATTTCACCTCCGCGCCGGGCACCGACAAGCGGGCGTCGATGATCTTCTCACCGCGGAAGAGGAACGCGTAAGTCCTGAATCCGATGTATTTTTCGCGGGAGTCCTGCGTGTTGAGCGTGGCTTTGACTGTCCAGCCGTAGATGCGTTTTTCGTGCAGCAGAACGGCGCCGGCGAGCTTGTCGACGTAGCCCTGCTCTGGCTGGGTGATCTCGCGGTATTGGACGGCTTCCGGATGGTTCAGGCGCTCCTGGAAATACTGTCGGATGGTCTGCTCGTAGTTAATGGGCGCATCGCCGTATTTCGTAACCGGTGCCGGTGCCGGTGCCGGTGCCGGCACCGCCGCCGCCGCCGCGGCGCCGGCGGCCCCGGCGGCGGCGGCGGACGCCGGGACGGGCGGTGGCGGCGGGACTGCGCTCGGAGGAGCGGTTGGGACGATTGCGGGCCCCACAGCCGGGGGGGCGCCCGGGGATTCGTCCAAGTTCCAGGCATCGACGGTGCACTTCCAGCTACCGTCGGCCTGTTTTCTCCATATCTCGAGGCGGCGGCCCCGACTCGACGCCGATGTGCCTTGCGAATCGGAGCGCAGTTCATAGCTCTCGATCAGGGAAGCCACATCTGCCGATCGGTCGACCTGCACGTCGATCGGGCGCGATGCCATCGACAGATGGGGCGGCGCCAGAAGTCGCATAACGGCCTGGCGTACGGACTCCTTGCCGCTGGCGAGTTGATCCTGTGGCAATCTAACGATCGCATCGGCGGCGTAGAACGACATCCATGCATCGACGCTGCGCGTGCTCGCCACTGCGGTCCAATCGGCGTCGGCCTTGCGCACCTCGGCTTCGGCAGCCAGCGGGTCGCCCGCGGCGCCGGCCGCAAGGCTGGACGCGCCCCCACAGACGGACGAGATGGTGAGAAACGCAAACGACGGCAGCGGCCCTGGTCTCATTTTGGCTCCCGGAAGCAAGTGCGCGGTGCAGGTTCTGGCAAAGTCTACAGCAGAGGGGGGCCGCATGACATCAGCGGGGGGCTCCGGCTGCCGGCGCCCATCCGGAATCGGAGCTGCCGTGTCCCGTCAAGCGACCGGCAAAGTGAACGAAAAGCGCGCGCCGCCGCCAGGCCGTTGGCTCGCATCGATTCGACCGCCGTGGGCTGTGACGATCGCGCGGCAAATCGACAACCCGAGGCCGGCGCCTCCCGCGCTGCTTTCGTCGCGGCCGCGATGAAACTTTGCAAACAGCTTCTCGAGATCCTCGCCCGGAAGACCCGGACCGGTGTCCTCGATGCTGACCCTCACGAATTGGTCCTCGAGTACCGCGTCAACCGTGGCATGGGTACCGGCCGGCGTATGCTTCGCAACGTTCTCGAGCAGATTGGTGAACACCTGCAGCATGAGGGAGCTGTCTACATGCACGGGCGGCAGGTCGGTCGGAACGCGGGATTCCACGGGATGATCGATCAAGCGAGCGCCGAGCCGCTCGAGCGCCGAGCTCACGAGATCATCGACCATCACCCAATCGAGCCGCAAGGATAACTGCCCGCTCTCCAAGCGCATCAGATCCAGCACATTGGATATGATTTCGGTCATCTCCCTGGATTTGGTCTCGATTTGTGCGGCCAGGGAGCGGCGCGCTTGCGGATCGAACGTCATGGTGGGATCGCTCAGTGCGCTGCTTGCACCCGTGATCACCGCGAGCGGGGTGCGCAGGTCGTGCGAGATGGACGCGAGGAGGGTGTTGCGAAGCCGCTCCGTTTCTGCGGTGACGCGCGACTGTTCGGCCTCATCCTGCAAGCCGGCGCGCTCCAGTGCGAGCGCAATCTGGGCGGCAAAAGTCTCGATCAGGTGCCGCTGCTCGGGCAACAGCAGCCGGCGCCGTTGGGTTGGCTCGACCGCCAAAACCCCGAGGGTGCGGTGGCTTCCTTTGAGCGGCAGGTATTGCGCGATGGCGGCCGGCAGCGTGTCGGTGCCGAGGCCCGCGGGCGCTCCGTTATCGTAGACCCATTGCGCGATCGACCGATCCGAGCCCAATAACGAGCCCACCATGGGAGCGCTTCTCGGATGCTGCAAATGACCGCTCGCATCGGGAACCAGCACCACCGCGCGGCTGGCGAAGGTCTCCCCGACATGTCTCACGGCAACACGCGCCAGGTCCTCGAGGCTGCGGGTCGCCGCGAGCTCGCGGCTCATCGCGTATAGCAACGCGGTACGGCGCTCGCGGGCACCGGCCACTCTGGTTTGAGCTCGGACGCTCGCCACCAGCGTCGCGATGATCAACGCCACCGCCAACATGACGCCGAAGGTGACCGCATATTCGAAATCCGACACCGCGAAGGAGAAGCGCGGCGGGACAAAGAAGAAGTCGAACGCCAGGATGTTCGCCACCGCCGCCGCGCTCGCGGGACCCCGACCGAGCCGCAGGGCGGCAATCGTAGCGCCCAGCAGATACACCATGACGATGTTGGTGAGCGCGAAATAGGGGTACATGACGGCGGCAACCGCGGTGCAAGCGAGAGTGATTGCGATGGCGGCCCAATAACGCGCCCAATTGAATGGGTGGGGCACCACGACCTCGGCACGGGCGGGCTTGCCGGGCGAGGGGCCCCGACGGGCAATCACCGACAGATCGAATCCGCCGCCGGCGCGTACCAGCTTCGTGGCGGTGGAGGGCTGGAACAGCGCTCGAAGTCCAAAGCGCCGCGGCTCTCCCACGACGATCCGGGTGATGTTCCGAAGCTGCGCGTACTCGCATAAAGCGGCGGACGCGGACGGGCCGTCGAGCGTAATTGTCTGGGCTCCCAGCGACTCGGCGAGCCGCAATATATCGACGCGACGATTGCGCGAAGCTTCGCCCAATTTGAGCATCGCCGGGGTCTCGACCGACACCACCAGCCACTCGGCATCGAGGGCGTCGGCGAAGCGCTTTCCCACCCGGACCAGCTGCTCGGCTTGATCGTCGAGGTCGACGGCAATCAGGAAGCGATCGCGCGCCAACCAGGGACGCGAAGAGCGCTCCCGATCATAGGCTCGGGCCGCCGCGTCGACCCGGTCCGCCGTGCGCCGCAGTGCGAGCTCGCGCAGCGCCAGAAGGTTCGGTTCGCGAAAATAGCGCCGGGTCGCCGCCGTCGCATGCGCGACGCTGTAGACCTTGCCGGCGTGCAATCTCGCCAACAGGTCGCTTGGGGGCAGATCGATGAGCTCGACGTCCTCGGCCTGGTCGAAAATCCGGTCGGGTATGGTTTCGCGTTGGCGTATGCCCGTGATGCTCGCCACGACGTCGTTCAGGCTTTCCAAGTGCTGAACATTGAGCGTGGTCCAGACGTTGATGCCGGCGGCCAGAATCTCCTCGATGTCCTGCCACCGCTTCGCATGGCGCTGTTTGGGAAGCCCATCCGCGACATTCGAGTGGGCCAACTCGTCGACGACCAGTACGGTGGGGTGGCGCGCCAGTGCCGCGTCGAGATCGAACTCGCGGCGCGTGATGCCTCGATATTCCACCTCGAGCGGCGGCAACTGTTCGAGACCGTCCACCAGGCGTTCCGTTTCGAGCCGGCCGTGCGGCTCCACGTATCCGATGACCAGATCGACGCCGGTGGCGCGTGTGGCGCGTGCGGCCTCGAGCATGGAATAGGTTTTGCCGACGCCCGCGACGGCGCCGAAGAAGATTTTCAGACGCCCGCGCCGCTCCGCTGCTTCATGGTGCTTGAGCGCTGTGAGCAATTCATCCGGATTGAGGCGCTCGTCCCCGGACATCAGTGCAGCGAATCGAGCGCCAGATTGAGTTCCAGGACGTTGACGATAGGCTCACCGAGAATGCCGAGGAACGGCCCGGTCTCGTGCTGCCTGATGAGCGATTGGATGGCCGCCACCGGGAGATGGCGCTCCCGGGCCACGCGCGCCGCTTGGTAATCGGCCGCAGCCCAGCTGATTTCGGGATCCAGCCCGCTCGCCGAGGCGGTTACGAGCTCGATCGGAATGGGCTTCGCATTGTCGGGATCGGCGTCGTGGATCAGTTTCACGTTTGCTTTGACCGCATCGAGTAAAGCCGGATTGAGCGGCCCGAGGTTGGATCCGCTGGATGCCAGCCCATTATACGGCTGGGGCGAGGTGGCGGATGGCCGGCCCCAGAAATACTTTGGGTCGGTGAATTTTTGGCCGATGAGCCGGGAACCGATCAGTGTCTTGCCGGCATAGATGAGGTTCCCAGCCGCCTGCGAGGGAAATAACGCCGATCCCACGCCGGTGACGACGATCGGATAGATCACACCCAGCAATACGGTTAGGGCGATGACGAGGGATACGGCTGGGCGAATAAAGCGGCTGAACATCACGGCTTCCTCAGGTCAGTCCGACGGCGGAGAGCGCCAGGTCGATGAGCTTGATGCCGGGAAAAGGGACCAGGATTCCACCGAGCCCATAGATCATCAAGTTCCGACGCAGCAACACCCCGGCGCCGAGCGGCCGATACTTGACCCCTTTGATCGCCAGCGGAATCAGCAAAACAATGATCAGGGCGTTGAAGATCACCGCGGACAGGATCGCCGAGTTGGGGGTCTTGAGGTGCATGATGTTGAGCGCCGCGAGCTGCGGGTAGGTGGAGGCAAACGCCGCCGGGATGATGGCGAAGTACTTGGCCACGTCGTTTGCGATGCTGAACGTGGTCAGCGAGCCGCGGGTCATCAGCATCTGCTTGCCGGTCTCGACGATTTCGATGAGCTTGGTGGGGTTGGAATCGAGGTCGACCATGTTCCCGGCTTCCTTGGCCGCCTGGGTTCCGGTGTTCATCGCCACGGCGACATCGGCCTGTGCGAGCGCGGGGGCGTCGTTCGTGCCATCGCCGGTCATCGCCACCAGGCGGCCCTCGGCCTGGTGCTTGCGGATGAGGGCGAGTTTCGCCTCGGGCGTCGCCTCGGCCAGATAATCGTCCACGCCCGATTCCGCGGCAATCGCCGCCGCGGTCAACGGATTATCTCCGGTGATCATGGTTGTCCTGATGCCCATCTGGCGCAAGCTGGCGAATCGCTCCTTGATGCCGCCCTTGACGATGTCCTTCAGCTCGACCACTCCGAGCACCCTGCCGGAGTCCGCGACGACCAGCGGCGTGCTTCCTTGTTTTGAAACTCTCTCCACGACGTCGACGACGGCTTGAGGAAATGGCCGCCCTTGTGCCAGCACGTAGCGCTTGATGGCATCGGCCGCGCCCTTGCGCACTTCGCGATCGCCAAGGTTCACACCGCTCATCCGGGTCTGCGCGGAGAACGCCACGAACTGTGCATTGAGTGCCTGGATGTCGCGCTGCCTCAGGTTGAACTGTTGCTTGGCGAGCACGACGATGCTGCGGCCCTCCGGTGTCTCGTCCGCGAGCGAGGCCAGTTGAGCGGCGTCCGCGAGCTCCTCGGAGGTCACCTGCGGCGCCGGAAAGAAGGCCGATGCCTGCCGGTTTCCCAGGGTGATCGTGCCGGTTTTGTCCAGCAATAAGATGTCGACGTCACCGGCGGCCTCGACGGCGCGGCCGGAGGTCGCGATCACATTCGCCTGCATCATGCGGCTCATGCCCGCAACGCCGATGGCGGACAGGAGCCCTCCGATCGTGGTGGGGATCAGGCATACCAACAAGGCCACCAGCGCCGTAATGGTGATGGGGGCGCCGAGCTTCGCGGTCGCCACGCTATAGAGCGAGAAAGGCAGGAGCGTCACGATGACCACCAGGAATACCAGCGTGAGCGCCACCAATAGAATGGTGAGGGCGATTTCGTTGGGAGTTTTCTGGCGTTTTGCGCCCTCTACCATGGAGATCATCCGATCGAGGAACGTGTCGCCCGGATTGACGGAGACCTGCACGATGATCCAATCCGACAAAACCCGGGTGCCACCGGTGACCGAGGAGAAATCGCCTCCCGACTCGCGGATGACCGGTGCCGACTCCCCCGTGATGGCGCTCTCGTCGACCGACGCCGCGCCTTCGATGACCTCACCGTCCACCGGGATGACTTCTCCCGCCTGCACCCGCACCAGATCCCCCTTGCGCAGATCCGCGCTCTGCACCTGTACGGTTGCGCGCGATTCGAGGCTCGGATCCGTCAGCTTGTTCGCCATGACCAGCTGACGCATGTCGCGCAGCGTCGAGGCCTGTGCGCGGCTCCGGCCTTCTGCCAGCGCCTCCGCGAAGTTGGCGAACAGCACGGTGAAGGCGAGCCATATCGTGATGGACAAAATGAACGAAGTCGGAGCCTCGCCGTGGCCCGCAAGCGCCTGAGCCAGCAACAGGGCGGTGACGAGCGTACCCGCGTACACGATGAACATGACGGGGTTGCGCACTTGAGTGCGGGGATCGAGCTTCTTGAACGTCTCCAGCAGGGCGGGACCCAGCAGCTGGCGATCGAGCAGTGCCAATGGTTTGCGCGTCATGATGTCAATGTGCTCCGGAGAGCATGAAATGTTCGACCACGGGCCCCAGCGCGAGCGCCGGGACGTAATTGAGGACCCCGATCAGCACGATGGTGCCGATCAGCAGGCAGGTGAACAGCGCGCCGTGGGTCGGCATGGTGCCCTCGGTCACCGGCACACGCTTCTTCGACGCCAGAGAGCCTGCGATGGCGAGTGTCGCCACGATCGGCCAGAAACGGCCGATCCACATGACGATGCCGAGCGATACGTTGTAAAACACGGTGTTCGCGGAGATGCCGGCGAAGGCGCTGCCGTTGTTGTTGCCCGCCGAGGTGAATGCGTACAGGATCTCGCTGAATCCATGCGCTCCGGGATTGAGCACTCCGGCCCTGCCCCCCTCGGTCATCACTGCGATGGCAGTGCCGATGAGCACGACCGTGGGGGTGGTCAATATGAAGATGGACGCGAGTTTCATCTCCCGCGCCTGGATTTTCTTGCCGAGGTATTCGGGCGTCCGTCCGATCATCAGACCCGCGATGAACACGCCCAAAATAGCGAAAATCAGCATGGTATATAGACCGGTTCCCACACCGCCGGGCGTCAGTTCGCCCAACTGCATCAGGAACAACGGTACGAACCCGCCCATGGGCATCATGGAGTCGTGCGCGCTGTTGACCGCGCCGGTCGAAGTGCCGGTAGTTGCGGAGGCAAAGAGGGCGGAGGCCGCGATGCCGAAGCGTGTTTCCTTGCCCTCCATGTTGCCGCCTGACTGGGTGGCTGTCGCCCCGGCATCGACACTCGCCGAAGCCGTCAGCGGGTTGCCGCCTTGTTCGCTGACGAAGGCCACGGCTGCGAGGGCGGCAAACAAAATCAGCATCGCGGCCATGAGCGCATAACCCTGGCGGCGGTCGCCGACCATGACGCCGAACGTATAGGTCAGCGCCAGCGGGATCAGCAAAATCGCCGCGATCTCCATGAAGTTCGACAGTGCCGTCGGATTCTCAAAGGGATGCGCGGAATTGGCGTTGAAGAAGCCGCCGCCATTGGTGCCGAGCTCCTTGATGGCCTCTTGCGATGCGACCGGGCCCATGGGCAGGGTCTGGGTCTGGGTCGTCACCGACTCGGTGACCGGGTTGCCCTTGTCGTCCAAGAGTGGCTTGCCCTCGCTGTCGGTTTTCGGGTTATCGAAGGTGAGCTTTTCGATCGTGGTTGCGTCACGGTAGGAATGCACATTCTGGATCACGCCTTGACCGACGAGGGCCACCGCCAGGAGCGCCGCGAGAGGCAACAGCACATAGAGCGACGATCGGGTGACGTCGACCCAGAAATTGCCGATGGTGGCGGCGGATCGCCGGATGAAACCGCGGATGAGGACGATGGCGACCGCCATGCCGGTCGCGGCAGACAGAAAATTTTGGACCGCGAGGCCGGCCGCTTGGGTCAGGTAACCCATGGTCGACTCGCCGGAGTACCCCTGCCAATCGGTATTGGTCACGAAGGCCATGGCCGTGTTGAATGAAGAATCGGCGCTCACGGCGGAAAAATGCTGGGGATTCAAGGGCAGCCATTGCTGCAGCCGCTGCAGCGCGTAAACCACCATTGCGCCCGCCAAATTGAAGACCAGCAGTCCGATGGTATACGTCGACCAGCCGGTTTCCGAGCGGGCGTCGATCCCACATGCGCGATAGATCCACCGCTCCAGCGGTGCACCCCATCGCAGGGCGAAGTTGGGCTTTCCCTCCATCACATCCGCCATGTAGATCCCGAGCGGCCTTGCGCAAAGAATGACGAATGCCAGAACCAGAGCGCCGAGCAGCGCGAATTGCAGTGGGGCGCTCATGTCAGAAGCGCTCGGCCCTGACCAGGGCATAAAGCAGATAACACAACAATAGCAGCGCCAAGACGCCGGCAAGAACGTAGGGGATGTTCAAGAGCCGTCTCCCAGCCGCCCGATGGCCAGCGTGAGGCCGACGGAGGCCATGAACAAGCCGAGGATCACGAGCAGGTAGATGATATCCATGGTTCCAATCGCTCAGAATTTGACCAAAACGCCGGCACCGTAAACCACCTCGCGGGTGCGAAGATCCGGGAACCAGTCCCCTGCATCGCACTGGCCGGTGACGGAACTGGCACCGCCTCCAACGCAACTTGCCGGCGATCCGTTATTTCCGCCCGGGGGCGTCACGCCGCCCGATCCCGACCAGTACGGCACGCTCGAGTGCCGGAACGTCGCCTCCGTCCACCAGGTGATCCAATCCTTGGGCATGTACTGAAAATTGAGCTGGGAATCCCACTGGAGGAGCTTCTGCCCCGGCGCCTGCGTGAAGTACGGCGAACCGGTAGCCGCGCTTGCCCCATTGATCGGCGGGGTCAGGGCCAGATAGCGACCGGGGTTGTCCATGAAGCCGCCGCCGACGGTAACCGCAAATAGATCATTGTGAAACCAGGTGCGGTCGTAGAGCATCATGCCGAAGAAGCTCTCCTTGTTCTTTCCGCTCGAGCAAGTCACGCCGCCGCCGTATTCGCACCCGATGTCGACCGTATAGCTGAACGCCATTCTGGACACCCCAGCGCCGCCCTGGCCGTGCGCGTCGTAATATTTCACCTCGATGCTATCGTCCTCGTGAATGCGCTTCACCCGCGACCAATCGACCGGTCCTCCCGCACCCACATACGAGCCCACCGCCGCGCTGGCGTTGCCGCCGTTTTGCGGCTGACAAAGCGTATCGGTGGTTCCAGGCGATCCGCCGGCATTGTTCGCCTGGCAGCTCAGGTTATCCTGGCCGATGGAATAACTGTTGAATACCAACTTGAGCGAGTCATTGGGGATCCACAGAATCTGGCCGCCGAATCCCGGCTTGCTGTTGAACTTGGCATAGGACTGCCAGCCGTTGATGAGCCAGGGCTCGATCTTCAGGTTCTGCGTCGGCCACCATTGGACGCGCAGACCGTTGAAGAACCACGGTGTGTTGGATGAGACGAACGACGGCTGGTAGGTCCAATTGTCATAGTTGTAATAGCTGAACAAACCGATGTACGAGACGAATACGCCCACGTCGACATTGAGGCCGTGGTTCACATCGAAGTGATATCCGGCATTGGCTTCCGAGAAATACCGGTAGGCATTCTGCAGATCCCATTGGCCCACGGCGGAACTTGCATCGTTGCGCGGTGTGGTGGTGGCGAACATGCCGAACATCGAAAGAAAACGCGCTTTGACATTCTCCCAGTGGAAGTCACCGCCGAAGCTCACCTGTTCGATTTGGAACTCCCCTGAGCGAAATTCCTCGGTTGAGCCCACGATGGTGTGGTCGACCGGGTGGTTGCCGCTTTGCACATAGTTCATGTCCAAGCGGATCTCGGGCGTGAAGAACTTCGTATCGAATATCGGTGCGTGCTCCCGCGGTGTGCCGTTCATCCAACCGACATAGCCCACGTCGGCCCACGGGGTTTGGGTGTCCACGTCCGGCGACGGAGCGGGCGCCTGCAATGCCTCGGGGACCGTGGGCGAGGCTGCAGCTGCCGGAGCTGACGCCAGTACCGGCGCCGAGGCCGGAGTCCGGGGGGTGGCGGGAACAGCCATTGCGATGTCGTGACGCGTAGCCTTGCTGGCCACCACGCTGATATCAGGGACCACGACATCCGGGGCGCCATCGGCGGTCACCGTCAGAGACCATGATCCGGGGGGGACATCGGCGAACGAATAGACGCCGTCGCTGCCCGATATCGTGGCGCGAATGCCGCCACCCTGGCGAACTGCGGTCACGGTGGCCCCGCCGACCGGAGCTTTGGCCGCATTCGTCAAAATGCCGACGATGGTACCGCGTGATTCCGCGGTGGCGGCAGCGGGGGAGTCTTCAGCTCTGACAACCGGCATCGCCAATCCGATCGATGTGGCACACCAAACGACACTCTGCAGGTACGTCGCCATTCTCATATCGTCACCCTTATCCGAGCCCGGCATCTTGAATAAAACCGCCGGCTTCCCACGGAGTCCTGTCGCAGCGACTCGCGTCGCTGCTGCTCCGAGGCCAGCCTGGATCAAAACACCGAACGATGAATTGGTTACTTGGTTTCTCGAGTTCCGTCGGTACTCGACGTCAATGCGCGCAAGATATAGAAAGCGATGTTAAAAGGCCGTTAAAAAAGCGGCCCTGTTGTGCTCATTTGCTCCCGGGGACCATTGTCGACGATCCACCCCGCAGATCCATACGTTGATCTACTCAAATAAGTGCGGGGAACCTCACGCCGGCCGACGATCGCGGGAAGATGCGGCTCGCTAGTTGACGGAGCTCCCGATGGGCGCTTCCTGATCCAGCATCAGACGATAG
>Ga0302320_10027414_pt1 | contig 10981 bp, 9 predicted proteins | sample Bog_T0_3_FD_202130 | JGI IMG/M metagenome (GOLD analysis project Ga0302320, IMG submission 202130) | Peat permafrost microbial communities from Stordalen Mire near Abisko, Sweden - Bog_T0_3 | ecosystem: Environmental > Terrestrial > Soil > Wetlands > Peat | place: Sweden: Abisko, Stordalen Mire... | reverse complement strand
CGGCACAGTGCACCTTCTGCCTGTGGCCGCAGACGCTGAGCGGGCACGCCTGGCGCAAGCGCTCGACCGACGACGTGGCGGCAGAGATGGCCAACGCCAAGAAACTCTTCCCCCAGGTGAAGGAATTCTTCTTCGACGACGACACTTTCAACATCCAGAAGGCGCGCACCATTGAGCTGTGCGAGAAGCTGAAGCCGCTGGGCCTGACCTGGTCGTGCACCTCGCGCGTCACCACCGACTACGACACGCTGAAGGCCATGAAAGAGGCGGGTTGCCGCCTGCTGATCGTGGGCTATGAGTCCGGCGATCCGCAGATTCTCAAGAACATCAAGAAGGGCGCGACGGTTCAGCGCGCGCTCGACTTCCAGCGCGATTGCCACAAACTCGGCCTGATCGTGCACGGCGACTTCATTCTTGGCCTGCCCGGCGAGACGCGCGAGTCGATCCGCAATACCATCGAGTTCGCCAAGCAGCTCGACTGCGAGACCATCCAGGTTTCCGTTGCACACGCCTTCCCGGGCACTGAGTTCTTCGACTACGCCAAGGAGAAGGGCTTCATCACCAACGAGGCCATGATGGACGATGGCGGCCACCAGATGGCGCACATCGAATACCCCGGCCTGCCGGTCGAGTACGTCATGGAGATGGTGCACAAGTTCTACGACGAATACTTCTTCCGTCCCAAGCAGGCGTGGCGCGTGGTTTGGCAGTCGATCAAGAACCGCGATCTGCCCCGTCTCTACACCGAAGCGAGGTCGTTTATGAAGCTGCGCGGCCAGCGCAATAAGGCCGCCCGCGCGGCGACGGCCTTGAAAGCGCACGAGTCTGTCGGCCAGGGCGCGTAACGCTTAGTCTGATTTCGAGAAGGCGGTCAGCCCAAGGCTGGCCGCTTTCTTGTGCGGTATTCTGGGTCCATGGCGATCCTCAGGAACCTTCTGCCGGCCTCCATTCTGGTCTTTGCATTTGCATTGTTCCCGCCGGCTCTCTCCGCGCAAACTGCGGCAAGCTCCACTCTCAAGGGCGACGCCGCTCACCCGGCCCACGCTCTGCACTGGGTGGACACGCGCCTTTACTTCGGCCTCGGACCCGCGGACGCGCCGGACAGAGGCGTCTCCGAGACCGCATGGCGCGACTTTCTCGACAAGGAAGTGACGCCGCGCTTTCCCTCGGGGCTGTCCGTCCTCGACGTGTATGGCCAGTGGCAAGGCAAAGGGGAAACAGCGCCGGAGCGCATCCGCTCCAAACTGCTGGTGATCGACTACCCGGCCACGCCCGCCAATGCGGCAAAGATCGAGGCGATACGTATGGCATGGAAGCAGAAGACCGGCGACCATTCGGTGATGAAGGTGACCGAACCGGCAAACGTGTCGTTTTAGCGACTGCTCTGCGCGCATCTCTTCTAAACTAGAGAGAGATGAAGCACACTCTTTCTCCCCAGCGTTACCTTATCCTTCTTGCCGTCATGTTGTCGGCTTCAGTGGGCGACACGCTGTTGTCGCATGGCATGAAGCAGGTGGGCCCTGTTTCCGTCACGCACCTCGGAATGCTACTGTCGGCGATGGCAAATCCCTGGGTCATCGTCGGAATTCTCTGCCTGCTGGGTTTCTTCGCCAGCTACCTGACCGCACTGAGCTGGGCCGACCTGACGTTCGTGCTGCCGGCGACTGCGTTCGGCTATGTTGTGGTTGCGTTCCTCTCGAAATTCTGGCTGCATGAGGCCGTCAGCCCTTATCGCTGGGCCGGGATTGTGCTGATCGTGTGCGGCGTAGGCTTCGTTGCCAACGGGCCGTCGCTGACCCAGCACCCTCCCGTGGACGAACCCGCGGGCGCGGTTGCGGGCGGATCGAAATGAACGCAGCGGCGCCGGTCGAAGTCAGTGTATTCGAAACATGGGCCACCATCGTGACCGTCGCAGCCACCGCGGTTGCCGGCGACGTGCTCACTGCCGGAGCGATGCGTCGCATCGGCGATCTCGATGTGATCCGCGCGCAGTCCGGGCTGGGTGGAGCGATCCGTGCCGTGGTGTCGAGCCCCATGTTCCTTCTGGGCGTGCTTTCGATGGCGATCAGCTTCTTCTCGCTGCTGTTCACACTGTCCAACGTTGCGGTGTCGCTGGCCGCCCCGGCCAGCGCATCGCTCACCTTCCTTGGCAATGCATTTGCCGCCAAGCTGTTTCTCAAGGAGAACGTCGACCGCCGGCGTTGGCTCGCGGCCTTGTTCGTCTGCGCCGGCGTGTTTCTGCTGTCGAAGTAGTGCCTCAGGGCTGAGGCGCGGGGGTGAGCGGCAGGCTGTTCTGGTTGGTAGAAGCGGGCGCAGCATGTACGGCCGACTTGAGCCACGACTCAAGCGACCCGCTCTGCCGCAGCAATTGAATCTCGGTCTGGCGCAGTTGGAAGTCCGCGTCCAGGACAGCGAGGTACTTGTCCCGCTCCGCGATGCGCGCGTTCTGCTCGTCCTTCGGGCTCATCTGCGGCCCGTTCTGATTGCCCGTGCCGGACTGGAGCTGTACGTGGAGAACATCGAGCTGCTGCTGCGCGAGTTGTTGTTGCAGCGCCGCCACGTCGGCTTGCGCATGAAGCTCGGTGATCGTGTGGCGCAACCGCGTCTGGCTGTCGAGCACGTCGATCTCGGCGCTTTGCGCGTCGTGCAGTGCGCGCGCCGCTTCCGCTGCTGCCGAGCGGCCTCGGGCGCTGCGTCCCTTGTCGAAGAAGGGAATCGAAATCTGAACGCCGAATGCGGCCTCGTCGGCACCAATGTGGCCTTTGGTGCCGCTAAATGCTTCCAGGGTTCCAAAGGAGTTGGTGAAGGTGGCGTATCGGTTGTATTGAGAGACGAAGTTGATTTGGGGCCAATATCCCGAGCGGGCCTCACCCTTGGCCTGCTGCCGCTTGGCTTCCGCGTTGGCGAAGGCCGAAGCCACCGCGAAGTTAGCGTAGCCGTTGGGCGTCGGATTGACGGTATCTAAGGGAACAGCGATTGCAGGAATACTGCCGTCGGTTTGGAGCGACGCGGAAGGCAGTCCGATCAGACGCGCCAGGTGGTCCCGGTCGACTGCGATGTTGTCCTGAACCCTGAGGAGGGATAGATCAAGCTGTGCGGCCGTGAGCTTTGCCTGGGTGAGGTCGATCTGTGTGTCCTGCCCTGCGTCAACGCGCTCCTGCATGATGGTGACCAGCGTGCCGGCAAATGCGGTCTGCTGACGAATCGCCTGTTCGTGCTGCGTGTCGTTATCCAGCGCGATGAAAGCGAGGGCCGTATCCTGAGCGACGGCTTCCTGAGCGTCCTGAAGCGCCAGGTGAGCCGCGCCCACTCCAGCCTTGGCCGAGCGGACGGAGTCGAACTGTGACATGCTGAAGACGATCGATCCCGCCGTAGCTGTGGCGAGAGTGGGCGGACTGGGGAGATATCCGTACCCCTGGCCCAGTCCGGCGCCCACGGAGACGGAGGGGATATAGGCGTCGTGCGCCTGAGAGAGCTGTGCGTTCGCTCTAAGTAAGTCATCTTCAGCCCCCTTGACGCGCGGGTTGCTGCGAAGCGCCAGATCGACAGCCGTCGCCAGCGATATCTGCGCAGACGCGCTGGGCGCAAGCGAGGGAAGCAGGGACCATGCCAGGACTGCGCAAAGGATCCTGAGCCAATTGGAACTATGCGGTCGCCCGACTTGGTTAGCAGCGGGACGAAGACTATCTGGAGGACACGGGGGCATGCAGTCTGAAGAGCTCGTACGGAGACGCCGAACGTCCATCGTATCGCGTGCGGTCATCACAGGCCTTGCCCCGGGTTGGCGTTACGCTTGAAAGCGGGGGCAAGCGCGGCTGCCGCTTCGGCCTCGCGGGTTGCGTCCCGGCTGTTGCCGCCTGCCGCGAGCAGCTTACTGAGTTGGAGATGGACCTTGAAAGCCGGGGCCTCGTCCGACTGCGCGGCGGATGCAAGATACGTGCGCAGACACCGCTGCGCCAGGTCCGGCGCCCGGTTGGCGGCGATTAGGATGCTGGCGGCGTCCACCAGCACCGGGCCGTGGGTGCGGTCGGCGACGAGGCCCGACTTGATGGCAGTCACCGCATCGTCCGGGCGAGAGTGGTCCTGATAAAACTGGGCAAGATCGATCCAGGCCTCAGGCGCTCCCTGAACCCCGACCGCGCGCTTGAACTCGGCTTCGGCGCTGGCGAGATCGTTGTTGGAATCTGCCAGGCGTGCGAGCAACCGATGCGCGTCCGCGGGAAAGCGGGGCATCATGCGGGCGGCGAGCGCCTGGGCCTTGTCATCGCCGCCGCCAACGATGAACGGCGCTGCGACGTAGTATTCACCCAGGTCATTCAGCGCGGCCACGTTGGCCGGGTTCAGTTCGACGGCGCGCGCAAAACAGGCCTGTACCTTTCGGGCAAGCGAGAATCCGGCGATGGGGCCGGCGTGGCGCGCCTTCATGCCGTAGGCGCGGCCCAGCCAAACCTGATCGTCGCTGGCCTGGGTGTTGTTGGCAGCAGCGGCGGCGGCGAGTTCGCACTGATGGATGGCGCCATCCGCCTCATCCTCCGAGTAAAAGACGCGGCACAAAAGCTGATGCGCTGTGGCGTCCGTGGGATTGGCGGCGAGGGTGGAGCGGAGCAAGGTCGTCGCATCGTCGACCCGGCCCTCCATCAAGGCCTGGTAGGCGGGCGCGTTCCGTCCAAGAGCGCGGTCGGCAGATACGATGTTCGCCGGCAGCTTCTGCGCGCGCACGGGGATGGAAAACGCAGGGCCGGCAACGAACGCTGCGAGCGCAAGCAGTGCTGCAAAATGCACTCTCCGCCGGACCAAAGCGGGCCGGGAGAGTTTGAGCGCGGGCAATGGGGAGGAATTGGGGCGCATGCTCATTTATTGGACTGGTTTCACCTCAAGGCCATTGCTGAGGTCGTGGGGAGTGGTTGCGTTCAGGGCTACGACATCTCCTTCGGAGAGGCCGGAGAGGATCTCTTCGCGAGTGAGGTTGAAGATGCCAACCTGGACCGGAGTTCGAACCAGTTTGTCGTTGACGACGCGGAAGACGAAGCTGCCGCCGTTGTCGGTATGCATGGCCTCGCGCGGAACGCTGAGTACGTGGGGACGTTGCGCAGTGGTGACGGTAACATTGACGTTCGCGTTCGGTTCGAGCGCCCCATCCCCATTGTCGATTGCGATGAAGCACTCGCCGACAAACCGTGTCTGATATTCGATGATCGTAGTCGGGACTTGCTCGACGTGTCCATACCACGCCATCCCGGATTTTGCCTCCCAGGTAATCTTGACCGGTTGCCCGACGGCCAGATTGCCAATATCGGGCTCGTCGAAGTATGCGGTGATGCGCAGCCGGGAGAGGTTCGCCACGTAAACAAGGTCGGTTCCCGTATCGACATAGTCGTACTGTGCGACGGGAAGATAGTAAACCGTGCCGGAGACTTCGCTGCGGATGTCGGCGGTATCGTACGCGCTCTGTGCGGCGGCCACCGCGGCCCGCGCATCTTCGAGCTGCGCCTGGGCACGAGCGCGGTCGGCATCGCCGTAGCGTTGGGTGCTGTGCTGCTGAATGCTGCGGAGGCTGTCGTCATCGAGCTGGACGCGCTGCCGCGCGGCTGCCACTTCCGCCGGCGATGCCGCTCCCTGCTGCTGCAACTTCTGCCTCGCGGTCAGGTCAGCCTCATCCTGTTGACGTTGCAGCTTGGCCTTGCTCAAGTCCGCTGCGGACGAATTGCGTTCGTCCTGGGTTCCGCCGTGCTCAATGTCGCTGGTGGCCAGCTCGGCTGCTCGCAGTGTGGACTCGGCGTGCGCCAGGTTCGCCAGAGCATACTTATCGTCCATCTTTAGCAGCAGTTGACCCGCCTTAACCTTGTCGCCGACGTCGACATAAATCTCCCGGACCTGGCCTGCCGCCTGCGCATGGGCTTGGAAGTCGTCCGTGGGTTCGACTTTGCCTGTAGTCGAGAACCTCTTTTCGAGGTCCTGATACGTGACCTGGGCGGTCCGGACGCTCACCTTCTCGCGCGTCATCGAACGCACCGCATAAACTGCCAGAACGACGAGAATCAGGGACAATCCCCAAACTACAGAATGCAATGCGCGATTTGACTTGGGGGCAGAGGCCATGTGCTTAGCTGTCAGTATATAAGACACGTTTTGAGCCAAAACGACCCAGAATTTCTTGCCCCCAGTTCGCCAACACGGATTTTGTGTCCGATTCGCGGCGGGAGAGTCAGGTTCCGGGCCTGTTCAGGCAAGGCTGGAGTCGCCCGCGGAGGACCGCAAAACGGCGGCTGGCTGCAGAGCGCATAGCTCGAGCTCAAGGCCGCCGAAGTGGGGGCCGGCATATGGGCCGGAGTTCTGCCTGATCCGGTAAAGAACGTCGACGGCAGACCCCTGAGTGAGGCCAAGTCCGGCGCACCGCGCAGGCCAGTTGGCCGGGCCGCGGCTCCAGCCGAGCGCTGGAATCGCGGGGCCTTGGCCCGCAACGCCCGCTTGCGCCAATTGCAGGCAGACGTGCTTCTCCTGGATGAGCCGAATGGGCGAGGCAAGGGTTGCGTTGCGGGTGACGAAGAATGGTTCCGGGTTGCCGATGCCAAAGGGCGCGCAGCGCGCGATCCAACCCGCAAGCTCAGGAGTGAAATCCGCGAACGTCAGTTCGGCGTCGTATTCGAGCGCAGGAATCAGCAGCAAAGTTGTCAGCCGGGGCGCCGCATAGGCCGTCATCCGGGCGCGCAGCAGAGGCAGCCGTTCGGAGGGCAGCGAGAACCCAACCGCGTGCGCGTGGCCGCCAAAGCGATGAAACAGCGGCACTCCCGGTTCCTCCGCGTCGGCCGCGGTGATCGCGTCCAGCAGGTGAAAACCGGGAATGGACCGGCCGGAGCCGTGCGCTTTGCCGTCGGCGTGGGTGATTACCAGGGCCGGTCTGCCGGTGCGGTCCACCACACGCGAGGCGAGAATGCCCAGCACTCCGCGGTGCCAATCCGCCTGGTCGAGGATGATGCAATCCGGCGGGTACGCGCCGTTGCCGTCCAGCAAGGTGAGCAATTCGCCTTCGATTGCATCCAGCGCGCGTGCCTCCGAGTCGCGGCGGTCTTGATTCAGGCCGTCGAGCTTCTCCGCCAACTCACGTGCGCGCGCTTTGTCGCGGGTGAGGAACAGCTCGACCACATCGTCCGCAATGTCCATGCGGCCGGCAGCATTGATTCTTGGAGCGATGCGGAAGCCGACCTCAGTCGCGGTCGGCGCGCGATCCAGCGGAATCTTCGCCAACTGCATCAGCGCGCGCAGGCCTGGCTGGACGGGATTCGCAAGCGCCGTCAACCCCAACGCTGCGATAACCCGGTTCTCGCCGATAAGCGGCACCGAATCGGCTATCGTAGCAATGGCCACGAGCTTCAGGAACGACGGCACCAGCACGCGGCGGGTGCGCTCGCGGAAGGCCGCGGGATCGAGCGTCAGGGGCGCGGAGGACTCCAGCAAGGCCTGCGCGAGCTTGTACGCGACGGCGGCGCCGCAGAGGTATTTGTTGGGGTAGGCGCAGCCGGCCTGAGCAGGATTGATGACCGCGAGGCAGTCCGGCAGGGCCGCATGGCCGTCCGGAAGATGGTGGTCGGTGACAATGAGGTCCAACCCCAGAGAGCGGGCCTCTGCTGCCTCCGCGACCGCGCGAATGCCGGTGTCTACGCTGATGACCAGCCGGATGCCGGCCGCCGCCGCTTCAACGAGAATGGCGTTCTGCATGCCATACCCTTCCCGGATGCGGTGCGGCACGTGGTAGGTGACCTGCTGAAGCTTTTGCGGCTCCATTGCCAGCCCGATGCGCTCGATCGTGGTCTTCAGCAGCACTGTCGCCGTGGTGCCGTCGACATCGTAGTCCCCGTAGATCAGGATCGGCTCGCTGCCACGGATGGCAGTGAGAATCCGCTCGACGGCGACGGACATGCCCAGCATCTGCGCGGGATCATTTGCGGGAGATTCGAGGAAGCCTTCGAGCGTGGGATGCAGGAAGGCGTCGGCAGCGGCTGGCGTGTCGATGCCGCGCCCGACCAGAATTTGCGCGATGGCCGGCGGGCATCCGCAGTGCGCTGTGAGGGATGCAACCGCCCGTGGGTCAGTAGGCTTGGCGACCCACACGGCTGGAACGTCGACGCTTTCAGATGTGGGCAAAGCAGATTCCTTCAAGGCAGTGCAGCAGGCCGTCAGCGGTATTCCCGGCGAGAGCCCTACTCTTCGTCGCCATCGTCGACGACGATGCCGCCGAGGTCGGTGACGGTTTCAATCAGCTCCTGGAAGCGCTCGTACCACTCGGTCGAAGTCTCGTAGAGGAACATTACGCCCTGGTGTGCGAATCCGAGCTGCAGGTAGCCGAGCTTGCCGACGTGGTTCACCAGGTACTCGGCATCGTCGATCTCCGGAGCGTCGGCGTCGGGGTAAGCCTGGTCGCGAAGCTGCTGCAGCAGAATGGCGATATCGGACTTCTCCAGCACGACTTCGCTCATGGTGACAAAGCTGGCGCCGGCGGCCTTGGCGTGCTCCACAAAGTCCTTCCAGGCGTCGGGGTCCTCGTCCTCGAAGATCACCGTGGGCACTTCTTCCGTGACGTATCCATTGAAGCGGCGCATGCCATGGCCTGCGATGAAGGCCACCATGTCGTCCTTAAGCGAGATAAGATTGTCGGGTTGCATGCAGAGAGTATTGTCGCAGAAACCGCGGTGCAGCGCACAGCAATCCCCCGCCGAAGACCGGGCGACGCAGGCTACGGATGCACTTGCCGCCTCCGCTGACGGGCGTACCATGGAAGCATTATGCGAGCCATTCAGATTACCCAGACCGGCGGACCCGAAGTGCTTCAGTTCCGCGAGTTGCCCACCCCGGAGCCCGGCCCCGGCCAGGTGTTCATCCAGATTGAGGCCTGCGGCGTCAACTTCATCGACGTGTACCAGCGCGAGGGCCGCTACCCCATCCAACTCCCGTTTATTCCCGGCCAGGAGGCGGCCGGAACCATCATCGCGCTCGGCCCGGATGTCACCTCGGCCAAGGTCGGCGACCGGGTCGCATGGTGCCACGTCATGGGCACGTACGCCGAGTATGCGGTCGCGCCTGTCTCTAAACTGATCGCAATCCCCGATGGCATTAGCACTCCCCAGGCAGCCGCGGCCATGCTGCAGGGGATGACCGCGCACTACCTCGCCCACTCGACCTACCCTATCCAGCGTGGTGACGATGTCCTCATCCATGCTGGCGCCGGCGGAGTTGGCCTGCTGCTGATCCAGATGGCCAAGTATCTGGGCGCGCGTGTGCTCACCACCGTCTCGACCGAGGAGAAGGCGGCGCTCGCCCATCGCGCCGGTGCGGACGAGACCATCCTCTACACGCGCGAGGACTTCGCCGCAAAGGTGCGCACCCTGACCGGAGGCCGCGGCGTCCCGGTGGTTTACGACTCCGTGGGCAAGACCACATTCGACGGCAGTCTGGCCTGCCTGCGAACGCGCGGCATGATGGTGCTGTACGGGGGATCGAGCGGTGCGGTGCCGCCCTTCGACCTCATCCAGCTCTCGACCAAGGGATCGCTCTTCGTCACCCGCCCCACCATGAAGGACTACACCGCAACCCGCGAAGAGCTCGAACTGCGGGCTGGCGACGTGCTCCGCTGGGTCGGTGAAGGCAGCCTGAAGCTGCGGCTCGAACACAACTATCCTCTGGCCGAGGCCGCGCAGGCGCACCGCGACTTGGAAGCGCGCAAAACTACTGGGAAGGTGCTGCTGATTCCCTAAACCGCGCCCGATCGCGTCCGCCATGGAACTTGCCTGCCCGGATTTGCGTAGTCTCACACAAGAATGCCGGAAGCCTATAGCTGGTCGTGGATCGAGACGCAGGTTGCACAGACCGTCGAGGTCTGGAACGCCTGCGCCGCTCAACCTGCACACGGCGGCCCGCGCTACTCCACGGACGAACAGAAGCAGCGCGAGAAGGCCTACGACAAAGCCCTGCGTGAGCTGGAGCGCGAAGCCAAGCGGAAGCCACGGACCCGGGTGGAGCGCCTCGAAACGCAGCGGCGGATCACCGCGTCCTTCGGCCGCTTCTCCGCCGCTGCCCTGGACTTGCCGGATGGCGCGATCCAGCTTCTCACGGACGACTTCCTTCCCGTAGGCACCCGCCTGGCGCGCTGGGCAAGGCGCTTCGACGCAAGCCTCAGCATGACCGACATCGTTCAGGCTTGCCGGAATGCGTGGACCGCGTGCGGGCTGCAGCCGCTGCTGGGCGCGCGCCTGCAACTCACGCCGTCGATCCTCGGCTACAGCCTCCTCTATCCCTACACCGACAACTTTCTCGACCGGACGGACATCACGTCCGAGGCTAAGCGCCGCTTCAGTGAGCGCTTTCGCGAGCGCCTGCGCGGCGAGCGAATCTCCGCCCAAAGCAGCCACGAGATCGCGCTGTGGGCGCTGGTCGAGTTGGTCGAAGGCCAGTATTCCCGAGAGGGCCATCCCCAGGTCTTCGACTGTCTGCTCGCGATCCATCGCGCCCAGGAGGACAGCGTTGCGCAACTGGACGCCGCGCCGCACGCCACCTCCGACATTCTGCGCGTGAGCTGTGCCAAGGGTGGCAGCTCGGTACTGGCCGATGCGTGCCTCGCCAATGGCTGGCTCAGCGAGCAGGAGAGCCGCTTCGCATTCGAGTGGGGCGTCTTGCTGCAACTCGGCGACGATCTACAGGACGTGCGCGAGGACCTCGAGCGTGGTTCGACCACACTGTTCACTCGCGCCGTCGCACACGGCATCCCGCTCGACCCACTGGCCGAACAGCTCTTCAGCTTCAGTGAGAGTGTCGGCGCACGCATGGACTGTCTGCCCAACGGCTCAGCAATGTTAAAGGACCTGCTGCGCATGAGCTGGCGGTCGCTGATCGTCGGCGCCGTGGGCGATTCGCACGAATTCTTCACACCGGAATTCGTCGCGCAAACGGAGCGCATCTCGCCCTTCCGTTTTGCGTTTCTGCGCGCTCG
>Ga0302320_10027413_pt1 | contig 10981 bp, 7 predicted proteins | sample Bog_T0_3_FD_202130 | JGI IMG/M metagenome (GOLD analysis project Ga0302320, IMG submission 202130) | Peat permafrost microbial communities from Stordalen Mire near Abisko, Sweden - Bog_T0_3 | ecosystem: Environmental > Terrestrial > Soil > Wetlands > Peat | place: Sweden: Abisko, Stordalen Mire... | reverse complement strand
ACACATTGATGTCGACCGCGAGCCAGCGCCAGTTCATCATCCATGGTGCAAATTCGACAATCGAGAATCCCAGATTCGCCAGCGTCGCCGTTACTGCGGCCCAGAAAAGCCAGTCGCGCTTGCCGCCGAGCAAGCGGTAAACGAACGCCATCAGCACCAGCAATTCGGCCACTTCCAAACAGGTTTCCGCCAAAAGAAGGCCGGCAACGTTGCAGGGGTGGAACAGCGACTCCGTGTTCACACAGCGGAGGATCACAGACAGCAGGTTGTAAAGCCCGTACCAGAGATATTCCTTCTCCCCACGCCGGAAAAGAAACAAGCCAAGCGCGGCAACGCAGGCCAAAGCTTCCAGCACTGTCAAAATCAGATCGCTGGTGTTGTTCCAGAAGACGCTGCGCGTATACAGCTGTGCATTCTGCTGGATCAGTGAGGCTGTGCCGATTTGGATGCCGGGCCTGAGGTAGTAAGCGCCAGATTGGTTAGCGCCCGGCCACCGCCAGCAGCGAATCGCCAGAGTCACCGTGCGGGGCCGTGCTGAGGCGCCCATCGGCAGCGCGAAAACGCCGACGACCGTCCGGAAAACATGTGGGCTGGGCGGCATGTCGCCAACTCCGCCCACCAGTTGTCCATCGCTGAAAATCTGATAATTCATATCAACCGAGGGCATGTACAGCGAAAGCGGATGGCTGCTTGCCGGGATAACAACTTTGGCACGGTACCAGAACGAGCCGGACACAACCGCCAGGTTTTGTCCCGACCACGTTCTGTCGGACCGAACCAGCAGCCACGCCGAGTCGTCCAGCGCGGGATTCGCAAACGCAGGCTCGTCGCCGGAGTGAAAGCGCCAGATCCCGTCAAGGGAAGCGATGTCCAAATGGTCGCGGTCGACGCTGAATTCCGCGGGCGATGTCGTCACTGAGGGCACACTCTGCCCCACGCAAACCGAAACCAGCGGAACTGCGCAGCAGAAGACCGTCCGCGCAAGCCTGCGCAAAGCCTCAATCGACTTCCACATTCGCATGTCTCAAAGACTGACACAGCGATGCGGGACTGGCAACAACTTCTCCGTCTCGATACGAAGAAATCAGCCCTTCACCGCCGCGCCATGCGGCTCAGCGTCTTCGCCGGAATCAGCAGGTTCAGCGCTTCCTGCACCACTTCGATCTTCACCGGCAGCGTCCCCAGCAAGTCTCCGTCGGCTTCCACATACAAACGCTCCTTCGAGCCTTCCAGGTCGTGGCATTCCACTCGCGGAGTCTTCACCAATTCAACCGCGCGCCCGAACGTATGCCGCTTGAACAGCACCGCCGACAAGAACTTCATATAGCGCAGCCGGCTCCGCGTCTTGAACGCAATCACGCGCAATTGGTTGTTGCTCAGCGATGCTCCCGGGGCCAGGTTGTGCAGCACCCCGCCAAAATTGCTGATCCGCACCACCAGCAGCTGCGACACCTCTTCCGTCCTCGGCTCGTCGTTTCCATTCTCCCAAAACGTCGCCGCAAACATCGGAAACTTGTGCGTCGCCCAAAGCTTGAACGCCTCCACGATATAGAGCGCGTAGCCGAACCGCTGCTTCAATTTGCTGTCCAGCCGGGACATGAACAGAGCGTCCGCGCCCACCCCGGCCGCCACAATAAAGTAGCAAGACTGCGGCGCGCCCGCTTGATCCCGATAGAACACGCGCCCCACGGGAACCTGCACAGGCTGCGCCGTCAGCAGCATCTTCACAGCCTTCACCGGCGATCGCGGCAACCCCAGGTCCGAGGCCAATGCGTTCGCCGTCCCCATCGGAATCACTCCCAGCGCCGCCGTCTCGCCCACCAGGCTTTGCATCGCCGCATGAACCGTGCCGTCTCCGCCGCAGGCCAGAATCGTGTCGCATCCATTCCGCGCCGCTTCCAGCGCTCGCACACCGGCCATCTCGCTCGATTCGGTCGCGAACGCTTCCACCTCAACCCCAGCCCGGCGAAGAACCGCCGTCACCTCCGCGATGATCGCAATGCGCCGTTCAGGATGCTGGCCGGAACACGGATTGTAAAGCAGCGCTACTCGCCGCATATTTTCTTTCACATCGGCCCCGCTTGCCACCGCCGCTCACAGAGGACACTCGTATTCTTACATTCCGGACGGCTCGGCATTCCCAACTCCATCTCCGCGACGGATCCCTGAAACCCTCTCGCCAGCTCGCGAAATACCCCAAATTCCCGCGAAATTCATGCGCACCCCGTTTGACGCTCCTACCCCAGCCTCCTATAATCCATCTAGCTCCTGCTGATGCTCCATCCGCTTCTTTTCCTGCCTCTCTGCCATCCGGCTAAGAGTTCCCGAAGAAGGACTAGTGATGTTTATCAGAAGGGCATACTTGGGCTTGCGCCGCAATGCGAACAGGCCGACAGGAATTTCGAAGGAGTTTTGTATTCAAATGAAGAGTTCGCTTGCATTAGTGGTTACCCTGGCCTCGGGATTCGTCCTGAGCGCCGCCGCCCAAACAGCTCCCGCACCCGCGGCGACCGCCGGACCGGTCAAGATCGGCGTCATCATGTTCCAGGCCGCCGTCGCCCAGACCAACGAGTTCCAGCGCAACGTTGCCGACCTTCAAAAGAAGTTCGACCCCAAGCGCCAGACGCTCAAGACACAGAGCGACGAAATTGATTCCCTCACCAAGGCGCTCCAGGCGGGTGCCGACAAAATGACCCCGGTCGAGCAGCAGTCCAAGGCCACCGTCATCGACACCAAGAAGAAGCAGTTGGATCGCGATGCCCAGGATGCCCAGACGGACTACCAGCAGCAGATGCAGGACATGTTCAATGGCGTAGCCTCCAAGGTCTACGACGTCCTCGACGCCTATGCCAAGCAGCACGCCTACACGGTGATACTCGACGCTGGCCAGCAGCAGAACGCCGTGCTCTACTCCGTCGAATCGACCAACATTACCAAGCAGATCATCGACGCGTACAACGTGAAGTCGGGCGTGCCCGCTCCTCCCGTTGAAGCGCCCACACCAAAGCCCGCAGGCCACTGAGGCCTGGTAGGTGAAGTCCGGTAAGTGAAATGCGGAAGGGGGCCCTGCCGTCAGGCAGGGCCCCTTTGCGTGAACCGCGCAACGAGATTGCAGGTATTCTGGCAGGTCACAGCTTGCGCCCCCCCACCGGCTCCGCCGACCCGAGGGAGATGAAACTGTGCCCCATTCATCAAGCGTTTTTTGCTCGATGAGTGGGCGTCCCAGAAGGCCAACCTTCTCTTTCTTCCCATCCTGTCTGTTTCTAGTACTACAGTTGTAGTTCGCAATTCCGGAGGGAGCAGGGCGCTTTAGCGCCCTGAAACAGCACGAAATGACGTGGCCTTCAGGCCCGGGTTCTTGGCACTTTTCCGGCATAAACCGCAAGTACAACTGTAGTACTAGGACGGAGCGGGGCATTCACGCCCGTGCCCCGACCCCTGATCCCTGATCCCTGATCCCTGATCCCCGACCCCTGATCCCCGACCCCTGATCCCTGATCTCTGATCCCTGATCTCAACCCCGACAAAACGACACAAATAGTGCGCAAAATCGCACTAAAAACGGCTCGAAAACGCCCCGATTTCATGTTTTGCTCCACGCGCAGCTTGAGTTTTCGGCCAAACTCCTCCACCTCCAGGCTGAGGTTTCCGCCTCAGAATCCCGCGAGGCCCATTTTCCTCCACCTGCAAGCCGAAATCCCTGCCCCGTTTCTCGACCTGCAAGTTGAGTCTTTTCTCTACATGCAGGTAGAGCTTTTTAGTCCCCCACCGGCCTTGCGGACCCACTGGCTTTTCCCTTCCTGGGGTCCCCCAACGACAGGTCTTCGTCGATGGGGTGGAAGTAAAAGCCACCTTTCAACGCTCTCAAAAAGTCTACGTGTATTCCGAAAATGCTCTAAGAGATGGCTCCTGCTGCCTTAAGCATGACTCGATATAGATGGTTGCCCGATGCCGCGAAAATAATACTCCGCATTGCTCAGGCTTCTGTGGAAAAAAATGTGGATTACTTCCCCGTGCTCTGTATAAAAATTCCAGTTTCTACACTTGTCAATCCGTATCCTATTCTGGTATGCGACCTAAGTCTTTATTTTTCATGGTGAAATAGGTAACCAATCTTGCCTACAGAATGGGTGGTTACCAGATGTGACGGCGAACACAACAATAGACACTTTCCCACAATTCTCTATGAACAGATGGTGACTAAAGTATTCAGTTGATCACAGGTTGAGCACTATTTTTGCTGGTCTTCCCCTATCCTCAGCACCGCCAAAAATGCCTCCTGCGGAATGTCAACCTTCCCGATCCGCTTCATCCGCTTCTTGCCTTCCTTCTGCTTTTCCAACAACTTGCGCTTCCGCGAGATATCCCCGCCATAGCACTTCGCCAGCACATTTTTCCTCAACGCCGCCACGGTTTCCCGCGCGATCACCTTGGCCCCGATCGCCGCCTGAATCGCCACCTCGAACTGCTGCCGCGGAATCAGCTCCCGCATCTTCGAAACCAGCAGTTTTCCCCGCTCGTAGGCAAAATCCCTGTGCACAATAATCGAAAGCGCATCCACCGGCTCGCCCGAGACCAGGATATCCATTTTCACCATTGGCGACTCCCACTCTCCGGCCAGTTGATAGTCCAGCGAAGCGTACCCGCGCGAAATCGATTTCAGCCGATCGTAGAAGTCCAGCACAATCTCGTTCAATGGCAACTCGTAGGTCAGCATCACGCGGGTAGAGGTCACGTACTCGAAGTTCACCTGCTTGCCCCGCTTCTCTTCCACCAGCTTCAGGATCCCGCCCACGTACTCTTCGTTCGTCAGGATCTTGGCCATGATCACCGGCTCCCGAATCGCGTCGATGTTGGTCGGTTCCGGCCAGCGCGAGGGATTGTCCACCTCAACCACGCTGCCGTCTGTCAGCGTGATGTGATACCGCACGCCCGGCGCAGTCGTAATCAATTCCAGCTCGTACTCGCGCTCCAGCCGCTCCTGGATGATCTCCATGTGCAGCAGGCCAAGAAATCCGCAGCGGAATCCAAACCCCAGCGCAACCGAACTCTCCGGCTCAAAGAAGAACGACGAGTCGTTCAGCCGCAGCTTTTCCAGCGCATCCCGCAGCAGCGTGTGTTCGTGCGAGTCCACTGTATACAAGCCCGCAAAAACCATCGGCTTAATGTCTTCAAACCCCGGCAGCTGCGCCGCCGCTGGCCGCGCGTCCTCGGTTACCGTGTCGCCAATTTTGGTGTCGCCCACGTTTTTAATCGTGGCCGCGAAAAATCCCACTTCCCCCGCGATGAGCTGCCCGATCTCCACAGGCTTCGGCATCAGCACGCCCATCGACTCCACTTCAAAACTCTTCGAATTCGACATCAATCGAATCCGTTGCCCTTTGCGCATCGTGCCCTGCATCACCCGCACCAGCACAATCACGCCGCGATACGCGTCAAACCACGAGTCGAAGATCAGCGCCTGCAGCGGTGCATCCGGGTCGCCGGTAGGCGGCGGCAGCCGATGCACAATCGCCTCCAGCACCTCGTCCACGCCCTGCCCCGTCTTCGCGCTCACCGGAATCGCATCGGTCGCGTCCAACCCCACGGCTTTTTCGATCGCCTCCTGCGTCCGCACAATGTCGGCCGAAGGCAAATCGATCTTGTTGATCACGGGAATGATTTCCAACCCATGATTGATCGCGAGATATGCATTCGCCAGCGTCTGCGCTTCAACGCCCTGGCTCGCGTCCACCACCAGCAGCGCCCCTTCGCACGAGGCCAGCGAGCGGGAAACCTCGTAGCTGAAGTCCACATGCCCCGGCGTATCGATCAAATTCAGTTGATAGGTGTTCCCGTCGTGAGCCTTGTACATCATGCGCACCGCGTGCGCCTTGATCGTGATCCCGCGTTCCCGCTCCAGATCCATATCGTCCAGAATCTGCGCCTGCATCTCGCGCCCCGTCACCGAGCCCGTGAATTCCAAAAGACGGTCGCTCAGCGTCGACTTCCCGTGGTCGATGTGGGCGATGATGGCGAAGTTGCGAAGGAATCGTGCGTCCATGAGGGGCTTGGTGAAGGAAGGTTTAGCGCTTTCGTGCGCGTCCGCCGAGGCGGACCTCCATGGCTTAGCTTATCATCGGTAAAGGGCCTGCTGATTCCACCGCGGTCTCCATCGTCTTTTCCTGAATCAATCCGGGCTGGGGCGGCTTGATCTTTCATGCGCATAAATTTGAAACGCTATCGTTTGTTGGGTTGTGGGTTGCTGGCTTTGTGCCTTGCGGGCTGCGTTCCCTCTGACCCCACCGGCACTCCCGAGGGGGCAAAGCCACAGGCCACCGCGCCATCGCTGCCCGCGCCCGCTCCACAAGCCGCTCGTCCCGCCACGCCTCCCCAGCTCACCGCACAGCAGCGGCGCGTCAAGATTCTCATTCAGCAGGTGGACGACGCCTACGCAAAAGGCGATGCCGACTATCGCAAGGGCCAACTCCCCGAAGCCAAGATAGAGTTCGATCGCGCCGTCGATCTCATGCTCCTCAGCGGCATCGACATCAAAAGCGATTCCCAGTTGCAGGATGAATTCGATCGCATCGTTGACCAGGTGAACGCGCTTGAAATGGAGGCGCTGAAAAAAGGCAACGGCTTCGTGCCCAGCAACGTCGAGGCAACGCCGGCCGACGTCGCCGCCGATGTTACCTTTACCGTCGACCCCAAAATCGTTGCCAAGGCTCAGGGCCAATTGGCCACCACCAAATCCGATTTGCCGCTCGTGGTCAACGATTACGTGGCCGGCTTCATCAACTTCTTTGCCAACTCGCAGCGCGGCCACAACACGCTCGAGCATTCTTTCGAGCGCTCCGGCCGCTACAAGCAGATGATTCAGCGCGTCATGGCTGAAGAAGGCGTGCCGCAGGACCTCATCTATCTCGCCGTCGCCGAGTCCGGCTTCCAGCCCCAGGCCGTCAATCGCAAGTCCCATGCCGGCGGCATGTGGCAATTCATGCCCTCTGCTTACTACGGTCTCACCCGCAACGCCTACGTCGACGAGCGCTTCGATCCCGAAAAATCCACCCGCGCCTACGCTCGCTACATGAAGTTCCTCTACAACCAGTTGGGCGACTGGTATCTCGCCATGGCCGCCTACGACTGGGGCGCAGGCAATGTCCAGCATGCCGTCGAAAGAACCGGCTACGCCGACTTCTGGGAGCTCTACAAGCGCAACAACCTGCCCGGAGAAACCAAGAATTACGTCCCCGAAATTCTCGCCGCCATCATCATCGCCAACCATCCCCAGCAGTACGGATTCGACGACGTCACCCTCGATCCGCCCATCCTCACTGACACCGTAACCATCAACTACTCCCTCGATCTGCGCCTGGCTTCCGACCTCGTCGACGCGCCCGTCGATGAGCTCATGGCCCTCAATCCCAGCCTCCTCCGCATGGTCACGCCGCCCGACACCGCCTTCGATCTCCACCTGCCGGCCGGCACGGCCACGCTCTTCCAGCAGCGCATCGCCACCATTCCCGAGGCCCGGCGCAATTCCTGGCGCTACCATCGCGTCACCGCCGATGAAACGCTCGCCTCCGTTGCGCGCACCTATCGCGTAGAAGTGTCCGAACTCGCCGTCGCCAACCAGATGCGCCCCACCGACAACATCCAGGGAGTCGAAGCCCTCATGGTTCCGGTTGCGCCCTCAGCCGCGCCCTCCGCGCACATGGTGCTCTACACCGTGCGAAAGGCCGATACGCTGGTCACCATCGCCGACCGTTTCGGCGTCTCGCTCAGCCAGTTGCGCCGCTGGAACAAGATCACCGGCATCAAGGTCGAGCCAGGCAGAAAGATTCGCGTCGCCGAGCCCGCGCTGCCGCCCCGCGCCTCCGCTGCGCATCGCCGTACAGCCTCATCCGCCAGCCCATCCAAAGCATCAAGCGCGAAGGCTAACTCCACCCGCAAGCCCGCCGCAAAGAAAAACTCTTCCTCAAAGAAACAAAAATAGCCATGTAGCTCATTCAATACTTGTGTTTTGTGTGCGTTTGCGTGCAAGCTAGTACGAGCAAGTCTTCCGCACGCGAAGCTTCCGCGTTCGCCGTGCGAAGAGCAACACGAAACCAGTGCAGCGGCGAGCCGCTGGAGGCAATCGGATGGAAGAAGTGTTCAGGATGTATGCGATGAGTGATGGCAGCCCCGATGGGGAGCCGCAAGAGCTGGACCCCGACCACGACGAAGAATTCAACGACGACGAAGATGAAGAAGTTGAGACCTCCAGCATCATCACCTCCTCAGACGACGATGATGTGGTGGCTGAAGATGTAGTCATTGTATTTGTCAGCGAACCCGAACCGGCGCCCGCGGTCAAAAAGCCTGCGAAGAAAAAGAAGAAGGCCGCAAAGAAGGCCGCCGCCAAGCCTGCGAGCACCGGCGCAAAGGGCGGCAAGACCGCCGCTAAGAAGGCCCCCGGCAAGAAGGCGCCCGGCAAGCCCGCAAAGAAATCCGCAGTCAAGCCAAAGAGTACAGGGGCTAAGGGCGGCAAGACCGCAGCCTTGAAGCCCGTCAAGAAATCCGCCGCAAAACCAAAAAGCACTGGCGCAAAGGGCGGAAAAACCGCGGCCAAAAAGGCAGCGGGCAAAAAGAGCGTCAGCAAAACCACCCAAAAAAGAGGTAAAAAATTGGCAGTTAAGAAAGCAGCAAAGAAGGCAGTAAAGAAGGCTGTAGCCAAGAAGGCTCCGGCAAAGAAGGCAGCAGCCAAGAAAGCTCCCGCCAAGAAGGCAGTTGCCAAAAAGGCCCCTGCAAAGAAGGCGGCAGCAAAAAAGGCTCCTGCAAAGAAGTAACAAGGCAACCAAGGCAACCTGAAATCCAAGGCAAGCAAAAGAGCCCGCCACGGCGGGCTTTTCTGCGCCTGCACTCCTTAATCGCCCAGAAATGATGGGTGCCTCAGGTCTCGTCCGCTTGCGGAAGACATGGGAAACCACAAATCTCCATCAGCCGAGCGCTAACTCGCTGACTCGCTGACTCGCTGACTTGCTAACTCGCTCAGGTCGCTGCCATCTGCCCAAAATGCCACCGCTGATGCACGATGTAGTCCTCAATCAAGAACAGCAGCGTCATCGGCGGCTCTTCACCCACCACGCACACCGTGGTGAGCCGGTCCTCTGCAATGCAGTCCACCACTGCCGCCAGAATCTCGTGCTCCACCTGCCACCAGCGCACCAGCGTCTCCCAGCTTTGTCCAGCATAGCCATGCGCGGCCACCCATCCGTCCTGAGAGTACTGCGGCCCCGTATACCGCTCACCCGTCGACGCCCGAACAAACCGCTGCCGGTTGTTGGCCGCCGAATCCAGCAGGTGCCCCACAATCTCTTTGCGCGTCCATCCTCCAGCGCGCCACGGCGTATCCGCAAGCGCCGGCGAAAGTGCAAGCAGCTCGCCCCGCAACGAATCCAGGTCCGCGCGAAATCCCTTCGCAAGCCGGTTCGACATGACAGGCTCCATGCTTCATGCAAGTGTCAGAAAGATTCGTCGAGATCAAACGCGAAGGCCCCGCAATGCGGGGCCTTCGCTCTTCATCGCCCAAACCAGCTTACATTCCAGGCTTGATCGTCTTTCCCTTGTCCGGCAGCACGGCCAGCACTTCCGATGCGCTGTCTGGAGGTTTCACGCCGACCCACACCTTGGCAATCTTCCCCTTCGGATCGATCAGGAAAGTGTTCCGATTCGCCATGCTCACGCCGTTGCGCCCGCCCAGCGAACCGTAGGCTTCCACCACCTTGTGGTCCGTATCCGAAAGCAGCTTGAACGTAAGGCTGTCTTTGGTGCAGAACTGCACGTGGCTGGCCGTCGAGTCAACGCTCACACCCAGAATCACCGCGTGCTTTGCCTTGAAATCCGCAAGGCTATCCTGAAATTTGTGGGCCTCGATCGTGCAGCCCTGGGTCATGTCGCGCGGGTAGAAGTAAAGCACCACCCACTGGCCGTGAAGACTCTTCAGCGACACAAGCGAGCCATCCTGCGAAGGAAGGTTGAAGGCAGGGGCGGGCTGACCAACTTCTGGCATGGGCATCGCCGGCGCGGCGGCAGGCGCGGCCGTTTGCGCAGCGGCGATGTTGGGGACGAACGCAACCGCGGCTACGAGAAGCGCGGCAAAGACAAAGAATACTGACTTTCTCACAAAAACCTCCTGATGTTGTTGAGACGCGGGGAACTGGGTACAAGTTACAAAGAACAGGGAATAGGGAATAGAAAAACCTGAGCCGCCCCTCTTGCTGCGCCCGGCGGATACCGCCGTGCAAAGATCGAAAAACGTTGGGCACTGGTCGGTAGAAACGGTCATGGGCAATCCCGCTGGCATCCAGTATAGCCGCCACCGTCTTTCTATTCCCTATTCCCTATTCCCTGCTTTTTCGCGGAACAGCGACAATCGCAATCCCCGCCTCGCCGGCGCGTTCGAGCAGCGCCTCTCGATCGAATAAAAGCGTACGCCCAGCCTCTACCGAAAGGCAACTGGCTCCCGCGCGAATCATCGCCTCCACCGTCGCCATCCCGATCACCGGCACGTCAAACCGCATGTCCTGGCTCGGCTTGGCCACCTTCACGACCGTCAGCCGCCGTTCAAGCGTCGACGCATCCCCGCCCAGCGATCCCATCAAAATCCCCGCGCGCTCAATCGCCGCATCCGTGCCTTCCATGGCTTCCACGGCCACGCAGGCCTGCGCCGCCACCACCACCGTCTGCCCAATGTCGAAGCCGGCCAGCGCCCGCGCCACGCCCAGTCCATACTCAATATTCCTGCGTTCGTCCTCATCCGGCGCGCGCCTGGTCAGCACGCCCTCCTCGGCCAGCAGCGGCTCCAGAAACGCCGTCGATCGGATCAGCTCAATCCCCTCGTCGCCCAGTACCTTCGCCACCGCGCCCAGCAGCATGTCCGTATTCCGCGCCCGCAGGTTCAGCAGCAGCTTGGCCAGCCGCCAGTCCGGCCGGATGCTCGAGAAAATCTGCTTGTGCT
>Ga0302320_10027409_pt1 | contig 10982 bp, 10 predicted proteins | sample Bog_T0_3_FD_202130 | JGI IMG/M metagenome (GOLD analysis project Ga0302320, IMG submission 202130) | Peat permafrost microbial communities from Stordalen Mire near Abisko, Sweden - Bog_T0_3 | ecosystem: Environmental > Terrestrial > Soil > Wetlands > Peat | place: Sweden: Abisko, Stordalen Mire... | reverse complement strand
TCAACCCGCCCGTCTAAAATAGAGCGCGATTATATGACCCAACTGGCGCGGCGTAAAAAATTAATTTTGGAATATTTGAGTACGTTTGCTTAAGACAAACCGATCGACTTGAAGACCTTCGCGACCAATTTTTTATTCTCCGGCTGATCAACCATATCCATCAAACCATGCTGAATGCCTACATTATCCTTATCGATAATGCCATGGCGAATCTGATTGCTCACATCCATCGTGTAAGGATTATACCCACGGGCTTTTTTATAAACATACATAGTGGCCATGGAAACGAGGCAAGTGGTTTTCTCAGAGTAAAATTGGGATTTTTCAATTCCCGTATTCTTTTCTAATTCATCATACACTTTCTGAGCGCTATAATCGACGAGCGTATTCAGAGGATGGAGCATATCGGGCAATTTCTTCTTGCTTGATCTTATATTTGTTTGGGTGCTAAGACCTTCCTTATTGGCAAACATTTTAAACATCACCGGATCAAACCTGTCTGGTGCAATGATAAATTTCTCCGTATCTAAAAATAATTGAGGCCTTTCTAACCGATAATTCCCCAGAGCAACCCAAGGGATCCGGTGCTCTCGGGCATAGGTTAATACCACATTAGGGATGAGTTTACAGCAGATTGAGCAGGCCAACCCTTCATTCTTAGAGAAGAAATTATTAGAGAAACCATATTTATACACCGTATTAAAAAGATATTCATCTTTGATAAAAATATGATCTACACCAAATTTTTGGGTCAATGCGGAAATATTCTTAAAGGCCTGTTCTTGCAAATAGCCCATGTCCACCGTGATCGCAAGCACATTGAGTTTGTATTTCTTAGCCAAGAGCCATGTGACATAACAGCTATCTTTGCCGCCGCTTAAGGCGACCGCGCAATGGTATTTAAGTTTCTTGCTGCGCAATTTTTCCGCGGCTTGGGATAATTCTTTTTCAAGGTTTGAGCGAAAAAGGTAAGATTCTTCTGCTGAAGGAGGAGTAAAAGTCCTGCAAAAATTGCAAAGACCTGTCCCATCAATACTCACACCAGGAGCATTCCCAGGAAGCATACATTTCTTACACTTCTCCATACCCTTCACCCTTTAGAAAACAGCCCACGAGTTATTTTATCGCTAAAAAACCTTCAAAGCACACATATTTCATCACCGTCATGATATCCACAAAACCGGCGCGCTTAAGCAAATCATAATTGCCTTGCGTTGAGAATGGCTCAAGGGCTCCTTTTAAGCTCCGTGTTTTACCAACGATTTCTTTCGCCGAGTACCCTTGATCTAATTTATAGTCGGTATAGACAGCCGTCATCATATCTTGAAACCGCGCGTCAGGGCCGCGAACCTTTTCAAAAAAAAGAAATGCCCCGCCCCAATTCAAGGATTGGTAAATACGGTCGATCAAAATTTGCCTATTCTTAGGTCTAATAAACTGAACGCTGTAATAAGCAATGATTAAATCCGCTTTTTCAAATTCAAGATCCATGATATCGAATTTTTTTAATGAAATATTCTTCAACTTAAGGCAGCGTTCTTTGGCCTTTTTAATCATGGCTTCTTCCCCATCAACGCCAATGAATTTTACTTTTTTATGATGATGGCGTTGGGCCAGGGCATGGGTCAAAGTGCCCGTTGAACAGCCCAAATCATAACATACTGAGGCGTCATGAATAAAAAAGTCAGAAACCTTCAAGACCAAATCATGCCCAATTTTATATAAAGGGACTGATTTGGAAATATGCTCATCAAAATTTTTGCTCACATCCCCGCCAAAATTCCAGCTGGCATTCTTAACAAAAATTGAATCGCCTGTATTTTCCATAGGATGACCTCAGACCTTCATTGTAAAGATTTCTTTCTTAAAGTATACCATACTTTAAGGCCGCCTATAAAGCGCCCTGCGATTGCGGCCAGACCCTTCCTCATCCCCAAACTCAGAAACACGCTTGAAACCAGGCCAACTAGGCTGTGCGGCGGCATAAAGCAATGTCGGGAGAGCCAGTCGAGCGATCACGTATAACTGAGAGCCTTGACGGGCAAAATCATCCCAATTCCTAGAAATCCCATGGTCTTGTAGGACAAGGACGGTCGGACCTATCTTCCTCTTTGAAAATAACACTTTATACGTTTGTATCCCTTCCGTGCATAAATAGACAAAATTGATCTTCTTATGTCCTTCTTTAAGACACAATTGGACAAACAAACCAAATGCTTCCGATGGATCGCTCAGCTTCAGGGCACCAGGAGCGCTGGGCCAGAAATCTTTCCACGAATCACAGCCCAAATCGCTCGAGACAATGCGTTGAGAGCCAGTAACTTCAAATTCTTTGATTTCGTTATTTAATATCCTCTGGCAAGCTTGCCTGGCATTTTCAGGAGCGTAATCCGTATAAATGAATGTGGCAATCGTGGAATGACTTGAAAATAGCTTTAAAGGATCAAAATCTGCGCCTGCACCTGGATAATAAAGAGATGGTTGTCTGAGAACTTCCCCTAAATCCAGCGCATTTTTTTGTAAATATCCTTTTGGGTTTAACTCTTTAATATCATCCAACACTGGAATATACAAATCTGATTTTAAAGGAAGTTTATTTAATTGATCGGCCCTGATCAATTTTAAAGCATACTCGACCATCTCCTTTATTTCACCCCGATTGGCCATTTTCGTCAAAGCTTCATAACTGCCCATATGATTCTTATCGATCATCCCATAGCGAATTTGTTGACAAATATTCACGTAATACGGATTATAACCGCGTATTTTTTGATACATATACATGGTGATAATCGCAATCACCGACGTGGTTTTCTCATAGGATAATTGATCTTCCTTGAGTCCCACCTTCTGCACCAGTTCGCCGATAATCTTTGTCGCGCTATACCTGGCCAGCGTGTTCAAGGGATGTAAAAAAAGAGTCGAGCCTTGCTTATTAGTCTTACGGGAAATCATTTCGAGTAAAGACGGATTTAAAGTTTGTTTATTTAAAATAAATTCTTTTGTATTAATAAATAACTGCGGCGCGTTGATATCCACATCGCCGCTAACTACCCAAGGAATATTATTCTTCCCTGCATAGGCCATGAGCAAATTAGGGATAAGCTTAGACGATAAAAAACAGGCCAATCCTTGAGGCCGCGAAAAGAAATGATTGGAAAAGGCGTGATTAAAAATAGCTTTAAAAAAATCGCGCTCTTTGATAAAAACATGATCAATGCCAATCTTCTTAGTTACATAAAGAATATTCTTATAAGATTGTTCCAGCAAAAATCCGGTATCTACGGTTACGGCAAGGACATTGAGTTTATACTTCTTAGCCATCATCCATGCGGCATAGCAACTGTCTTTGTCCCCACTGAGAGCAACGATGCAATGGTATTTGTGCTTTTTTGTGCGCACACTCTCCAAAGCTTTCACTAGTTCCTTTTCAAGCCGCCCGCGGACCTTAACGGTGGTTTCCAGTATTGCCGGCGAAAACGCCCTGCAATCACCGCATAATCCCGTCTCATCTATGCTTACGCCAGGATAACCCGCTAAAATAGTACAATTCTTGCATTGATCCATAAACCCGCTACCCTTTTCTTTTCTCCATCCAAAGGCCTTGAACAATCTGCCTTAATAATTGATCTTCTGGGCTTTGAGTCTTATCCTTCAGATCGACAGGTCCAGGCCATGCCCTATCCCCATACGTTCTAATCAATATATCCCGCATCAGCGATGGCACCTGCTGTTCTATCCTGGCCGCTCGATGAGGAATGGAAAAGACGCGTCCCAAATCACGCAGGAGCTTTTTGTCTTTTTTCATGTCCGCAGGTATCTCTTGTGACAAGGCCAGCATGGGTTCTGATAGGAATGGGAACAATATCTCACATCCCTGGCTTTGGGCCACCCTATGATGAGCTTCTTCATCCATCCGGGCCTGATGCCGACGAGCGGCCAACCCTCCAGGATTTTCCTGCAAAGCAAGATCCCCCATCCATTGATCACTCCCCATGCCTGAAATAAATACATTTCCTGTAACCTTAGGATCATATTTCTTTAAAGCGGCATAAACAATGGCCAAATCCAAATCTAAAATTGGCTCATCCGTTAAGCCTGCAAGCGCTTCAAAAGCAGATAAAAATTCCACCGCTTTCACATCAATAATAAGATGGTCCAGTCCCAAGATTTCAGCGCTCTCTACGGCTCCCTGAACGGTAATAGGATTAAAATCATCAAATCGAACCGTCACCGCAGTCAGCTTGCTACCCAAGCGCAACGCTAAAGCGGCAATTAACATAGAATCAAAACCGCCACTAAACATAATGGCCCGACGAAAACTCTTTAAAGGCCCCATCGCACCCTCAAGAGCCTGCTGAACACAACAGGAGGCTGTCTTCATGAAACTCTTACCCGATTGTACATTTCCATTTGCGCGCCAATGGCTTTATTCTGGCAAGTCGTAGTACAATTAATACACTTATGATCATTACGAAAAGGATCTCCCCCACTCAAAGCCAAGGCACGCGCTTGAGCATATGCATCCGATTCCCATACCTCTCTAAAAGAAGTTTTATATGCGTTGCCTATTGTTAAGCTTTGCATAAAACAGCAAACATTCACATCCCCATTAAATTTGATAGCACTGTTAAACCATCCGTAATAGCAAGGCAGCCATTCTCCCTCGATCCGTTCTTTTTCTTGATGGCCAGGCAATTTCAGATGAGTATTAAAGTCAAATACTTCAAATTTTCTTCTTTGGACTATATCCGCACCGAGCTTGCGCACCAGGGCCTCTGTTTTCAAGAGGCTATCGGCATTTAATTGAGTAATAACAAAAAGCACTTCAATGCAGAATTTAGGATTATACAAGGGTCTAAGCCTGGCTAATTCCCTGATATTTTTGATAACCTTGACAAAAAGATCTCTTCCCACCAAGGCGCGATAACTTTCCCTGTCCCCCTCGCCCAGATTGATAACAATATGATCCGCCCGTAAAATATCCCGGCAATGTTCGATAGGAAAGGTTCCATTAGAATAAATATTAATGGCAAAAGACTGTTCTAAATCCTGCAACATATCATAAAATCGAGGATGAATCGTCGGCTCTCCTTGACCTGACAGGTAAATCCGATCGACTTGAAGGTCCAAACAATCACGCTTGAGTTTTTCAAAAGTCTCATAGGGCATATGCTTTTCCCCGGATGGACGATGTGTCGTTCCCGCCCCATGATAGCCGCAATACTGGCATTTAATATTGCACATCTCAGTGATATGAAATTGGGCCATCTCCGGTCCAATCAAGGGACGAGGCAATTCAACACCTTTAAGGCGCAGTAACAACCGGCGTTTAAGTTCCCGTTGGTCAAGAATCATCGCGTGACCGCCTTTCGAACTTGATGATACTGTTGCAAATATGCGGCAATCTCTTGATTGCGACGGGTCGCGCGGCAATTCAAGCAATCATGATCACTGCGAAACGGCTCACCGCCACCCAAAGCGGAAGCCCGCGCCTGGGAATACGCGTGCGATTGCCAAATTTCCTTAAAAGAAGTCTCATAGACATTACCAATCGTGAGGCTTTGCGTATAACAACAGACATTCACTTCACCGCTGAGTTTAACCGCACTATAAAACCACCCATGATAACAAGGCGGCCATTCTCCTGCCACGGCCACGTTCTCTTCTTGGTGGGAAACTTGAATATCGTGATTATGTGCACTGGGTTCAAAAATCTTCTTATTGACAAAGTCGGCACCGAGTTTTCGGACCAACTGTTCTGTTTTCAAAAGTTCCGGTTCATTCAAATTAGTGACGATAAAAACTACTTCAATAAAGAAATTTGGGTTCAATTGGGGTCTAAGCTTAGCCAACTCCCTGATATTCTTAATTACCCGGATAAAAAGATCTCGGCCTTGCAAAGCTTGGTAGCTCTCTCGACTGGCAGCCCCTAAGTTGATGATGATACGATCCGCCCGTAAAATATCCCGACAACGTTCAATAGGGAAGGTTCCATTAGTAAAAATGGTCACAGCAAAAGATTTTTCCAAATAAGGCAACATCTCGTAAAAGCGAGGATGCAAGGTCGGATCTCCAATACCGGAAAGATTGATGGTATCGACTTGAAGATCCGCGCAATCATCCACCAGGCGTTTAAAAGCTTCAAAAGGCATATGATTTTTTCCCGTCGGACGAAAGGTACTGCCCTTCCCATAATACCAACAATAAGGGCAGGCAAGATTACACAAATCTGTTAAACGCAAATGCACCGTGGCAGGGCCAATGAGCGCATCTCCTGACTCAATGCCTTTTAACCGCAATAACAATCTACGCTTAAGCTCCACGGAATCCAAGGTCATGACCCACCCCCTGACGCAAGGCGAATTCTTTCTTCCAGCAACTTATTCATCGGCACATAACTGCAGTACCGGCATTCTTTCCACTTGGAAGTACAGGTGTGGATTCCTTTAGAAGCTTCTCGTAGGGTGTCATGTAAAAAATCATTTTCAAACCATATATCTTTAAAACGGCGTTCGTTGACATTCCCGGCCACACACACGCCCACATTATCACAAGGAGCCACCACCCGCCCCTTCTCATCAATATTGGCATAAAACCATCCCACATTACATTTAATACTTCCACCCGTCGAATCATAAAATAATAAACGGTCATTATGCATAGGCGTTTGCGGCAATGAATCCACATTATCAAAAACCTTGCCATTGGAAAGAATATGGTGCAGGTGTTTAAGGTCATGCTTGAAGGTATATGGCTTTTGCAGGGCTGTCTCGGTCGTCTTTAAGAGCAAACCCAGCGCCTCTTTAGAAAAAAACAATTGGCGCATCTCTTCGGTTGGCTTAAAAAAGCGCACCACCACCTTATCTACCCTGCGCTCTTGGGCCAAATCTAAAAAACCAGCCAATTCCTGGTAATTATGATCATAGACGACAAAGGACAAGACAATCTTAGGCTTCCCGCGCTTTTCTCTCATAGCCAAAAGACGGTCCATATTATTTAATACTCTTTCCATGGACACATGCTTGCCATGCACTTTTCGAAACGTCTCGTCCGTAATTGCCGAAAAATTCACCGTTAATTGGTCCGCAAAAGACAAACCCGTCAAGTAATCCGAACTGCAATCCAAATGGCTATAGGCGATCAAGCGCATCCCCAAGTCTTTGACCTTGCGGAAAGCATCTTCCCAATAAGGATAAAGAGTAACCTCTCCACCTTCAAAATTAATTTCATCGACCCCAATTTCTTGGCAATCTTCCAGTACTTCTTCCAGTACTTTATAATCGAGAATCTTTCTTTTGGGTTGATCTTTAACGAGGGGAGAAAAATACCAACAGAATTCACACTTATAATTGCAGGAACTGACGATATGAATATTCACCGACTTGGGGCCAATCAAGGGCTTTCCGGTCATAGCGCTTCGCAGTCTCAACGCGTCCCGAATTCCCGTATCCGTTATTCTTGACAATGCACTGCTTGCCATAATCAACCCTTTTTAAGACCCGATAGAATTTCAGAAAACAGGAGCACCCTCCAACTTTTTTTAGCCCTTAAAGCCGCGATCATATCCAAAAAAGACACCAACGTCCGCCGTGATTCAGATCCAACAAAATCTTTGTGATGTGTCACAACGCCCGATAGTGACCGGCGGTAAACACCCCTTAGCAGGGGCTCCATCACTTGTTGAGCATTAAGAATGCCCGTCTTGCGTGGCCCATATTGGCTAAAAGAAACTTGCACCGGAACTTCTATAAAACTCTTCTTCTCTTGGGACCGGCGCACCCCTGAAGATAGAATCTGAAAACCTTCCTCATGAAGCACCCTTAAAGTACGGTCATCAACCCCATGATAAGGAGGAACAAATCCAAAGGTCATGCACGCACCAAAGCTCAAGCGCATCTTTTTAAGACCTTTCTGAATATCCTCTCGCTGACACTTCAAAGACCGCGAAACCCCAAATTCATATTTCTTACCAATCTCCAGCGAATGGTTGGCATGGATCCAACCATGTTGGACAATATCCAGCAAATGCGGTGTTTTTTCCTTAGCCCGGCACAGGAATCGCACGAGCTTCATGTCCATTTTCCCAGGTATAACCGCGTGAACCACCGGAATACCTCGCTCAATGGCTTGGTCATAAAAAAATCTAAACTCGCGATCCAAGGTCCAAACATCATCATTTCGAATAAAAAGATGTGCACTCATCGTTATATTAAGTATACTATTTTCTACCAAACAATGCGCGTCTTATTCCATTACACCCATAAACAAACCCTGGGGCATACAACCCGAAGCATCGCCCTGGTAGAGGCCCTTTGCCGCCAAAAGGCAGAGGTTCTACTCCTGCAGGGAGGCCTCCCTCAGCCTTTTATACGTTTCCCTAAAGACTGTAAGGTACTTGATATCCCTTTTCCTTTCGATGACCGCGGAAGTTTTCAAACGCACGCGGTTCCTGTATCCGCGGCTAAACGGTCTGAATTTATCTTAAAAACTGCTATCAATTTCGTCCCCGATGTATTTATTACCGAATTCTTCCCTTTTGGAAGACTTGCCTATTTGCCAGAATTATTACCCACCTTGCGCTACCTGCGTAAAAAAGGCACACGCATCATCGCCAGCATCGGATATCCTTTACTCATAGACCTAGACCGTCTCAAAGAACCCACCTTTGCTGCCATGCATCGGGCGGTATTTGCCTTCTTTGACAAATTTCTAATCCATACCCCTGATCAACTAGAAACTTCCTACATCCATGACAGCATTCAATCACCAGTTCTTTCGCGCTCCTACGCTAAGGTCATGGATGATCTGAAAAAAAGAATTATTTACACCGGTTATGTCTTTCCGGGAAAAATGATCACCGGAGGCACTCCATTATCCACATTAAAAGACACAAAAAACACCATCGTTGTCAGCCGCGGGGGTGGCGCGGTATACCCTAAAATAATCACCCTTGCCATAACGGCCCAGCGTCTGCTCGATAAAGGGTTACAAACGGTCATTGCCTGCGGACCTGCCAGTACCCCCAAAGAAATGGCCTTATTCCAATCTTGCCTTAAACCTAAAGACAAAGGCCGCGTTATTCTTGCAAACCATCTGGATAGTCTCCAAGATCTCCTGCGCTCCTGCCCTGTCTCTGTCAGCTTATGCGGTTATAATACTTCCATCCAATTGATGCGCTATGGGACACCTTCCGTCATCATCCCGTATCAAAATAATCTTTCCCAAGTTTCAACCAATGACCAGATCGCGCGTTCACGATTGCTTCAGGAACATTTTTCGAGCATAATCCTCAATCACGAATCCATGACCGCTAAATCTCTTGCGGACGCCATCACAAAACAAATGTCCAGCCCTCGCCCCAAACCCGCCCCAAGCGCTTGGTTTAACGGTGCCGATGTTTCCGCGAATGTGATCGTCAACGGCCCCTAGCGTGTCAGGTACTGTAAATTAAATTTTTTCAAAAAACCATGATAGGCAAAACAACCCGGACAATTGCCCTTTAAGGCATTGTCCGCATGTTTTTGCCGAACAAGGTCTAATCCATGCGGTAATTCTCCGTTGATATCTACTTGACCTGCCGGTGACATATAAAGACAAGGATATACGTTGCGTCGAGAATTGATAAAAAGGGACTTGGACGGAGTCTCACACGCACGGATGCATTTTCTCCCCCCCGTCAATAACACCATCATAGCTTCGACCAATGGCCTGTCGACACCACGATACCCGTCGCTTAAAATCTGCGTGATTTGAGCGCGCACGCATTCAACCATCTCTGCCGTGGGTGCAGCCAAAGTCTCCGTGTCCGGCATTTCATGACGATGATAATAATCTGAAACACCGGATTCCATGATTTTTGGAGAAAATCTGGCTTTATATTTCTTGGCTAAACGATAAACATCCATTAATTCGGCAAAGTTAACACTATTGATAGTAAATTTAAATTCCAGAATAATATCTTTGCTATAATTCTCTGAAATCCACTCTATAGTTTTTAAAGATTTTTGATAAGCTCCAGGCCCCCGTAGTCGATCATGAGTGTCTTTTTTGCCGTCAATGCTAATTCCCATATGCATCCCATGAAGACTCTGCCCATAAGTAGTTAAAACCCGACGGACCCCTTCAAAGTAAGCCGCGTTGCTATACACACCAAATCCGGTGATTTCTCCTTTTTCACGGAAGAATGACAAAGCTTTCAACAATCGGCCGCAATTCCTATTTAAGAATGGCTCCCCGCCGGTGATGGACACAAAATTAATCCTATAGCGCAATAGCAATTCGCGCATCATACGAACAATCATAGAGGCGGTCATCTCATGCCGCTCTTTTTCCGCCCATATCCCACAATGCTGGCAGTGTAATTGACAATGATTGGTGATTTCTATGGTAATATCGTTCAATAATGGTTTTGCTTTAGGTATACTCATGGCTTATTCCCTTGGCAGAAACTTCGACAACCCTCAATAACATCCAACGCCTTATCTTCATTCATGAAAGAGTATAAAGGAAGATGCAGGGCACGCGCATAATACTTGGCGCTGACCGGATAATTATTTTTATTAATACCCTTCAATATTTTCATTTGATGCAACGGTATATAAGGTTTCTGAATCATGATCTCCTGGGCTGCCAAGGCTTCGGCTAACTCATCGCGCTTGTCGCAGCAAACAACAAAATTTTGCGCCACACTTACGACCTTAGGAGGATCCGTAAAAATATCCAAACCCTTGACGCTCCCAAGCTTATTTTCATACAATGCTTTAATCTTCTGACGGGAATTAATGATTTTCTTTAAGTGAGAAAATTTGACACGCAAGGCAATCAGATCCATAAACGGCATCGGTGCAAACCGTTGCCCTAATTTTAATAAATCCACATCATCACACCAGTCTTCCATCCAATGACGAATACGGTTTGATCCCTCATCGTTCAAAACAACCATCCCACCACCACCGCCGCAAGATGATAATGGCTTATAA
>Ga0302320_10027408_pt1 | contig 10982 bp, 5 predicted proteins | sample Bog_T0_3_FD_202130 | JGI IMG/M metagenome (GOLD analysis project Ga0302320, IMG submission 202130) | Peat permafrost microbial communities from Stordalen Mire near Abisko, Sweden - Bog_T0_3 | ecosystem: Environmental > Terrestrial > Soil > Wetlands > Peat | place: Sweden: Abisko, Stordalen Mire... | reverse complement strand
AACTGAAGGATAAACTCGAATCCCAGGCCGCCCATATCGAGGTTGATTTCCCCTATTTCCTCACCCGCAAGGCTCCCGTCAGCGGTTCCGCTGCGCCGATGGATTATCGCTGCACATTTATCGGTGAATCTAACGGCAAATCCGACGATTTCCTGCTTCGCGTTAAAGTTCCCGTGACGACGCTTTGTCCGTGTTCGAAGGAGATCAGTGACTATGGGGCGCACAATCAGCGCGGCACCATCACCCTCACTGTCCGTCCCCAGCGCAAAGCCGGTCTCTGGGAATTAATTTGGATTGAGGACCTCATCGCTATTGCCGAGCAGTCCGCGTCTGCGCCGGTGTATCCGTTGCTCAAACGCCCGGACGAGCGCCACGTCACCATGCAGGCGTTTGACAACCCCGTGTTCGTCGAGGATGTCGTCCGCAACGCGGCCCGTTTGCTCAAAAAAGAAAAGCGGATTGCGTGGTTTGAAATCCGCGCCGTTAATCAGGAAAGCATCCACAACCACTCGGCCTTCGCAGTAGTATCCTCCCCCGGACGCCAATGATTCCTATGACGCCAGAAATTCTAAGCCGCCTAAAATTCGGTCCGACGATACTTCTACTTGGGCAAGACTACCTGCGCGGTAGCGCCGCCTCAAATCCCTTTGTCGATGTCCTTCGGGAGCGCTACCCAGATATTCAATCCACGCAACCTTCCTTAAAGCCATACCTCGAACGCATCGCCACCGAAGAACGCTCAGCTACCATGGCTTGGTTGCATCGCCGCAGCCAAAAACTCCCAATCAGCGAGTCGCTTGCCACCGTTAGTGACTTCGCTTGGAACCACGTGTACACCACAGCCATTGACGAAGTCTGGGTTAGAGCATTCGCAAAAAGCTGGCGTTCGCTGCAAGGTTTCTTTACAGAAAAGATGTTCCCTCAGGATATCCGCGACCGCAACAGGCTCTGCTGCACATTCCTATTCGGCTGCGTTGATAAAGAGGACGAGGAAAGTCGATGTCCACGCGACGAACTCCAACTCGATGATCGCCTCCAAGTCGCAATCGCCCTGCTTCGGCGACTTCCAGACATCTTGACGCCTCGAGGTATACTAATAATCGAAGGCTGGGATCCCAAGATGGATTGGCTCTCCTCCAAAGACATATATCCCACTCTTAGTCGTCTCGGGGCCTCCCAGGTGGCCATCTGCTCGGCAACTCCGGAACTCCAGGCCGACGCCCGATTGATGCGCTTGAGGAAAGATGGAACCCTGCTCTTCATCCAAGAATCCCTTGCAGAGATAATCTCCACCGCTAAAGCAAGCGGCACCATCGCTCTCGGTGACCCCGGCACCCTACTTCCCAACGGACGTCAAATTACCATCGATAGCCAACTCGCGTTCATACCGAAAGACATCTTTCTGCAGGTCGAACCCTTTGCGACCATCCTGGACGACAACATAACCGTGCCACCTCGTAACCTCGCCCGCGACACTGAGTACTTCGATTTTCTCCATTTCATCGAAGAACCGGTGAAACTCCGGAACTGGGATCCTTTCGCCCGCGGATTTCCTTTCATTCGAGATTTCTACTACAGCCTCTCCCAATTGGTAGAAAAGTGCCTCACAACACCTCACGCAAACCGTGCTCCCATAATCCTCCACGGTGACACGGGAACAGGGAAAACAGTCGCCCTCGCAAACCTCGCCTACAAGACCGCATCACAAGCCCGATTTCCCGTGATTTTCATCGAGCGCTCAAGCAAGAACATCGGAAGCGAAGAAGCACTAAGCCTCGATCGTCTACTAAATTGGGCCGAAGACGCTGGGGCCCAAGCCTGTTTGGTCGTATGGGATGGTATGCGCCGGTTGGAGGACTATACCCGTCTATGGACGTTCTTGGCAGACCGTGGACGAAAAGCTGTAATTATTGGCAGCTTCTACCTGCTGCCCGAGGACCAACGCCCCAAACTTTCAGTCGAAGCTCCCAGGCTCTTCAACCCGCACGAACGTGATCGCTTCCTAGAATACCTCCAGAGATACGCGCCAGAGGTCGCGAATTGGGTCAAGGAAAAAGATTCACAGGTGGACCAGGCTTTCTTGGTAGCTCTTTACCGCTTGCTGCCACAGGCCCGCCCCACGATCCGCACCGGCGTGGTTCAGGAGTTTAAAACTGACCAGGTATCCATCTTCGAACGCATTAAAAATCTCCACGATAAGCCCACCGGTTTCAACACGCTGGAAGCCGCCTTCAAAGAAACCACTAACTTGAAGCTGTCCACTGGCACATCTGACGCCGCCCCAACTTCGTTCTGGTCCCAAACCTCCAACATCTACGGAGAGACGCTAACCACCATCCAAAAGCTTTTCGCGCTGGTGATGACCCCCGGGCGCTATGTCCCCCGTATTCCCATAGAGCTTGTTTTGAGTGCGCTCAACCACCCAATCGACAACCGAATTCTCGAAGCCCTAAAGAGCCATGTCATCGTTTGGCATGAGGCCACAAACGGGAACATATTCCTCGAGCCACGCCAACCCCTCGAAGCTCAGATCTACATGGAAAACCTTTTCGGTGGAGTACCGAAACCGGAGGCCTGTCTAATCTGCGAGTTAATCGCTGCCCTCCCACGACCTGACACCGAGGTCGGCGGCGAAGCCTCCATCGAGTTCATTGTTGAACTCCTGCAGATCATTGGCCCCAACTCCAAAAACCAGGCTTTTGCCAATAGATTCCTACCTTGCAGGCTCTCATTTGCCGAAGCTCTCACTAATGTGAGGGAGCAGCGTAGCATCGTGTCGAACCGACTCATGCTCCAAGAGGCCACGCTCTACCGGGAGGGGGCAGGCGACCCCCAAAACCCTTTACCTGCAACCGAGAAAATCCTCCTGTTGCAAAAAGCCGCTGACGTCATGGCTCAAGCCCTTGATCTCCCAAACATTTCCACTTGGCAACGCTCCATAATGAGCGGGGAACTAACTGCCTGTCTCGGCTTTTTGCTCAGCGCAGAACTTCCATCCGCTTCCCGAGCCAGAATTGAATACCTTTACGCCTCCGCCCTGAACTCATTCAACAAAGCCCGCTCTGCGGCTCCGAACAACGTTCACGCGATAGTCACCCTCGGATGGATTACTCGTCCCTTGCTCGACAAAGGATTTTTCACTCCGGAGGAGCTTCCAGCAATCACCGCAAGCCTGGTCTCTCTGTTTGATGACGCCGAGGAGATCACGATGGATCTGGAGCAACAACAGTTTTTCCTTGAGGAACGGTCCAAGATTATGGATCTCTTGGGGAATACCCAATTGTCGGAAGATGCCTTTCAAAAGCTCATTGCGATTGGATCTAAAGCGGGCTATTACATCCGCGCTCGATCTAAGTTCCGTGACATACCAGAAGGCCCGCTCACACCGGGTTTGCGTGACCAACTTGATGAAGCCATACACTATCTCGAATCCAACTGGAGAAAAATCGAAACGGACTATCGCTGCGTCAACCTTCTATTCCATATTTGGTGGCGTACCCTTGTTGGCAGACGACCTTTCGAAACGGAACGTCAGATATTACCGTTTTCACAAACCCAGTGGCAGCGCTGTCATGAATTGCTTGACCGACTCGCACAGTTGTCAGATCCCGAACCGCGCCCCACCATTCGCTTTCTACGCGCGTTGGCCCAATTTCATGTCGGTCTAGTCGAATCGAGCAACCAGGAATTTCGGCTGCTTGCCAGCGACAACTCTGTGTCCTTGGGTGGCCGTCGGCTTCGGAAACTTTACATGGCATCCCTTGAGGGACAACCCCTCGAATATAACGGTCAGGTCCAACACGACATAGCCGAACACCAGATCGGCCGACTTTGGGTGGACAAAATCCACGCCAACGTCCTTGTCACACCCCATGATTTTGACCGTCGCCAACTTCGCAGGCATGAAACCCTCAACGACTTTCACATAGCGTTTTCGTTCACGGGCCCTATCGCCCAACCTCAGCGGTACCTGCGCACCTTGGCCCACAGCGGGTGAGGCTCCCAGCCTATGAATTCTCACGTTACTGAAATTAACTCGGAAGCCGCGCGCCTGACCGGAGCGACATCCGATTTCTTTCGGCCCTGTTCTCTCCGCAGGTCCTCGTCGCCTTGCCCCGAACTGCGCTTCCTTCGCAGCGTCCTCCTCTCCTATTCGCTACTCGCCGAATGCGGCGCAAAGCCGGTTCGATTCTGTGTCAACCAATCTCAGTTTAAGGCACTGCTCCCAGTCGACCCTTCCGGATCATTGGAAATTCTTCACGCCCTCCGAACAGAAGCAGCACATTCGATTCACGGTTCGTCCAACACCCAGACCATTGAGGCAATTACACGCTCTTGGTTTCGCCAGCACACAAAATCCGATTTCCCCACAAATGATGCCGCTTGGGCGACCTGCGCCCAAGCCATCGACGACCTGACCAACGCAATCATAGAGGCAATCAGGAAATTCCTTCGACTGCTAGAAGACGACCCTGAAATGAGCGCGATGAAAAATGAACTTCGCCAGAGCATGGACGGAGGCATAAGCCGACAGGAGATCGAGGACCTAGTTGCCCAGACCCTCGCAAATCAGGGGCGCAGCGACATTAGCCCCGGTCGGATAACTGACCGCTTCATAACCGCCTGGACTACAACCCTAAACCTTAAGTCTAATAGAACCATCCTCATCGCGGAGGCTCGCAAGCTCATCGATAACGAGATTGCAAATCTTCCTGAAGAGCCTCCATTCACCGGTCGCGACATCATGGACATATTCAACCTGCGAGGGCGAATTGTCGGCGAGTTAATTCGCGAGCAAAAGCGCCTGTTCCAAAGTGGCACGAAGGACTCCTCCCAGCTTTTGGAGCACCTCGCACTACACCTTAAAACCATCCAGTCATCAGACGAGACACGCCGATCCCTTGAATAAGCGCTTTACCAACCAAGCCATCGACCTCCTTACCCAATGCCGCCGGTTGAGGTTTGAAATTCGTGCCATTAATCAGGAGAGAATCCGCAACCACGAAGAGTTTATATTGGTAATTTGGAGCGGCCCATGAGAACATTTTACAACATCAACGGATGGGGAATTGGCAAAATGGTCGAATCTGCTAATGGCTCCATCACTTTGGAATTCTTCATTTCACCCGCAACTGCGGACCGACCTCGCCAGACATTTAACCTGAATCAAGCGCATCCCATCATGCGCCTTGAACCACAAACTCGAGTATTTTTCATGGACTCGGATTCCGGTGTATGGCGATTTGGCAGGCTGAATTGGCAAGCCGATGAAGATTGTTACGTCAGCTTGCCCAATGGACAAACCGCCGAGGTTAACGCCGCTGATTTATTTGTAAGGTGTAATCGTCAAATACCCGATGCCTGCGACTTTCTGGAAACTCGCTTAACCGAGACCCCGTTTTTCCATACTGCACGAGCAAATCTTGCGCGCCAGTTGCTAAACCAGCGAGCGGCGGCAGTAGGAATGACCGGCTTGCTGTCGGCTCCAATCGAATTGGAACAGCACCAAGTAGAGGTGGTCCGCAGAGTTCTTTCTGATCCGGTTCAGCGTTATCTTCTGGCCGATGAAGTGGGTTTGGGTAAAACCATAGAAGCTGGTGTGATCCTACGGCAATATATCTTGGATTGTCCCGATAGTCATTGCGCACTGGTGCTCACGCCGCCTGCCTTGGTGAAGCAGTGGGAGTATGAACTGGAATACCGGTTGCAAATCGGTGAAAAATTTGGCCATAAGATCGCAGTAGTTTCATGGGCTGACCTAAAAAAACTGCCAGAAGGGTTTGAACATCCCGCATTCGTCATCATTGATGAGGCTCATCAAATCGCCAGTGGTTGGAATTACACCAAATCCGATCCCCGTCGCAACAGTTTTGAAATCATTTGTGCCCTGACCGCTCCCGATCGTTGTCCGCGATTGTTACTATTGTCTGCTACACCTGTCCGTCGTAACGAGGACAGCTTCCTCGCACTGCTTCACCTTCTCGATCCACTCGTCTATCGCATGGAAGATCGGGAAGCGTTCCGAGAAAAAGTCACTGCCCGGCAGGATTTAGCCGACATCTTCTACACGTTCACGGAGGACCAACAGAACCTATTTTTAGAAGGAATGGCCGATCAATTGGTCAGCCTCTTTCCCAACGATTCAAGGCTGAACCGGTTACTGACACAACTGAAGCCGCTTTTGGATTTTTCTGCGCCGGTTGAAGGCCACGAGCGAACCCTTGCTATTCGCGCTGTTCGCTCCCATCTCCATGAAACCTATCGCTTGCACCGCCGGGTATTGAGGAATCGCCGTTCTGAAGAGTTGGCCGGCCTTCTGCCCGGCCGAGGCGGGTTGTCACGCTTTTCTGCATCCGGCGATTTCGTCTCTGGCCAACTGGCTGATGCCTTGGAGAACTGGCGCTCGGCAGCGGCTTCGTCAGTCTGGGGAAATGAGGGCACGCCCAGGGCAAATTCACTCGGTCAGATTTACAATCTGTTCTTGGAGGCCAGCTTTTGTGATCCGTATGCTTTAAGCAGTTGCATAAAATTGCGTCTTAACGAAGGCGAAAGTGAATCCGGCCACTTTGGTCCACTGCTTTCTACCGACGGCATGGCCCTTTTAGAGGAAGAGCCTTTGTTTGCCTCGGAAAAAGAATTGCTACATGAAATCCTCACACTCATGCCGGGCGTCCCCGCTTCAGAGGAAAATCAATTCGCTGCCCTGCATCAGGAACTTTCTCGACGATTCTACGCAAACACCCGGGTGACTCTGTTTGCAACCAGCCCAGCCAAGGCGGATCGAATCTTTTATTATCTTAAAAATAAGTTGCGCGGACGCGTCTTTCGTCATTCGGTGGAAGACGAGAACTGGCGGCACTTTCTTGAAGTTCCAAATGGGGTGCTGGTCTGCGACTATCGAACCGAAGAAGGCCTCAATCTACATGGGGGACGAACGGTTTTGCTCCATTGGGACTTCCCATTGTCTCCCAACCGCATCGAGCAACGAATGGGACGGTTGGACCGTTTTGGAGTTGGATTCCCCGTCGAATCGTTCGGCTACATACCGCACGGTTGCAGCCTTCTCGATGCCTGGGTCAATTGTCTCGATGGCGCATGGCAGGTATTTGATCGATCAATCGCAGCGCTTCAATTCATCGTTGATGACAACCTGAAGACACTGAAACAGCACTTGCTTACCGATGGTGAGCAGGCCATCGGCGATGAAGTTGCCCGGTTGGCCGGAGATCAAGGAATTATCGCCACAGAACTAAAGGCCCTCCGCGCACAGGACGAGTTGGATGCTGTGGAAATAATTCGGTCAGCAGAATTGGACGTCACTACCCAAATTGCGGAATGGGAAGAGCAATGCGGGGAATTCCAGCGATCCTTGGAAAGTTGGCTTCTTGGTCGGTTGCATTTTGTCCGAGTCGGCGTAAACAATATGAATGACAATGTCGCCCGCTATCATTTGGTCTCTACCAAGTCCGGCCAACAGACACTTGTTTCCCGGTATGATTTCGCAAGGTGGTTCATTCCGTCTATCGACATTGCGGGGCGGCACGAACGTTTCCCCTCGCCATTGACCTGGCCCCTTACTTACCAACGGCAAACAGCCCGTCATCGAAAGGTCGGATTAGTCCGTCTTGGAAATCCTTTGGTTGATTGCCTGCAGAATTATTTGAACTGGGATGACCGGGGCATGTCTTTTGCGTTCTGGCGTGAAGTTCCGTTCTTGGCGAAAGGCAAAGTGGAACTTTATTTCCGATTTGATTTCTCCGTGGAGGTAAGTGTGGTTGCGTTGGAAAAATCCCTGTCCACGTGTTCCGGCCTAGCTGTGTCTGCTTTGCGGCGGATGGCTGATGCCGCGTTCCCGCCAATTGTTTTGACATTGTGGCTTGATGAAAATCTTTTAGTGCCGGATGAACCGCTTCGCAAAATGACTCTTGCCAAACCCTACCAAAAACCGCCAGATGCAAATCTTAATCAAAAGCGTTGGCCACTTGTCGAACGGCACTTTTCGCTATCTAATTGGACGGACCTTTGCAGGACCGCCCGAGAAAATGCCGAGAAAATGCTGCTTCAGGAGACAGACCTGCTTAAACTTTCGGAACAACTAGCGATCAAGGCTGAAGCCAAGCTCGCATATGTAAAGGAACAGATGATCAGTCGCATCGAAGCCCTTCATGGTTCTAAAAGTGAGAAAATTCACGCGTTGGAAGAGTTAAGGTTTCAAGAATTGGTGCAGTTGTCTCTGGCTGCGGCAATTCGCAAACCGGCCATAAACGTGAATTCTGCGGGAGTTGTCTTCTTAGCGGGAATGCCCTTGGAGGAATGAACCCTTTATGAGCTTTACTGACTTGAGTCGTATTCTTCGGGGATGGCCGCAGGTCAGCATCCCGCAAGGTCGTTTTGATGACCCAGTATCAGAGCGGTTGCGCATAGCGTTGTTAAGCCTTAATAGCCAACCAGATGGTGTTGGATTCTCCGACCTCGCCTCCTTGATTCGTTATGCACTTAGGAAAGAGTCGTGCGCTTCCGGCAGTAATGCCATTTTAGAAGTTCCCTGCGGAAACTTGCCTTGGCCCGACGAAAAAACTTGGCAAAAACATGGGTGCGAGGTGCTTCGCACCCCCAGGCCGGGGTTTGCATTAATTACTACACATGAATGGGTTCCGACCTGGCTCAAGCAACGCAACGTATGGCCTCCATTGCGGGATGTTGAGAGGGCGGTTGACCGACGACGAGACCACGAGCGCAGAGTTCCCGCTGATCCAGCGATTGTGGATGCGTTCAAGCATGAATTCTATCTGTCTGTAGCCCAGGGCGATGCCATTCGCAGCGTCATGCTTGCCCCGCCCGGCGGTGTGTTTCTCGTCAATCTTCCCACCGGTGGCGGTAAAAGTCTGGTGGGGCTTTCCATGGCACTTTTGGGCGACACCGCGAGTCGTGGAGTAACTATTGTAATCGTTCCGACGGTCGCATTAGCCATCGACCAAGTAGAGCAAGCCAAACAACTGACACGCGGTCATGTTGACGCTTGGCACTCCGGGTTGTCCGAGGCGGATCGGAAGTCAATACGGCAGAGAGTGCGGTTGGGCACTCAGGGAGTGCTTTATGTTTCCCCAGAAAGTTTGGTGGGTGCTCTGGCACGAGTTCTATACGAAGCTGCGGGCAAAGAATTGCTGCGTGCATTCATTGTTGACGAAGCCCACATGGTTGCTCAATGGGGTCATGATTTCCGGCCTGAGTTTCAAGCCATGGGTGCCATGTGGCGCTCGCTACGAGAGAAATGTCCGTCGAGCAAGGCATTTCGGACAATCCTAATGACGGCCACTCTCACGGAAGATTCCTATTCTACACTCTGCACGTTTTTTGGCCCGGCCGATACAATTGAAGTCATTTCTTCGGTTTTTCTCCGCCCCGAACCGGATTACTTTATTGCGAAATGCAGCACGGTTGACGTGCAGGATTTTCGCGTCTTGGATGTTCTGAGGCATGGTCCGCGTCCAGTAATTTTATATGTAACCGAAGTCGAGCAGGCCAAAAGGTGGGCTCAAAAACTAAGGGGCCTAGATTGGAAACGTGTGGGATGCGTTCACGGAGATTCCGCCACGGAAGAACGTGAAAGTGCGATTGATGATTGGCGAAGCAACCGGACGGATATAATGGTAGCAACTTCAGCGTTTGGCCTGGGCATGGACAAGCGAGATGTTCGGATGGTCATACACGCCTGCGTGCCCGAGACAATTGACCGCTTTTATCAGGAAGTGGGCCGGGGAGGACGTGATGGACATGCTAGCGCGTCCTTCTTAATTTACACAGAATTGGATCGGAACACCGCTGCCAGGCTGGGCCAACCGGCCATCATAACGGAAGAACTTGGCCTGGACCGATGGAAAGCCATTTGGCATGACAGCCAATGGGAGGACCTGACTTTACTCGCCAATCTTCGCGCGTTGCGTCCAACCATTGACTGGGACAGTAGTGAGCGGAACATGAAGTGGAATCTTAGAACAATACTTTTGTTGGCACGAGCGGGGGCTCTAGTCATTGAGCATCGTCCGCCGCCGGACATTGAGCAATCTGATCTGGAAACAGATGAAGATTTTCGAGCGCGTCGCGATGCGAAAATGAAAACCCATTTTTCAACCTGCCCGGTTAAATTGTCAACGAGGGAAGACACTCTGAGCTCGGAATTTTGGGAAAACGCAGTTGCTGGCTGCCGTGGAAAAACACTTGCTCTTTCCCACGATAATTGGGATCGAATGAACGCCCTTTTGCGAGGCGATGCTGAAATTGAAGAAGTATTGCGCGCCACCTATAACGTCCCATCGGCCGGCATTATGGTTGGGTATGGCATCACCGGTTTTCCCGCTCATTCTCCACGTAAACTCGTTTCCGAATTAAACCCCATCCTCCAAAGAGTCCTTCCACCGAATTTGAATGGAGCGATGCTCGTGAGTTATGAAGACGGCGGAAGTGATTCACAGCGGGTGCGCTCGATCATCGATTTAATTCGGATTTTGGTCAGACTCGGTATCCGGGAGATTGCCGTGCCGAGAAGTTGGCGCTCTCTTGGGACCTGGCCTTATGGCGGGTCAAATCCCTTTTTGCGAATTTACACCGAAGCTCCAGAAAGATTCGTGATCCTCCGTTCTATCGACGAAGGCGATGACCTGCATTTGGGAGCTCCACCCGTGCCTCGGGTGACAGTTTTGGATTTTGATTTCGTTAAAAATCCGATTCCAATGCACATCTTGCTGATCAATCGCCCCTTGCATATCATTGTTTTACCATCAGGGTGCCCCGACCACAGGCATCCTGGCCGTCGAATTGGTGACGTAACGCCACCCAGTGTGATAACCATTCAAAATATGAAGGCTCTTCTAAATTTATGAGCTTGCTCAATCGTCCCAGCGATGGAATGCACAGCGTGCTCATCGCCATTAACAATCTCTTGGCCCAAGAAGTGTCGATGCCGTTGCAACAAATCATTGAGT
>Ga0302320_10027407_pt1 | contig 10982 bp, 7 predicted proteins | sample Bog_T0_3_FD_202130 | JGI IMG/M metagenome (GOLD analysis project Ga0302320, IMG submission 202130) | Peat permafrost microbial communities from Stordalen Mire near Abisko, Sweden - Bog_T0_3 | ecosystem: Environmental > Terrestrial > Soil > Wetlands > Peat | place: Sweden: Abisko, Stordalen Mire... | reverse complement strand
AGAAGTGGAAAGCCGACAAAATTTATCCCTACGAAGGCACCCCGAAGGACAAGGTCGAAGAAGCCGAGCGGCAGGTGTTTGACGTGGTTGCCGTTAACATAAACTCGTACCTTTCCGATTTTGATGATTCCAGCAAGACAAGCAAACGATTCACGTTCAACCTCGTCAAACAGGCGATTAAAGAAAACCCTGAAACCTTGCAACGCATTTTTCAGGATGTCCTAAATTTGCCGAAAGAGCATCAGGACGATTTGGCGGAATTGCTCGAAAAGACAACGCTGACCGCAATTATTGCTTCCGCGAAGTTGGTCGCCAACCGGCTAGATTTTTTGCGCGGATTGGAATTGATGCTGTTCGACAAAGAGTCGAAAAAGAAGCTGCTGGAGCGCGACCAGTTGCATCAAGTGTTGGCGAAGGAGACTTGGATTTTTGGCGAGGAGTTCCATCTCACGAACAACGAAGAAACGCTCAATGAGGTCCTCGCTAAGTTTCGCGATGCAATTCTGAAGCCCTTGGACGATGATGCGCCGGTAACACTTGAAGACGGCGCTACCGGGCGAATTGATTTGATGCTGGCGCGTTCCGTGCCGCAGCCGAGGGCAAATGAGCGCGAACATTTGGTGGTGGAATTGAAGCGCCCTGCCAAGAGAATATGCACCAAAGTATTGGGGCAGATTGAAGACTACGCCATTGCTGTTGCGAAAGACGAACGGTTTTTCGACACAAAAACCAAATGGGTGTTTTGGGCTATTTCCAATGAAATGACCGAAGAAGCCCGCCGCAAAGCGAACCAACGCGAGCGCCCGGCGGGCTTGGTTTTTGACGATGCGGAGTTGCGCGTCACGGTTTGGGCCAAGACGTGGGGACAGATTATTCAGGATTGCAAAGGCCGGCTCAATTTCTTCAAGGAAAAATTGGACTACGAGGCCAACCATGATTCCGCCTTGAGCTATTTGAAGAGGGCCCACGAAAAATACATTCCGACCTGCTTGACCGACGATGACACGAAAGAGGCAGGCGGTGGTAAAGCCGACGCCAAGAAGGCTGATGTATAATAATCAATATTCGTCATATTCCAGCATTCATAATGCTTCCGCAAAACCCCGATATTGCATCGCACCCCGCCGCTACCGCCGCGCTCACCGGGTCGGCGGACGCCGTGATACGTCCCACCCGAGCATGTGATTCTTTGCCCGCTGGCGTCAACGCCACGCCGAAATAAAAAATCCGCCCGTTCAAACCACCGTTGAGAAACAGCGTTTCCATGCCGCGATATTCCCTGGCCAGCCCAATATACCCGCCAGGCTTGAGACAGGCTTTCATGTCATCCGGGGCCACCGCCCATGGCACATAGGTCCATCCCAGCGCCCTGAAATCATCCGGGGTGGCCTGTGTCCATTCATCGTTTACCCTTTGGCCTTCATCCTTCACCAGAAATCCCCCATGTTCCACGACCGCCTCGTTTTCCATGCTGACGGTCCAATCCGAGTTGCTGAACGGCGTTTTGCCTTCCGCCCAACTCTCAAGCACCCCTTGCACCCCCTCGGCGTTCTTGTGCATCGCCGCCACCGCGCGAATCCCCGGGGCCTGCGCCGGATCGCCCTGCACCTTCCAACCGCCTGTTGGCGTGGGCGGAAAGTCCACCGCCATCACCGTTCCGAAGATGTGGTCGCGGAAATTCCGCTGGGGATCGTAATTGCGCATCAAATGCGCGAAGTTAAACACCTTGCCACGCAACGACCGGTAACTGTTGGCCACCGTAGCCGGATGAATCGTGGTCCGGTCCGGTGCTTGCCCCGGTTCGGCCACGTCCAGATATACGGGAAACGCATGGCTCAAATAGAATTCGACGTATGCCGTGGCCGCATCCGGCACAAAGGTTTCGCCGGCAATGGTAATGCCGGAGACGGCGGCATCCGCGCTGCTGCATAATTGCACGCCTTTGGCGTGTCCGAAGGATTTTTGCTTCATGGAATATTAGTGATTAGGTGATACGATAAAAAATCTGGTAACCGGCGGTCGGGGTCACTGCTGAGAGCATCCAGCCAAAACCGGTGACTGTGGGAACGCCCACACAGGCCACCGAAAGCACCGTGCCACCGTTTGGAATGGACAGGGTAAGCTGGCACCTCGACGGCGCGAACCCGAGCGCCAGGGTGTTTAATGTGCCCGCTCTCACCCCCACCGCCACCACGACACTTCCCTCCGCGAACAATGCCTGGCTTGGGCTGGCCATGGCATTCTCCACATTGGCCAGCCGATTTTGCAGTTTGCTGAAAGCCGACAGGACACTGTCAGCCGTGGTAACGGCGCCGGAGGCGGTTCCATCCAATCCCGCCACCGCCACGGCGAGCACTCGTGCGGCGGTGAAATACAGATGGTTGTTTCCCTCATCCAAATCGTCCGTGGTCGTCAGATTGTTATTCGTGGCCGAGGTGGCGTACAATTGCCACAACCCCGCGAAAGTGGTCGCCGTGGGATTCGAGATGGGAACTGTGGAAAGCTTGATGGCGATGTAATTCAAGCCTTCACCAGGCAGGTTGTTATACCCGGTCCCGTTGGTATCCTGGGCATAGCCGACGTAACCGTAAACACCGGCCCCATCCGCTCCATCGGCACCAGCGGTTCCCGCGGCACCGGCCGGGCCTCGAACATTGGTCCACAGCCCGGCGAAAGCATCTGCCGTGACTGCGGCCAGTGCGGTATCTGACACCAGGACGCCCAAATAGGTCAGCCCCGGGGATGGTGCCGTGGAAAAGCCGGTGCCGTTGGCATCACTGGCCCAAGCAACATAGACATGGTCGGAAACTCCGGCCGGTCCCGTCGCCCCAGGTGCGCCCACCGGCCCAGTTTCACCCGTTGGCCCAACCGCCCCCGCTGCGCCGGTTGGCCCGATTGCCCCGTCCGCGCCGGCGGGACCGTCCGGTCCCTGCAAGTTCTGCCACAAGCCGGCGAAATCATCCACCGTCAAAGTCGTCAGCTCCGTCAGGGAAGTCAACAGAGCCATGAAGGGCAGTGTATCATTGGGCGTCAGGCTGAACCCGGAGCCGTTGGTGTCCGAGGCATAAGCCTTGTAGAGATAAGCGCTCGCGCCATTTGTGCCGTTCGCCCCGTCGTTGCCATCCACCCCCAGAAAGCGCACCCACCGGCCCGCAAAATCCGTGACCGCCGGCGTCAACGGTGTGTTGGATACCCGGAACGCAATATACGGCAGCGCAGCCGATGGCATCTGGCTGAAGTCAGAACCGATGGCATCACTGGCGTAGGCCACATACATGTTATTGGTCGAAGCCGCCGCCACCACGACCTCAAACTCCAGCCATCCGTCGGTTGGAAAAGGCTGCATCTGTCCATTCAGCGAATACTGAAACTGGCCCCGGTAAATGCCCGGCGTCGCCGTGTCGTCGCCCGTCAGTTGATAGCGCACCACTCCACCCGCCGCGTCCAAGATGATTGCCGCTCGCGTCTCCGGTTCCTGATCCGACAGATCAATGGCATAGCCGCTGTTGGTCGGCCCGGTGGGCATCACCGGCTGAAATACAAAATTGACGGCCTGCCCGGTGAGATCCACGCCCAGCGTCGCATCCAGATTGGCGGTTCCGCCCGTCACCACCTGGATATGCAAATCCGCTAACCCCCCGCCGGAGGGCGCCGACATCAGCAAGGTCCACGCGGACGGACTGGCCGCCGGGGAATTCCCCTGGTTGTTGGCGATCAATGATTGCCAGAGCGCATTGCCGCTGCTGCACACCACGCCCTGGCCGTAGAGGGTTGCTTTGTTCCATTGCCCGCAGAGCAGGGCCGCAATCAAAGCGCGCACCTGGGCCAGCGTGACCAGTTGATTGTCCTGCGTGGCCGGTGTGTTCTGTGTGACCGCGTTTTGGACGGTCAGATTTTGTAGATTCGTCATATCAATTTTTGTCGTTCTTGCCTGCCGGTTTGCCCGCCGCCTTGGGCGGTCCATGCGCCGCGTCGAACGCCGGTTCCAGCAATTCCTGCGGCAAGGCCGCATCGCGAGCCTTCGCCTCACGCTCTTCCGTGGCATTGCCCAAGGTCAGCCGCAGGAAACTTTCCTGCGACACCGGGCCGCCCTGCATTCCAGTTTTGAGCAGGTCCAGCAACATCCGGCTGTCCCAGAAGCAACTGTCATCCCACTGCAACGTGATGTCCGCCGGAGCCAGCAATGCCTCCCGCAACACGGCGGTCAGATAGGGACGCATCCGTTTCCGGTCCGTGTCGCCCATCTGCCGGGCCAGCGTCATCAGGTAGGGATTGATCTGTCCATTCAACATTTGCGCAAACGGCAATCCCCAGACCGCCATCTGATCGGCCACCTGTTTGTAGCGGGCCGTATCGAATTGATTCGGGTCCGGGCGTCCGGCACCAATCAAAACCTTATGGTCGAAATTGGTGGCCAATTGGATATGGCCCTTCTTGGATTGAATCTCTTTTTTGACTGCGTCCGAACGCACCTTCTTCATGAAATGCGCCGGGCTGCCCGCGTGCGGTCCGCCCTTGATCTCATGCCCCAGCAGATGTTGTTCATAGATCGTTCGGCAGGCGTCCGCCAGTTGCCGGTCGCCCACCAAGAGACTTTCATTGAGGCTGCACGCGTGAAACAACGTCGCCAAGTCTGGCCAGCCCAGCCCCATGCCCACCGGTTCCTCCTTGAGCACCTTGAAAAAGAAAATCCGGTTGGTGTGCGTCAGCTTGAGATTTTGTGTGGAACGCAACAAATTCCGCTCCGCCGTGGATAATCCGGGCATGCCATCAATTTGCGTGCCAGTCAGGCCATGCTTGATGGTGAGTTCTTCCTGCCCGAATTCATCCTTGTACGTCACGCTCTCCGGCGGGCGGATAATCACCCGGCCAGATTTCCGCCACAGGCAGATGACATTGCGCAACATCAGGAAACTCATCCAGCAGTCAATCGTCACCCGGGCAATCTCCTCCGCATTATCCTGTTTCCATTTATCAATCTTGTCTGCGTCCTTGGTGGCCACGGCCCGTATGCCCGGATGCACTTCCAGTTTTTTCTCGCCGTCCGGTTTCTTGGGATTCACAGGTACCAATCGTTCACCCAACAAGCCGTGATTGAAAAAGCCCAGTTTCAAATGAATCACATTCCGAATGAAGGCGTGCAGCCGATACCAGCGGCGCGCCTGTTGGAAAATTGTCGGCGTTGGTGGTTGCATCACGTCGTCCCCGGCAAACGCCCCGACCGCTGCGGCCTCCAGCGGCATACCCCAACGGTTGTCCCATGCAAAGGAGGTGGAATCCAGTTCCCAGGCCGAACACATCTGGGCCGGTGCGCCCGGTGTGGGCTTTGGTGTGGGTCGTTCGGCGCGTTCGGTGTTTGTTTTTCGCTTCATCATTTTAAATTGGGGAGACTTTTTACAGTGGATAGATTCCGGGATCATCGTTGCCCGCCGCTGCGAACTCCAATTCGCCCGCCTTGAGCCAGATCAACGCCCGCACCAGGGCGAACAGCGCCGCGTAGGCCAGGTCTTTCTTGCCCGTCGCTGAAAAACGGTAGGCATTATGGCGGGTCAAGTCGTACTCGCCGTTGTCCTTCGTTGCCACATGGACGACACACAACTGCCGTCGCACTTCATCAAGCATTTTCAACGCCCACTTTTGTTCCACTGGCCACAGATTCGTTTCGCTTTCCGGTCGGTCATTGAACGGCTTGGGAAACAACAACTCCGCGTGCGCCACCATGTCGCGCATCGCATTGTGTGCCGCCGTGTACATGCTATCCACGCCCGGATTTAAAATCGGCCACAACACGGCGCAATGCTCCCGCAGGAACAGGCAAAGAATCAGATGCGCGTTGCCCACGGACGAATCATCCACCGTGGCAATCGGCGTGACCGCCTGTTCCACCCCGTTGATCCGCTGCACCGGCTTGTTTAATTCCGGCCAGATGAGCTGTCCGCCGCCCTGGCTGTCCATCATGATCCCGTCGAAATTGAAATGCTGGTGTTTCAAATGGATCAAGCCCGACCAATCCCCGGTGCGTTGCGCGAAGAAATGTGCGTCCTCCTGTCCGGGCTTGGGCCGCTGGCCGCGAACCCGGTAAGCCCACACATATTCAAACAGCCAGTCCGAGCTGACACTGGTTGGCATGCGTCCCAGGCCGGGACGCGGCCGCAGCCGCAACACGACCTTCGCCCCGTCATCCGCCCGCTTGCTCTGTGCCGGAGCGGCGTCAATCCCGTCGAAATAATGCACCTCGGCAAGTTTGCTGTTACGAGTGCATTCCACTTCGGTTCCCGCCGCGATCCCGGCCGCCACGCATCGCGCCACGTCATCTTCCGCGTAAAAGCCCTTGGTGTCGCGTGCCCACAGCCCCAAACCTTCCCGCTGGAAATGCGCCCGGGACCGCCCCTTGAGCATCTTGATGGTATTCCAGTTGGGCAACACTTCCTTGAACGGCTTGCCAAAACGCGATGTTAGTTGTCGGTGGCCGTGTTGGCCGTGGTGGCCGTCCGCAAGGACGACCCGGATGTTGCTTTCCGTACGGACATTCGAGAAATCCTTGAAACAACCGGTGATCATCGCGTAATTCGGATTACCCGCTTCGATCTCCTTCTGAAATTGCTTCACCCGCTGATACGCCGGGTGCAGGGTGCTTTCCGCCGTCGCCGTGAAAATGATGTGGTTGCCCCACAGCATGTGGTGTTGATTGAAGCTGACCGCGCGAACGCGCCCGATGATTTGCTGGTCAATGCCGCCGATCAGGTTGCCGCCCTCGCCGGTGAGTTTGGTGTCCTTGGGCGTCATGGTTTCCACCTTGGTCCACTCGTCAATCATCGCCACGTTGAACGTCCGCCCGGCTTCGCCCTTGGCCCCTTGCAGCCAATTCGGGGCCGGCCCGAAAATGCAACTGTCATTCTTGAAGAATTGTTTGTAGCAGGCGGCTCCGCGTGTGTTGTCCTTGCCATCCGTCGCGCCCTCCTCGTCCAATCGTCCCAATTGCGCCGCGAAGATCGGGGCGCGATTGCTGCCAAACCGCTGGTAGTTCGCCCAGTAAATGTCCTTCACTGACTGAAAGGTCTGGTAGTAGGCGACGATTTGCTGGCCGGGGATCAGCAACCCCCGCAGGTTCGACACCAGCCAGATGCGGAAGGATTTGCCGGTGCCAAACCCGGAGGAGTCCAGCACATTGGGCACCCACCAGGTGATGCGCGTGGCCGCCGCCTGAAACACGTCCAGCTTGACGCCAAAAATGACGTAAATGCCCAGCACGGGATCAATCAGGAAGTCATCCACCATCGTCGGGGTGATCCGCAGGTGTTTCGCCGTGCGCGTAACGCCCGCCGACACCGTGATGTTTTTGTCCAAGAGATTCAATTGGGGATTCATTTTGTCTCCGGGATGGCAGGGATGGCAGGCTCCTTGATGGTTCGCCGGCATTCCGGGCAGCGTTTGGCCTGCGAACTGATATGCCCGCCGCAATGCGGACAATCCGCGTCGTTGAAATCCTCGAATTCGTCGCCTTCCCCCGGCAATACGCCGTCTTCCAAGTTCACCAACTTCTCCGGCTCGGCCGCCTTCGCAGCCTCCATCGCGGCGCGAAAGCCGGCGTCCATCAGCTTGAACACACGCGGCTTTATGCGCGTCCGGAAATTCGGATCATACAACCCGTTGATGCATTCCACGACGGCCAGGTTCAGCGAAAACCGGTAACGAGCCTCCAACTGTTCGGACGTGCGCGTCAGAAATTCGATTTCCGTCGCCGTGAAGACCTTGTCCACCAGTTGCCGGTCCGCGTTGGCGTAATAGTCCTGGTGTGCCACGATCAAGTCGCTGACCACCGCCCGGAAACTCACCTTGCCCGCCACCGCCATTTCCGGGAACATCTTCTGCAAATCCGCGATGGCCACTTGGTATTCGTTCACCTCCCGCGATTTCTGCTCGTACAACGAGCCGCGCTGCTTGGGCTCGGCCACGGCGATTTCCGATTCCAGCCGTCGCATGGTCATTTCATTCATCAGCGCCGAACGCGCCAGCGGCCCGGCAATGGAGTCCGCCAACATCTTGGCCCATTCCGTCACCCGGCCAAGGAACCAATTCCGTTCCGCCTGATTTTCCTTTTCCTCGCGGGGGATCACACCGCCTTTGCCGCCATTGAGCAGGGGATCAAAAACCGTGATGCGGAATAACCGTTCGCTGAAATTGAATTTTTCCAACAGCTTGTCATCCAGCACCGGTTCGCTGACCACTTCCAACATCGGCGTCTCCTCCGGCGGCGGTTGGGAGAATTCTTCCCGTTTGCAATGCGCCATCCAGAACGCGCGCAACGCCTCCAAATCCACCGCCACCGCAAAGCCATCGGCTTCCAAGTCCGAGCGTTTCCAGACGCGCAAATCCGCCGGGTCCGTGTTCGGAGCTGGGATGACCGGCGCAATCCCATAGAGTCGGCGTGCCAGCAACCACAGACGGGGATGTTGCTGGCAATAGAAGACGAACTGAGGCAGATCGGCTGGCTTCAAACCAAACTCCGCCGCGAGCGAACCGAATACTTCAACCCGCCACGCCGCCGTTTCCCCGACCGGTTGAAACTCCACAATTTCATCCATAGGCAATAAAGACGGCAAGGTGGAAGACGTCCTTTTCTTGCTCTTTCCTTTCCCGCCTCCGGTCGTTGGAGCGGTTGGCACGACAGCCCCCAGCGGCAATTCGTTGAAATTATTCATGGTTCCCTCCATTGCGTGCTTCAAATACCCGGGTCCAATCCCGCAGGATTTCATCCGCCGATTTCGGGATGGCCGGATGATCCCATTTTTCCGCCAGCCAGCCATAGAAGGCATCCAACTCCGCTTGCGGGGTGGTTTCAATAACGTGGCAGGCGTCGGCCAGCAATCCCTCCGTGAAATTGCTTTTGAAACGGGCGCGTTGTTTCAGGCAGCGGTCCAGCGTGATGATCAGCACCATGCTCCGGTCAATCTCGCGCTGGCACATTGTGTTGCCATCCCGCTTGCGAAAGACTTCTGGCGACAGCAATTGCGATTGTTGGAACGCCTCATGCGCGATCACGTTTTTGCTGCGCGAGGGGAGGCTCCGCCGGTTGCCGCGTTCTTCCTTGGATAAATGATCGCCCGCAAGGTGCCGGTTAGTCACGGTGAACAGGTCGCAATAACAACCGTCGCAACCATCATTTTCCCGGCGCAACAGCGTGCCCGCCACCAGGATTTCCACCGGCGGACAGTCATCGCCAAACTGGCGGAAGGCCTGGTTCACCTGCCGCTGGCCAGTGGCGTTGAGCCACCCCGGCCGGTTTGTGGTTCGGGCCAGATACCCCAGCACAATCCATAGCCGCAGCCAGAGTTGGAGCGCCGTTTCATTCAACTCCAGTTCGTTGACTGTGCTGATAGGCGTTGTGTTCCTACGGGCGTTGCGCAACGCCTCGGTGAGCTGCCAGAATTCGGGCAGCCGTTCAAAATCTAGGGGAAGTCTTAATTCAGTCATATCTCAGTCACATCCTTAATATTAGGTTTCAGGGTTCAATGGAGTCCTCATTCCGCACCCGGAAATAGGAGCGAATATCATCCCGCAGGGAGCTATGCCGGGGCGTGCCGTCATCCGCCAGTTCATAGACGCCTTGGGTGTTGCGGCGAAGATCCACGTCCGGGTTGAACCGGTTGCGAATGAGTATCTGTTCGCGGGTGCTGTATCGTCGCAGCTTGAAGTTGCCGTGGAAATGGTGATACATCGTCCCCGGCACCACGCCGATGTTGCGACGAACCACCCGCTCCGCATTGTCCTGCCAGGCCAGCAGCTTGCGCTTGAATGGCTCGGAATATCCATGAGGAATGCGGTGCTGCATGCAGCCCACCAACCCCAAGGCCATGAAGTAGTCGGAGCTCCCCAGTATCCCGAAATCCAGCAAGCCGCCCAGCGCATCCAGCGCGGTGCGCCGGAAGGCCCACGCGCCACCGGGCGGTCCGAAGTCCCCGCCATATTGCGGCAGCGCAGCCGTGTTTTTGTGGGGATGAAAGAAGGTCCCGGCGGCAATGGTCTGGTTGCCTACGCGCAGGGGAATGCCCCGGCTCCAGGCCTCGACAAAGCCAATGCGGTTGGTGCCCGTCTGGCTTTCATCCGGCCCCAGATAACCCACACTGGAGAACATCTGGACCACCTGAAAATGCTGCAATTGCTGGATGGTTTCCTGCGCCCAATCCGGGCGGATGAACGTGAAATCCGCGTCCACAAACGCGATGTATCGGGCATCGGCAGGCAGGCGCGCCGCTGCCAGATTCATCAGGTTTTCCTTGTGCCACAACTCGCTGGTGGTGCGGACCTGAATGTGGGTTGGATCGTCTGGCGTGGTGACTTCAAAGGGGCGCGAACCAAGCTGGCACTCAATCGTGTGGAGCACCGCGCCCGAGGCGTCCACATGATCCTTGAAGGAGCGGTACAGCCGGTAACGCGTTCGGTAACGGTTGTAGTTATTGACGCAGGTGACGACGTAGAGTGTGTCGGGATGCGGCGTGAGGGGAACAACGGAATGAGGGGAATGAGACGGTTTCATAGGTTGGGAAACCGGCCCGTCTTGGTGCATCACCCGGCCAAAGCCGACGACACCACGATTGCAATCAAATGAGGGGAAACCGCCAAAGGCGGGGATCAGAACACAATTGGAGCCGGACATAATTCATGCGCGGCTATGACCTTTATTGTGAAGGCATTCTAGTCGTCGCGCCAACACTGTCAAGCAAGTTTCAATTTAAATATCACGCTCTGCTAAATCCACAAATCCAACTTAGAAGGCGAAAAAATCATTGCAGGACTTTGCCATCCTTGTGCAACATTTCGTATGAATGGGAATCAGTTCTTCGCGGTGCAAATTGATTATGTCGTTATTGCGACCAGCATCTTGTGCATGCTGCCGGTGCTATTGACCGTTATTGTTATCCTGCGCAAAGCCAATCAGCGAAAGGCCGAGAAAAAACACCCCTTCAAGGAACTGAGGCGCC
>Ga0302320_10027406_pt1 | contig 10982 bp, 8 predicted proteins | sample Bog_T0_3_FD_202130 | JGI IMG/M metagenome (GOLD analysis project Ga0302320, IMG submission 202130) | Peat permafrost microbial communities from Stordalen Mire near Abisko, Sweden - Bog_T0_3 | ecosystem: Environmental > Terrestrial > Soil > Wetlands > Peat | place: Sweden: Abisko, Stordalen Mire... | reverse complement strand
GTATGGACAAATCTCGGACTCGCGCGCCTTGACGATGAAGGACGCTTTTGGCCATCGTCGGCGGCAACCGGACTTCAGCCCAGCATAATTACACGGGTCATTTCGGACGGTCAGGGACTAATTTGGGCGGGAACCCAGGACAGCGCGTCGATTTACCGGGATGGTCACTGGTTCCCAAGCAAGCAGCAAGCTGGGATGTTCCCGTGGATTCCGGCAGGCCCCATCCAGTTTATTCAGTCATTCGGCGGAAGGCTGGCTTCAGCCGACAAGAGCACAGTTGCTATGTTAGATGGCGACAGAGTTCGTGGCGACAATGCTCTGGATCGCTTCACCACAGGCAAAGAGCTCCCCGGCAGTCGGATTCAAGCCCTCCTTTTTGACCGCCAAGGCGCCCTCTGGATCGGCACCAACGCAGGCCTCGCCCGCTGGTCCGGCGGCAAACTGGAAAAACTCCCCGTCACCGACCCCCTTGCCACCGCCTCCATCCTTACCCTCCTTGAAGACCGCGAAGGCAACCTCTGGGTGGGCACAGAAACCGGCGGCCTCCACATCCTCCGCGACCAGCGCTTCCGCACCCTTGGCGCACGCGATGGCCTCTCCTCCGACTCCACCACCACCGTTGTCGAAGACGCCGCTGGCACCCTCTGGGTCGGTACCGCCAACGCCGGCCTGAACGCCTTCAACCCGAACGCCCCAGCCTCTGCGGTGAAGACCTATACCGTCCGCAACGGCCTGCTCAGCGACGTCATCCTCTCCCTCGCCGCCGCGCCCAACGGCGATCTCTGGGTTGGCACCCCCGACGGCCTCAACCGCATCCATCGCGGCCAGATCGACGCCCTCACCTCCGCCGACGGCCTGCCCGACGATTTCATCCGCTCCCTCTACGCCGACCCCGACAACTCGCTCTGGATCGGCACCCGACGCGGCCTCACCCACCTCACCGGCTCCGTCGCTGCCCCGCACCTTCAGACCTTTACCCAGTCCAGCGGCCTCGGCAGCGACCTCGTTGGCGCAATGGCCCGCGACTCCGCGGGTGACCTCTGGGTGGCCACCTTCGCAGGCCTCTCCCGCATCCAGAACGGCAAGATCACCAACTTCACCACCGCCAACGGCCTCTCCAGCAATGTCGTCACCGCCCTTCTGCCCCGCCCCAATGGCGCACTCTGCATCGGCACCCAGGACCACGGCTGGAACCTCTGGGATGGTCACGAAATCACCCCAACCGAAGCCTTCGCCATACCCCAACTCTCCATCCGCGCGATCCTCGACGACGCCCAAAATCACCTCTGGTTCGCCACCGCCAACGGCATCGCGCGCTGCACCCTCACCTCCGCCAACGGCTGCGCCGAGTCGATCGATTTCGGCCCCGCCGACGGACTGCGCAGCCGCGAGACCGCCATCAACAGTCATCCCTCGGCCTGGCGATCGCATGACGGCCATCTCTGGTTCGCCACTCCCAAAGGCCTGGTCGAAGTCGATCCCGCCCACTTTCCCGTCAACACCATCCCCCCGCCCGTCGCGCTTGAGCGCTTCACCGTGGACGACGTCCCCCTCGCCTCAGCCGCACGCCTCAGCATCCCCGCAGGCCATGTCCACTTCGAGTTCGACTATGCCGCCCTCAGCTTTATAGCTCCGCAAAAAATCCGCTATCGCTACATGCTCGAGGGCTTTGACCGCGCCTGGACTGAAGCAGGCGCCCGCCGTACTGCCTACTACACCAACATTCCCCCCGGCCGTTACACGTTCCGCGTGCAGGCCGCCAACAACGACGGCCTCTGGAACACTGCCGGCACAGCTCTCGGCTTCGAACTCCGTCCCCACTTCTATCAGACCGTCTGGTTCTCTGTTCTCCTCGCTGTCGCCGTTGTCGCCCTCATTGTTCTGCTGCTCCGCCGCCGCCTCCTCGTTGCACGGCGCGAGTTCAACGCAGTCCTCGGCGAGCGCAACCGCATCGCCCGCGAAATCCACGACACGCTGGCCCAGGGCTACGTCGGCATCTCGGTCCAGCTTGAAGTGCTCTCTGAGCTTCTGCGCATGCAAAAGGTCGAAGCCGCGCAGAAGCATCTCGACACCACCCGCGGCTATGTCCGCGAGGGGCTCGCCGACGCGCGCCAGTCCATCTGGGCCCTGCGCTCGCAAGACTCCGGGGAAACCACGCTCCCCGTTCGCCTTCGCCGGCTCGTGGAGGCCGAGCATTCCAGCGCCCTCGATTGCAAGTTCAGCATCTTCGGCGCATATCGCCCACTGCCTCCCGGGACCGAGCGCGAAATCCTCCGCGTCGCCCAGGAAGCCATCCATAATGTGAAGAAGCATGCCGGCGCTGCGCACTTGCTCGTCCAACTCGAATACGGACCCGTGCAGATCGCGCTTGAAGTGCGCGACGACGGCCGCGGCTTCCCACCCGAGCCGCACCCCCAGCCAGGCCACTACGGCCTCACCGGCATGCGCGAGCGCGCCGCCGCCGTTGGCGGTACGCTCGAAGTGACCAGCGAGCCCGGCCAAGGCGCCGTCGTCCGCCTGCAAGCCCCAGCCCCCCGCGAGCCGCGAGAAGCATCAGGAGATCCATCGTGACCGAAGCACTCCCCAAAGATCCCATCCGCGTCCTCGTCGTCGAGGACCACCACGTTGTCCGCGCCGGTCTCGTGGCTCTGCTCAACGTCGTCGAAGGCCTTGAAGTCGTCGGGGAAGCCGCGGACGGCGTTGAAGCCATCGCCCAGTTTCGCAAGCATCAGCCGGCCATCACCCTCGTCGATCTCCGGCTCCCGCGCCTCAGCGGCGTCGAGGTCATTGAGCGCATCCGCATGGAAACCCCCGGCGCTCGATTCATCGTCCTCACCACGTACGACGGCGACGAAGACATCTTCCGCGCCCTCCAGGCCGGCGCGCGCGCCTATCTGCTCAAGGGCATGACCTCCGAGGAGCTCATCTCCACAATCCGCGCCGTTCACGTCGGCCGCCAGCATATCCCGCCGGCCATCGCCCAGAAGCTGGCCGAACGCATGGGCACCGAGGAGCTCACCCCGCGCGAGTTCGACGTCCTCGAGCAGATCGTCCACGGCAAAAGCAACAAGGAGATCGCCACCGAGCTTGAAATCTCAGAGGCCACTGTCAAAACCCACATCAACAGCCTGCTCAGCAAGCTTGGCGTTACTGACCGCACCCAGGCCGCTACCGCCGCCATCCAGCGCGGCATCGTCCCTCTCGAATCCCTGAGAAAGCCCAAGCCATGAACCAACGTTCGCTTCGTTCATTTCTTCTTGCCGCGTTCTTTCTTCTCCTGATTGCAACCGCGGCTCCCGCCCAAAAGCCCTCCTGGCGCCAGGCCACCGATGCCGAACTGGCGTCGCTGCTGCCCGCCCGCGCCCCCGTCGAGCGCGAGCACATTGAGACCGAAGCACGCACCGCCTCCGGCATCGTCAACGCGCATGGCCGCTTCATCGCCGGCGTCGTCCTGCTCACCGCCGGCTATTCCGCTGACGGAAAATACTCCCATTTCCTCATCGTCCAGGCACCCATTCGGGTCGGCGGCATCGCCCTCAAGCCCGGCGACTATGTCTTCGGCTGGACCCGCACCGCTGCCGGCGACGCCCTTCGAGTCCACTTCCACGAGGCCGCGACCGGCGCGCTGCTCGGCAGCACGGAAGCGCACCGCATCGCCGGCCCTGGCCGCATCGAGAGCCTCCACATCTGGCCGCCGTCCGACAAAGCCCTCATCCAGATCGGCCGCTTCGCTCTTCCCTACGAACTCGGGGAGGAGTAACTCCACCTTTCGGCGGATACCTCCCCCCACCCAGCCCCGTATACTGGCTGCAATGTTTGAGGCACTGCGCACCACCACTTTCCTGGGACTGCTGGCGGCAGGATTTCCCGCACTTCTCTCCGCCCAAGCCACAGCCCCCGGTGCTCTTCCCCCAGGGCAGCAGACCCAGCAACCCGCCGCGCCCGCGCAACCCGCCGCGAGGCCGGTTCCCATTACCGCTTCGGGATTCGTGAAGGCCGGCCCCATCGTCTTCCAGGACGTCTCAGAAAAGGCCGGCCTCACCCATTGGACCCACACGATGGGCACGCCCCAGAAGAATCTCATTGTTGAGACCAAGGGCTCCGGCGTCGGCCTGATCGACTACGACAACGATGGCTGGCTCGACATCTACCTCGTCAACGGCTCCACCATCGACGCCCTCACCGGCAAAGCCACCGCGCCCCACGCCGCGCTGTTCCACAACAACCGCGACGGGACCTTTACGGATGTGGCGGCCAAGGCCGGCGTCAGCAACGACCGCTGGGGCACCGGCGTGGCCATTGCCGACTACGACAACGACGGCTGGGCAGACATCTTCGTTTCCAATGTTGGGAAGAACCGCCTCTACCACAACAATCACGACGGCACGTTTACCGACGTTGCCGAAAAAGCCGGCGTTCAACTCGGCAACTGGTCCTCCAGCGCCACCTGGGGCGACTACGATGGCGACGGGCGGCTGGATCTTTTTGTGGCCGGCTATCTCCACTGGGACTGGAACAACCTGCCCACCAACGATGGCGCGACCAACGCCTACTGCACGTTCCGTGGAGAGAAGGTTGCCTGCGGTCCGCGCGGCCTGAAAGGCGAGCCCGATCATCTCTTCCGCAACAACGGCGACGGCACGTTTTCCGACGTGAGCGAAAAAGCGGGTGTGGCCGATAAGCCGGGCTACTACGGACTGGGCGCGGTTTTTGCCGATGTGAACAACGACGGCCGCCCCGACTTGCTCGTCGGCAACGACTCCACACCCAACTATCTCTACCTCAACAAGGGCGACGGCACATTCGAAGACGTCAGCTACTCCTCCGGCTTCGCGCTGAACTCCGCGGGCCACGAAACCGCATCCATGGGGTTGGCCGTCGGCGACTACCAGAACACCGGCCTGTTAGGCGTCTTCAACACCACGTTCTCTGACGATTACAAGCCCTTCTACCAGAACGAGGGCGACGGCAACTTCACCGACATCAGCGATCAGCTCGGTATCGCCGAGGTCTCGGTCCCGTTTTTGAGCTGGGGCGACGCCTTTATCGACTACGACAACGACGGATGGCGCGATCTGCTCATGGCTGACGGCCACGTCTACCCCGAAGCCGACAAATACAACTGGGGCACAAGCTGGGCCGAGCGGCCCATGCTGTTCCGCAATATCGAGGGCAAGAAGTTCGAGGCCGTCCCGGCGGTTGAGGGCACCGGGCTGGCTGAGGTGATGGCCGGCCGCGGCATGGCCGTGGGCGACCTGTTCAACGACGGCAAGCTCGACGCCGTCATCAACGTCATGGATGGCCATCCGGTCCTGCTCCGCAACGTGAACGCCGACAAGAATCACTGGCTGGAGTTGAAACTCGCAGGCGGCCTCAAGAGCCCCCGCGACGCCGTTGGAGCTGCCGTCTACGTGACGGCGAATGGGATGAAACAACGCGCCGACGTGCTGAGCGGCGGCAGCTATCTCTCGTCGAACGACCCACGACCGCACTTTGGCCTGGGCCCAGCGACGAAGATCGAGGACGTAGAGGTCCACTGGCCTAGCGGCAAGGTGGAGCACATCACCGTGCCCGGCGTAGACCGCATTGTGACGATCACTGAAGGGGCAGGGAAGTAACCGCGATCCCGGCCCGCATTCCTCACGCGGCTGCCTGCGCTCGCCGCGAGGCGAACGCGACGACGATGGCCATGGCGGCCAGCACGCACAGCAGCCCGAACAGAAAAGCGCTCGCGTAGCCGAAGCCGCCAATCACCGCTCCGGCCAGCGGCCCCACCAGGAAAAACGAGACATCGGCAAACGCGGTATACACGCCCAGCGCCGTGCCGCGATTGTGTGCCGGAACGCGCTTCACCGCCTCCACGCCCAGCGCGGGAAACACCAGCGAGAAGCCAAACCCCGTGAGCGCGGCTGCCGTCAGCGCCATCCAGGGCGAGTGCGCGCACCACAGCAGCAGCAGTCCCAGCGACTCCACCGACATGCAGACCAGCGACACCGGGAATCCGCCGAAGCGATTGATGGCCTGAATGAACAGCAGCCTCGCCGCAATAAAAGCAACGCCAAAGGCCGTCAGGCACAAGGCCGCCCCGCCCCAGTGGCGGCTGGCGTAGAAGAGCGTGACAAAAGTGGCCAGTACGCTGTAGCCCACGCCGCTCAAGGCCAGCCCCATGCCGTGCGGCGCCACGCGAAGCATTACGTGGCGGAAGGGCAGATGCTCGCCCGGCGTCACGGCAACCGGCGGCTTGCGGCTGGCCACGGCCAGGCTGGCAGCGCCCAGCAGCATGGTCGCCAGGCCGATGGAGACAAGCCCCCACTGCTGATCGAGCAGCACGCCGAGCGGCGCGCCCAGCGCCACACCGCCATAGGTGCTGATTCCGTTGAACGAGATGATCTTTGCCGTGTGCTCGTGGCCGGCGCTGGTGATGGCCCACAGCGTTGAGCCGGTTGAGACCAGGCTCTCGCCCACGCCCAGCGCGAGGCGGCTGGCAATCAGCGCGGCAAAGCTGGCCCACGGAGTCGAATGCAAAGCCGCGCCGGCCGTCAGCAGCGCGCCGCTCACTATGCAGGCCGTCATCCCCCACAGCACCGCAATCTTCGCCCCGGCATGGTCAGAGATGCGCCCCGCCCACGGGCGGCTCACAAACGTCGCAATGTACTGGATGCTGATCACCAGCCCGGCCAGCGTCGCGCTGTAGCCCATGCGCAGATGAACAAACGTGGGCAGCACCGCCAGCGGCAGCCCGATGGACACGTAGCAGACAAACGTGAACGAAACAAAGCTGACGATGTGGCCCGCTCCGCCGCGCGGGGCGGCGAATGGCGGGGTCGGAGGGGAGGCATTGGCAGCAGAGGTCATGCTTGAGAGGAAGCCCGCGCGGAAGGCCTTTCTTCCCAGTGTGCCTCGTGTTCAGGCGCGAACTCCCCCAATTCTACCCGGCTTTGCGCGGTTGCGGCACGTTCTTGCCCAGCGCTGTTGCCAGGGCAATCTGATGGTCTTGTTCCTCGATCAGGATTCCGCGAATCTGTTCGCCCAGGGCATATTCGGCCAACTCCTCGCATTGGCGAACCCGCTCGCGATAGTTGCGAATCGTCTCTGTCTCATTGTCGAGATCGAACTGCAACATCTCCACGGCCTTGGTCGAGGTCTTCACGGTCTTGGCGACAACCGCCGGCATGCCGCCCAGATAGTCAATCTGCTCGGCAATGATGAGGGCATGACTCAGCTCTTGCGCGGCGTGCAGCTCAAGCTCGCCGGCGATGGTCATGAACTCCGCGCCCTTCAAGACCTTCGAATAGACGACGTATCCAATGATCGCCTGGTACTCGCGCGACAGGTCTTCATTCAGTAGATCGATCAGCTCCGCGCGGGATACCTTCTTTAGAGCGTTAACGGTGGTTTCAACCTTCATGGCGTTTCTCCCAAACTGTGGCGTTGATGTGAGTTTCGACCTTCGGACCGCCGCGAACTCTTGTGAGCCCGGCTTTCGCGGCAATGGTCTCAACGTACCAAGAGCCTTCAATACAAGACCGTGCAATTCTGAGCACAATCCCTGCTTTGCGATTTGATCTGCTGTGAGAGTTTTTGGCGATGGTCTGGCAGCGGTGGCCCGCTGCTGCAGATTGTTGCAGCGCCCGACCCACCCCAGGCCGACGGCGGCCAGTTTTGACCATGACAAACGAACGAGTACGCGTACCTTCATCTTTATAGCGGCGGGTGCCTTGAATAGAGCGGCTGCGCGTTGGCTGGCGTCAGATGCAACCCGCTATCAAACCGAGGAGAATCATGAACAAGCTGAGCACAGACGACAGGGCACAAGGCAAGCTCCATGAAGTGAAGGGAGCCGTCAAGGAGCAGGCCGGCAAGCTTACGCAGAACCCCGACCTGGAAGCAAACGGCAGAACGGAAAAGATCGGCGGCAAGCTGCAAAACACGATCGGCAAGGTAGAAAAGGCGATTGGAGAGTAAACGAATCAACATCGATTCAGCGGAGGCGGCGTGCGTGTCCCCAGCTCGCAAAACAAGAGCTGGGGATCCAAACACGAATCCGGCGAGGAAGGCCAGACTATAAACTAAAGCTGTGTCTTCCACGTTTCATGTTGAAAACTTCGGCTGCCGCGCCGCCCGCGCCGATGGCGAGGCGGTGAGCGACCGTCTGCGCTCCGCGGGGCATTGCATGCAGCAGGCCTCTGAAGCCGACTTGGTGATAGTCAACACGTGTAGCGTCACCGCCGAGGCCGACCGCGCCGCGCGCGCCTACATCCGCCGCGCCCACCGCCTCAACCCCACCGCAAAGATCGTGGTCACCGGCTGCTATGCGCAGCGCGCCCCTGAAGAGCTGGCCGCGCTCGCCGGAGTAGCCGCCGTCGTCGGCAACAGCCACAAAGCCCTCGCCCCGCAAATCGCCATGAATCTTCTGGTGCCCGCGGCGCCCCGGGGAGGCACCGGGCTAGTCCAAATTCAGAGTGCGACTATGCCAGAGCGAGCGAGCAGCGAGCAGTTGGCCCCACCGCAGGTGGTCTGGGCAGACGACCGGTTTGCTCACTCGTTTCTTGAGGAAGCGCAACTGGCGCCTGGAGCCCAGACCCGGCCCAATCTCAAGATTCAGGAGGGCTGCGGCAATCGCTGCTCGTTCTGTGTGATCCCGTTTACCCGCGGACCCTCAAAGAGTCTGCCTCACGAGGTGGTGCTGCGCCAGGTGCAGGGCTTCGTCGCCGCCGGGGGCAATGAACTGGTGCTCTCGGGCATCAATCTCGGCCGCTGGGGCCGCGATCTGCAGCCCGGTGCAGAAGCTGCGGTCCCGCGCGCGCTGCCCGCTCTGTTGCGCCGCCTCTTCCGCGAAACAGCCTTGCCCCGGCTTCGCCTCAGTTCCATCGAGCCGATGGATTGGGACGACGAATTGATCGCTCTGATGGCGCAATTCGGCGGCAGCCGCCTGGCCCGCCACGCCCACCTGCCGCTCCAGTCCGGCTCTGACGCCGTGCTGCGCCGCATGCACCGCCGCTACCGCCCCTGGCACTACCAGCAGAAAGTCGCGGCCCTGCTGCGCGCCGCCGGGCCTGAACTGACGCTGGGCGCGGACGTGATGGCCGGGTTTCCCGGCGAGACCGACGCCGAGTTTGAAGAGACGGTCGCCTTCATCCGCGCGCTGCCCTTCGGCTATCTGCATCTCTTTCCTTTTTCTGCGCGGCCCGGCACGCGCGCCTGGGCGCTCCACGCCGAGCGGCCGGTTCCCGCCGCCGTTGTGGAGGAGCGCATGGCCCGCCTGCGCGTTCTGGCCGCGGAAAAGACCAGAACCCATCGAAGCTCCATGATCGGCAGGGAGCTGGAGGCCATCACGCTCCACACGCCCACCGATCTTGAGAGTGCGGGCCGCACATCCGCGATGACAGAGAACTTCCTTCCGGTTGAAGTGGACGGCCGGCTGCCGGCCAATCGGCTCACGCGCCTGCGCATCTCTTCGGTGAATGGCGAGGGGATGCTGCGGGCAGCCGTTCCATCCCAAAGGAAAGCCCCGGACGCTTCCCAAATTTCATCTGCCGGACACATCTCTGTGGCAGTCTAGTTTCATGAATTCCAACAGGATTCTTCGAGCTGCCATTTTGCTCTGCGTTCTGGCCGGGGTGCTGGCGGCTTCCGGCTCCGCAGCCGTCAACCGGTCGCCCACCGCCCACAAAACCAAAAACGTTCTCGTCGTCATGATCGACGGTCTACGCTGGCAAGAAGTCTTTCGCGGCGCAGATCCGGATCTGATCAAGACCGAGGGCCCAGCCGCTCTGGGCGCAGCCAAAGAGCGGGCGGCCGCCGCGCAAGCGCACTACTGGCGCGAATCGCCCGTCGAGCGCCGCCAGGCGCTCATGCCCTTCCTGTGGAGCGTCGTGTCCGCGCAAGGCCAGCTCTTCGGCAACCGCGATCTGGGCTCCGATGCGCATGTGACCAACGGCCTCAACTTCAGCTATCCGGGCTACAGCGAGACGCTCACCGGCTTTGCCGACCCCCGCATCCACTCCAACGACAACATTCCCAATCCCAATGTCACCGTTTTTGAATGGCTCAACGCCAGGCCGGCATTCGCCGGCCGCGTGGCGGCGTTTGGCGCCTGGAACGTCTTCAACGGCATCTTCAACCGCGACCGCTGCGGGTTCCCCGTCAATGCCGGCTATGACCCGTTCACGGCAATCCCAGCCACGCCGGAGTTGCGGCAGTTGAACGCCCTCAAGGCGGAGACGGTGCACGTATGGCCCGATGAACCCTTCGACCCGTTACCCTTCCACACCGCCGTCGAGTACATCAAAGCAAAAAAGCCGCGCCTGCTCTTTATAGGCCTCGGTGAAACTGACGAATGGGCCCATTCCGGTTCCTATGCCGAATATCTGAACGCTGCCCACCGTGCAGATGCCTATCTTCGCGACCTTTGGGATCTGATTCAGACAATGCCTGGATATCGAGGCGAGACCACACTTATCGTGCTGCCCGACCACGGCCGCGGCGAAGGCCCCCAATGGACCAGCCACGGCAAAGACATTCCTGAGTCAAAACAGACATGGATGGGATTCCTGGGCCCGGATACGCCCGCGCTGGGCGAGCGCAGGCAGGCCGGCCCGGTGACTGAAAGCCAGGTGGCCGCCACGCTGGCTGCCCTGCTGGGCCAGAACTACCACGGCGAAGTTCCAAACTCCGGCGAGCCCATTGTGGACGTGCTGGGCAAGTAAGCAGGCAGCGCTGGCCCCGGCAGCTCAGGCGTTGCCGCCTGCCGCACAGGGCCCGGGAGCGCTTCTCTGGTTGCTGTTGGCGAGAGCACCTTCGCTCGGTGGCTCTTTCATCCGGAAATAGCTGCTTGGCACGATGCTTCAGACGCCACCTGAACTGGAGAAACGCACTAGGGCCTGTTAACACTACTGGGGCAGGTGGCGTTGCGAGCGAAAATCCGGCCAGACGAAACCGAGCCCGAAGGCTGTGGCGGGCCCACCGTCGAGGGCGAGAAT
>Ga0302320_10027404_pt1 | contig 10983 bp, 7 predicted proteins | sample Bog_T0_3_FD_202130 | JGI IMG/M metagenome (GOLD analysis project Ga0302320, IMG submission 202130) | Peat permafrost microbial communities from Stordalen Mire near Abisko, Sweden - Bog_T0_3 | ecosystem: Environmental > Terrestrial > Soil > Wetlands > Peat | place: Sweden: Abisko, Stordalen Mire... | reverse complement strand
CGCGACTCGGGTGCGGCGCAGGCCACCGTGGGACTGGCGCTGGGCGCGCACATGCCGCCGCTGGTGCTGGCGTGGCTGCTGGCCGCCGTGGTCCGCGTCTCCATGGGCTCGGCGACGGTCGCCATGGCCGTAGCCTCCGCGGTGCTGGCGCCCATGGCAGGACACATGGGCGTGCGGCCAGAGCTGCTGGTGCTGGCGACGGGCACCGGCTCGCTGATCCTTTCGCACGTGAACGACCCAGGCTTCTGGATGATCCAGTCGTTCTTCAAGCTGGAAGTGAAGGACACCCTGGCGACCTGGTCGGTGATGGAGACCGTGCTGTCAGTGGCCGGGCTGGGAACGACGCTGCTGCTGGCGACGATGCTGCGGTAGGGAATAATCCCAAAGTCCTATACGCCCAGCACAGCGCGTTGCGCGGCGAAGATCTCCTTGAGCCCCAGCTCCGCCAGGTCGACGAGCCCGTTCAACTGGCTGCGGGAGAAGCTTCCCTTCTCCGCTGTCGCCTGGGTTTCAATCAGGCCGCCATCGGCGGTCATCACCACGTTCATGTCCACCTCGGCCGCCGAGTCCTCTTCGTAACAGAGGTCGAGCAGCATGGAGCCGTCCACCAGGCCCACGGATGTCGCGGCGACCAGCTGCTTCAGCGGCGATTGCTTCAGAGTTCCCGCTTCAACCAGCGCGTTGAGCGCAAGCGCCAGAGCCACCGCCGCACCGGTAATCGCAGCCGTGCGGGTACCCCCGTCGGCCTGAATCACGTCGCAGTCGAGAATGACCGTCCGCTCGCCCAGCAGCTTCATGTCGACCACAGAACGCAAACTTCGCCCGATCAGCCGCTGAATCTCGTGGGTGCGTCCGCCGATCTTGCCCCGCTCGCTTTCCCGGGGAGTCCGGGTAACGGTGGAACGGGGCAACATGGCGTACTCCGCCGTAACCCAGCCGCGGCCGGAATTGCGCAGCCAGCCGGGCACGCCCTGCTCAATGGTGGCGTTGGTCAGCACGCGCGTGTTGCCCAGCGAAACCAGCACGGAGCCTTCAGCGGTCTGGACAAAGCCCGGCGTAAGTGACAGCGGACGAAGCTGGGCAGGATTCCTGCCGCCGGGACGAAAGAAAGGAGTGGGCGTGTTCATAGGGCGATTGTACGAGAATCGGGCTGGCGCCCGGAGTTGGGAATGCGCGCTGCGGGCTGTTCCACAATGGGAATCCGCCAATTCCAAGACCCGGAACGGGAACGCCTCGCTAACGCATTGATAATAAACAGATTAATCGACAATGTCCGAGATGGCGGTTCCATTTTGGGACTATTCGTTGAGCCGTGGAGGGCGCCACTGAATGAGATTGGGACACTAAACCCTTCCCTTATCAGGAACTTAGGTTACGTGTTCTGGTTTGGCACGCCACGTGTAATAGAAGAAGGCAAGACCGATGCACAGCTTCCACCTTATAGCCACTAGCCTCCAGCTCCTTGAGTTCAGGTTTGGATGGGTAATGTTGGGGCGAGCCAACGGAGCGAGCAGCTGGAAGCTAGAGTCCGGCAGCTCAGGAAACAAAGGGAGTACACCATGCAGCAGATCGAACAGACGGCGGAATTAGGCAGAACGGAACGGAAACGGGTGGAAGCAGTCGTGGAGACCCTGGCCAATCTGCACTGTGAGGGCGAGACACTTGCTGAGGTCGCGCACGACGCCAGAAACATGGTCACCGCGCTGGGGCTTTACTGCGATCTGCTCGGGGAGCCGGGAGTGCTGGCGACACCGTTCCTTCACTACGGAAGTGAGTTGAGGCTGGTGGCCGCGGCCAGCCGCCGGCTGGTAGAAAAGCTGGTGTCTCTGGATACCCGCGAGATTCCAGAATCAGCATTCTCCGATGGAGCGATGCGCCCTTCGCTAAAGCTCAAGGATGAGCTCACAAGCGGCGAACGAATGGGCTTTTCAAAACGCTGGGATCTGATGCCGGCTCAGCCGATCGACAACCTGGCGGCAGAGCTGCTGGCCACGCGAAATCTTCTGGCGGCGCTTGCGGGCCCCTCAATCGCGCTCACCCTGGACATCGAGAGCGGCGGACTGCCGGTAAGGCTGACGGGAGAGGACCTGACCAGGGTAATGGTCAACCTGGTGAAGAATGCGGCCGACGCCATGCCCACCGGAGGGCGAATTTCAATCGGCCTGCACGAGTTCCACGCCGGGGCGGGAGCAGCGGCCTGGCTGGTGCTCACCGTGGAAGACACCGGCCAGGGTATCCCGCCCAACGCACTCCATACGATCTTCGAAGCCGGCTATACAACCCGTTCGAAGTCTTCTTCAGACAACCAAGGCTGGGCAGGGACTCACCGCGGACTGGGCCTGTCTATCGCGCGATCGATTGTAGAGGTGGCCGGCGGGCGAATTCACGCCACCAACCGCGCCGCAGGCGGAGCGCGCTTCGAGATCGAACTCCCTCTCCGGACTCGCTGAACGCGGGTGTTGGGCAGCCAGGGCCGGAAGATCGTCCTTTGTTGCCGGGGTAAGTTACCGGACCAGGGACAAGGAACCAGCCAACCACATCTAGATTCACCCAACCATGCATGAGGCGCTTACAATGCTCGCAACAGTTCTCAGCACGAAAACCATGGAGTATATCCCCCAATTTGCGGAGCCGGCAGTGCGGTTGCACCTGCTGGTTGTGGACGCGGACGCAGCCGTCCGGTCGGCCTGCGCAGAAATTGCCGCCAGCCTGGGCTTTGCGGTGGAAAGTACCGGCGACCTGGGCCATGCGCGGAGCCTGCTGCGCGGACACGCCGCCGACCTGGTGCTGGTCAACCTGCCGACAGGGAGCAACCAGGGACTTGAACTGGTTTCCGAGGTCAAGCTGCTCTACCCCGAAACCTCTGTGATTGCCATGACCGCGTCGGGATCAGTGAATGCTGCGGTGGAGGCGATGCGTTGCGGGGCCTGCGACTACCTGACCCAGCCCTTCGCCGTGGACGAGCTTTCGACGGTGCTGGAACGGGCGGCGGCGAGCCACCTGACCGACACGACCACCCGCCAGTTGCGGGAGAGGCTGCGGCTCTCGCAGGGTCTGGGCGCCATGATCGGCCGCTCGGCCGAGATGGAAAAGCTCTATCGAATTCTCTCCAAAGTGGCCCAGAGCACGCATCCTGTGCTGATCCTGGGCGAAAGCGGCACCGGCAAGGAGCTGGTCGCGCGGACCATCCATGCCTACGGACCAAGCTCACAAAAGCCTTTCCTGCCGGTGGACTGCGGCTCGCTCGTACCCACCCTGATCGAAAGCGAACTCTTCGGTTACGTCAAAGGAGCTTTCACGGGCGCCAACCGCTCCAAGGACGGTTTGCTGGTCTCCGCCGAAGGCGGAACGGTCTTCCTGGATGAGATCGGCGAGCTTACGCTCGACCTGCAGGCCAAGCTGCTGCGGGCACTGCAAGAAAAAGAAGTCAGACCGGTTGGGGCAACTCACCGCGTGCCCATCAAAGCGCGCATTGTGGCTGCAACCAACCGCGACCTGGCATCCATGGTCGAAAAAGGCACCTTCCGCAAGGACCTTTTCTACCGGCTCAACGTGGTCAATCTGCGGCTGCCCTCGCTGCGCGACCGCCGCGAAGATATTCCGCTGCTGGCGGCGCACTTTCTTGACCGCATTAGCCGCGAGCACGGCACCAAGTTCACGCTGAGCGACGAAGCTCTGCGCACCATGATGCGCCACGACTGGCCGGGTAATGTGCGCGAGCTGGAAAATTCAGTAGAACGCGCCTGCGCACTGTCGTCAGGTCCGGTGCTCCACCTGGGAGATTTGCCCACGCAACTCCAGCAGCAGGGGCTTGAGGCGCGGCGCTCGGAGGAGACCGTCAACGACCCCACACAGTCCGGCGATGCCCCGAACGTGACGACGCTTGCCGATCTCGAGCGCCAGGCCATTCTCGGAGCCATTCGAACCCTCCACGGCGACAAGCTGCAGGCCGCGAAGCTACTGGGAATCGGCAAAACCACGCTGTATCGCAAGCTGAAGGAGTACGGCATCGCCGACCCGGTCAACGATAAGTAGCCGCCTTGCACAGCATCAGCAAAGCCACTCCAATTGGACAACTTCGACAACCACTCAAGAACAATCGTGGCCGCAAGCAGGCCCGGAATGAAACGAGGAACTGGGGATGAGCATACTCATTGTGTCTGGAATTGAAGGCGCTCGCAACTTTGCCGCGGCGGTAGGCAAGCAACTGGGAATGGAGGTTGAAGTGGCCGAGGGGCGCAAGACAGCGCTTGCAGCACTGCGCCGCCGGGAGTATGCCGCAGTCGTGGTCGACGAGACGATCGCCGAGTGCGATCCTTCCGCAGCCGAGGCGATATGGGAACACGCCGGCCTCGCCATTCCGCTGCAGGTCAACTTTGCTCTCTCCGGAGCAGCGCGGCTGATCCGCGAGATTCGAGCCGCCCTGCAGCGCCGCGAGCGGGAGCAGGCCCGCGCGCGTCAAGCGGCGGCGGCAACCATTGAGAGTGAGTTGAAGACGACGATTGCCGGGCTCTTGCTCAACACTCAACTGGCCCTCTCCAGCAGCGATCTGCCCATACCCATTGCCGAAAAACTCCGCGTCGTGGCGGACCTGGCAGGCACACTGCGCCAGCAGTTGAGCTCTCCTGCGCCGGCACGACGGCACGCTGCCACGCCCGCCTGAATTCTCCGCGGTCAAACGATTTCATTGCGTTGCACGCGCACGCATCGCCGGGGCAGCATATGCCCCGGCGTTTCTTTTTACTGCGGCGGCTGGATGACAGCCAAGACTTCAGGGGGTCTGCCAACTCGGCGCCTTGGGCTTCCTTCGCTTCTTCCACCACGCCCATAGAGCCGCAAGCCCCGCGCCGAGGGAGCCCAGAATCCATACAGCGTTTGTCACGGCGAACTTCGTGACTGCATCCACCGGGTCAACCTGCACCGCGATTTCCCTGTCCACCGTTGTGAAGTCCCGTGACAGATTCCTCAGTTCCACGGTGGCCGCCAGATGCAATTGCAGTGTTCCCGCGTGCTTCGGAACAACGTCCCATTCCCATTCCGTCGGCGCATCGCCGCCAATGATCTGCTCCTCCGAACTGAGCGGTGTAATGTCGAAGTCGGCGCCTTTGAGCGTCATTCTCATTTTGGTTGAGACCGGCGTCACTTCGATTTCCGTCGTGGTTCCCCCTTCGGACGGCATTCCGGATTCCAGCGCTTGCACCGAAATCTTGTCAGAGGCAATGCGCGCGGTGATGTGCGCGGTGTTCCCGGTCTTCATCTTTTCCGGCGTGTTATAGGCCAGATTTCCCTTCTTGAGGTTGGCGAGGCTTTGCTCGATGAGCTCGTCATCCGTGGCTGCAGGGGCCGATGGAACCGACGACGGAACCGCGGCTACATGCGCCGGAGCCCGTTCCCCGTCCAATTGGTGGTCTTCGGCTGCAAGCGGGCTTCTATTTGAAGGCGATTCCGCCACCGGGAATGCTTCCGAGGTTGAGGGTGGCTTGGAGTTAAAAGTTGGCTTCGGCGACATGGATGACTCGGACGTCGAAGAAGGAGATCGGCCTGGAACTGGGTGAGTCCCTCGAGCCGGATCCGCAACCTGCCCTGGTCGGGGCTGGTTTGTAGCCGGCCTCGTGCAACCAACCGGCAGCAGCACGATGGCTGTGAACATGCACGCAGAGGCTGGCAAAAAGAATCTCAGGAACAGGGTCTTCTTCACGGGCCTCCGGCGGAAAAGCATGCAGAACTATACCGCATGTGTGAATGCATGCGCGACAAAGAATCATCGCGTTCCGCGAGCGATGCCATCCGCGACGCGAGAGAAGACGCCGCCCCTGGCGTGCCATGATGACGTAAGCTGGTCTGCAAATGAAAAATTCGGCTGTGCTTCTTATCGATTGCCCGGACCGCAAGGGCCTGGTTGCGCGGGTTTCGTCACTGCTGTATGAACGGGGCGCCAACATCCTGCACGCGGACCAGCACCAGGATCACGATCTGGGGCTGTTTTTCATGCGCGTGGAGTGGGCGCTCGACGCCGCTTCGAATAGCGCAGCGGACAAGCAAACTGGCCCGACAATTCTCCACGCTGAGAGCCAGGAAAGCTTTGACCTGGACGGGTTCAGGACGGCCTTCGCTCCGCTTGCAGCAGAGCTGGGCATGCGGTGGAAGCTGAGTTCGAGCGGCCGCCTCCCGCGGGTCGCGCTGTTCTGCTCGCAGTATCTCCACTGCATGGCGGACTTGCTGCACCGTTGGCGTACCGGCGAGCTCGAGTGCGAAATCCCGTTGATCATTTCCAATCACAGGGATGTGGAGAGGCTCGCTGGGTTTTACGGAATCCCATTTGAGCTTGTTGAGGTCACGGCTGCAACACGCGCCGAGGCAGAGGCGCGCCAGTTGGAACTGCTCGCACCCAAAGACATCGGACTGGTAGTTCTCGCGCGGTACATGCAGATTGTTTCGCCTCGCTTTGTGGAGCGGTATCCGGCGGCGATCATCAACGTCCACCACTCGTTTCTGCCCGCGTTTACAGGAGCCAAACCGTACCATGCGGCGCACGCGCGCGGCGTAAAACTGATTGGAGCCACAAGCCACTACGTGACGGATCTGCTCGATGATGGACCGATCATCGAGCAGGATGTCGCGCGGATTTCCCACCGCGACCAGGTGGAAGATCTGGTCGCGCGCGGGCGCGATCTGGAGCGGGTTGTTCTTTCGCGCGCGGTGCGCTGGCACCTGGACCGTCGGATCCTCTGTTACGGGAACAAGACGGTGGTTTTCGATTGATCCCGGCTGCGTGCTGAACAACTCCCTCTGCGGCCGCGGCAGACGAACGAGCCACACGCGAGCGGCAAACCTTCTTGACGCAGGGCACGGCTTTCTGCAAACTTGGCGTAGCCTTTGATATCCCCCGCGAGGTCCCTTTCCCATGCGCCTGTCCGTCGCCGTCATCTGCCTCTTTGCCCTCTCCGCTCACGCCGTGGATACGCCGCCCTCTCTGCGCGGATACACTGCCGCGGACGCAGTTACCGAAGTCCAGTGGGAGACAAAGTTCCGCGAGATTCCCGACCCCGGCCACATCCGCGAGAATATGCGCCGCCTGTCGGCTAGGCCCCATCACGTTGGATCGCCTTACGACAAGGACAATGCCGAGTGGCTGCTGGCACAGCTCAAATCGTTTGGGCTGGATGCGCAGATTGAAACCTTCAGCGCACTTTTTCCCACGCCGAAGCTTCGCTCTCTGGAGCTTATGAGTCCAAAAAAGTTTACCGCCAAACTCCAGGAGCCCCCGGTCGGCATCGACCCGACTTCAAGCCAGACCAGCGAACAGCTCCCTACGTACAATGCCTACTCCCGCGATGGCGACGTGACCGCGCCCCTGGTGTATGTCAACTTTGGCCGTCCGGAAGACTATGAGGTGCTGGACCGGATGGGCATCTCAGTGAAGGGCGCGATTGTGATTGCGCGCTACGGAATGAGCTGGCGCGGGATCAAGCCCAAAGTGGCAGCAGAGCACGGAGCCGTTGGGTGCATCATCTACTCTGATCCCCACGAGGATGGCTACCTGCGCGGCGATCCTTATCCTGATGGCCCCATGCGCCCGGCCGAAGGAGCGCAGCGCGGAAGCGTGATGGATATGCCTGTTTACCCTGGCGACCCGCAGACCCCCGGCGTCGGCGCCGTCGCCGGAGTGGAGCTGATCCCGCTGGACAAGGTGCAGACGATTACCAAGATTCCGGTGCTGCCCATCTCCTATGAAGATGCGACGCCGTTTCTGAAAGCGCTGGGCGGCGAAACCGTTCCGGAAGGCTGGCGGGGCGGCCTGCCTTTCACCTATCACGTGGGCCCCAGCACGGTGCAGGCGCACCTGGCGCTCGCCTTCAACTGGGATCGCAAGCCGCTTTACGACGTGATCGCTCGCATTCCAGGCGCGAAGTATCCCGGCCAGTGGGTGATTCGCGGCAATCACCACGATGCATGGGTGAACGGGGCCGGCGATCCGCTCTCCGGTGCCAGCCCGGAGCTTGAAGAGGCGCGGGCGCTCGGCGAACTGCTCAAGCAGGGCTGGAAGCCCGACCGCACGGTCATCTATTGCTTCTGGGATGGCGAGGAGCCGGCGCTGCTGGGATCGACCGAGTGGGGCGAAACCCACGCGGCGGAGCTCAAGGAGCATGCGGTTGCCTATTTCAACTCCGACGGAAACGGGCGCGGATATTTTCGAGCAGAGGGATCGCACTCACTGGAGAATTTCGTCAACGACGTTGCCAGGGACATCATCGACCCTGAGACCAAAATGACGGTCTGGAAGCGTGCGCGGCTGGTCGATATTTCGCGGGCAGCCACGCAGCCTCGCGCCGAACTCCGATCGCGATCCGATGTTCGCATCCCGGCGCTTGGCTCCGGCTCCGATTACACCGTGTTCATCGACCACCTCGGTATCGCCAGCGTCAATCTGGGCTACGGTGGCGAAGACGAAGGCGGAGGCCAGTATCACTCGGTGTACGACGACTTCTATTGGTACACGCATTTTGAAGATACCGACTTCAGCTACGGACGCGCGCTGGCGCAGACCGCTGGCACCATGGTGATGCGCATGGCCGATGCCGATGTGCTTCCCTTCCAGTTCTCCGATTTCGCTGACACAATTCACACCTACGTTGCCGAGCTCAAGACGCTCTTGAATGAAAAGCGAGATGAGGCCAAGGAACGCGATAAGGAAATTGAGGATGGCGTGTATCAGGCGCTCTACGATCCGAAGAAGCAAATGGTGCCTCCCCCGGTCGAGCCGATTCCTCCATATCTGAATTTTGCGCCGCTCGACCAGGCGTCCGACGATCTGACCACCGCCGCACAGGAGTTCGACCAGGCATTTGCAGCGGCGGCAGGAACCGCGCCTCCGGAATTCAACCTCGACCTAATCCAGAGCGAGCGCACCTTGACGAATGCTGACGGGCTCCCCAACCGGCCGTGGTTTCAACACCTGATTTACGCGCCGGGCTTCTATACCGGTTACGGCGTCAAGACGATTCCGGGCGTGCGTGAGGCGATCGAACAGAAAGACTGGAAGGAAGCTGATGCGCAGATCGTGCGGGTGTCTGCCGCGCTCGAACGCCAGGTTGACTTGCTGAAAGAAGCCAGGGCAAAGCTGCCGCCCAAGGCGGCAACTCATTGATCTATCGTTTTCGTTTCGAGTCTGAGCAACAACCGGGAGACCCATTCTTCCCGCTTCTCTTGCGGGATTTGTGAGGCCGCACCAACCTACCGTTGCTGCCTCCTCATTTTTGGGTCCAGGGTCGGATCATTTCCAGCCCTTTCCGCCCGCCGCCCATACAGTCGAGGCCGCAGCGAAAAACCACGCCCGAAACCTAACTTTGTAGACAACCTCGTCATGCGTAACTTCATCATAATAATACACTTAGTTGCCAAATGACCGTCTTGTTCAAAAAACAGTGTTCAATTCCCGACAACCCTTTGCCTTCAAATGTTCAATTGTTAGCAACCGATTCATGCCCACACGTTGTCCACAAAGTTAAGGCCTCAAAGAAATGCAACCCTATAGGCCAACATTACGCATGAATTCGAACTTTGTAGGCAACCTATTCGCGCTGTCGACGCACCACTTGAGCGGCCATTTGGCTGGTCGTTCACCATCAGCGGTACGAGGCATTGTGTACCTCCGACTTACCACGCACTTACCCCTACTTACCTGCCCGAGTTAATCCACATCTGCCCAGTTATCCTCCGGGTTACGGTCGATAAGCTTGCTATAAGGGTCGATGGCGGCGCGGGTCGGCTGCTCGTTGACAATGAAGGTAAGTGTCGTGCGCGGCTGCGTGATCCATACCTTCTCTGTTTGGATCGCCTGCTCGCTGTCTTTCTTCCCCTTGAACACGCCTACCTCGATCAGGTCGTGGACTGGAATCTCGGTCTCCGCGCCTTCGCCGTTGGCACGCATCTTGCGCGCATCCACTATGAGCGTAACTTTGTACTTACGGTCCGCCGTGGGCTCCACCTTGGCTGAGACGGCCTTGTTGTCATAGAGCGTGATAGTTTCAAACATGTCCGTGATCATGTATTGCAAATCGGCCGGCGTCTGCTTACGCAGTGATTCAACAAGCCCGCGCGTGTCAGGATAAGGCGGCCCGTTCATCTTCCACTTATCGAGGAATTCCTTGAGTGCAGTGTTGAGCTTGTCTTCGCCGATTGCATCAGAGAGCGCATAAAACGCCATCGAACCCTTCTGATACCACACGTAGGGCTCGTTCTGCACCAGCACCAGTGGCGGCTCGTGGCGTACTTCGCCGGCGCGTCCGCGCAGGTAGCCGTCTAACTCGTGCTTCAGGAAGCGGCGCATCTGGTCGTCGCCATACTTATGCTGCATGACGCGCAGGGCCGAGTACTCGGCCAGGCTTTCAGACATCATATTAGAGCCCTTTTCGAAACCTCCAACGAGTTGATGCCCCCACCACTGATGTGCCAGCTCGTGCGCGGTAACGAACCACGTAAAGTCGATGTCGTCCGGGCGCTGAACACGGCCAATGAAGCCAATAGCCTCAGAGTAGGGGACGGTGTTAGGAAAAGATTGCGCGAACTGGCGGTAACGCGGAAACTCGATGACGCGGAACTGGTCAAACTGGTATGGCCCGTAATTCTTTGTGTAGTAATCCAGGCCAGCCTTGGCTGCACCGGTCATTTTTTCCAGGTCATAGGTGTGGCCCGGGAAGTAATAGATTTCCAGCCGCACACCGTTCCAGTTATCCCGCTTGATCGCGTAACTTCCGGAGAGATAGCTAAAAAAGTCCTGGATGCGCGTGGAGCCCATGGTGTATTCAAAGTATCGGCGGCCATCCTGTTGCCACTCTCGCTTCAGGTCGCCGGGGGAAATGGCGATCTGGCTGGGGGTCGTACTTACGATGGAATGATAAGTGACGAAGTTGGAGTCCGCGCCGAATAGGTCGGTGTTCATGCCGTAGGCATCGCCACGGTCTGGCAGTTCTTCCTGCGGGC
>Ga0302320_10027396_pt1 | contig 10984 bp, 5 predicted proteins | sample Bog_T0_3_FD_202130 | JGI IMG/M metagenome (GOLD analysis project Ga0302320, IMG submission 202130) | Peat permafrost microbial communities from Stordalen Mire near Abisko, Sweden - Bog_T0_3 | ecosystem: Environmental > Terrestrial > Soil > Wetlands > Peat | place: Sweden: Abisko, Stordalen Mire... | reverse complement strand
AACGCGGCATAGGTATTGAAACTCTCGGTGGTCAAACTTGATGCGTGGCCGATCGTGAATACCGTGTTCGATGACGTTGGCTCAGGGATGATTAAGGGATCCGACCCTAGCCCGATCGCATTCAGCGCTTGCGCGCCCACCTGGATCGCATGCCGCGGACCGATGCTGCTGTTGGTGACGTTGATATCGATCTCTGAGCTATTGAACGTGGTGAACGGTGCCGCGGTGCCGCCGCCCCAATCGACCACCAATTGCGCCTGGATCGTGGTCGGGTCGAGCAGCGTAAACGCGGTGAAATTCGGCGCCGCCGCGCCGAACAAGCTGGTAAAGCCGGTGACGATGACCGGTACGCCCACCGTGGAATTTGCCACGTCCAAGGATTCACTGCCGGTATCCACCACATAATTGCCGGCCGCGGCACCCGTAGCGACGAAATCCAGCGCGGCAACCGTGCGGCCGCCCAGATAGGAGAGATTGAGATTCAACGTACCCGAGTCCTGCGCGGTCACAATACCGGAGGCGCTGGTGCCGTCCAGCCGCACGCGCCCGGCGCTCGCATCCAAAATGGCATTTTCGGTCGTTTCACCGCTGACCAAGCCGAAGGCATCGATGGCGGAACCCACCGACACTTGCGCGATGGTATCGATCGCGGTGCCGCCCTGGCCAAATTCGGTGACCACGGTATTGGCACTCATGATCACCGACGTCGTCCCCCCGAGGAAGGTATTACTGCCATCGGCACCGATCAACGTCGCGTCCTCGAGATTGACCGTGTCGCCGCTGCGTGCCGCGACGATGCCCGAGACACGATCCAAGCCCGCCCCCTGCACGCTGCCGGCCGCCAGCACCTGCGTGGCTCCAAAGGCCACCGTCGGCGCACTCGTCGTGGTGTCCTCGTCCGTCGTCGTGGTCACACCGTCGGTGGTAGTCGTGGTGGTGGTGGCGTCGCTGGTTTCGACCAGCGAGCCGTAAGCCACCACCAAAGTTCCCGTGTCGAGCCCGGCGAGCTGCCCGAGGCCGGTGCTGCCGGTTGAGCCCGCGCCGCTGATTTCGTAGGCGGTGGTGCTGACGGGAACGATCGACAGGCGCCCGGTGCCGTTGGTAATGCTGTTAAACGGCATCACCGTCATGGTGAATGCGCCGTTGGTTGCGCCGCTGCTGTCCTCGGCGACACTCTCGAGCTGACCACGCACCCGCACCAGCTTGGCGTCGATCGGCGCGGCGCTCGCGGCAAACAGCGGCGTGACTGTGACCGTCTTCGCGCTGCTGTTGACGATATTGCTGGCCGCCAAATTGAAGTCGATCGCGAGTTGCGATGCGCCCTTCGAGGAGACGCTGAAGGCATCGCTGGGATCAAGCTTGACGGTGAGTTGCACTTGGCCAACGGCTTGCCCTTTTGCGCCGATCGGGGTCAACGCGATGCCGTTGACGCTGCCGTCGTCATACACGATCTGCGCCGAGCTGTAGTCGAGGGTAATCAGCGCACTCGTGTAAGTGCCTTTGCTGATCGCAGCGGCGCCCAACACTTCGTCCACCGAGGTCAAGCTCGCGAAGTCGACGATGGTGCTTTCGGGCAGCACTGTGAGTCCGGACTTGCCGCCCGACCCTTGCAACTGCACCGACACCAAGGTCACTCGGTAAGCGAGAAAATTATCCTGACTTGGCGTGCTCGTCATGGTCACGACCGCAGTGCCACTGCAACCCGCGAGCGCGAGCAGCAGCGCGCCGCACAGCCACGCGACACCCGGCAGGCGCAACGCGGCGAAAATAAAGTACGGCCATTTCATGCTTGGATTGACCCTCCGGCCAGGCCAATTGTTCAGCGCTTTGCCGCCTTTTTGAAGCGCGAATTAGGCAAAGATCTGTGAAGGATTCGCAAATTTGAATGGGGCCGCGTCGCCTAACGACGACAACTGTCGACGCTAGCGTGCGCGCGAGATCAGTTCTTTCATAATCTGGTTGCTGCCGCCGTAGATTCGCTGCACACGCGAGTCGGCAAACACGCGGCATATCCTGCAGTCGTTCATGTAGCGGCAGCCGCCGTGCAACTGCACGCACTCACCGAGAACTCCCTGCTGCGTGTCCGTGATCCAGTTTTTGGCCATCAAAGCGGCCACCGTATCGAGCGTGGCGGCGACGACTCGAGCGATGCAATCGTCGACGAATACCCGGGCGATATGCGCCTCGGTGGCCATTTCCGCCAGCTTGAATTGGGTGTTCTGCAATTCGACGATGCTTTTACCGAATCGAGCGAGCCTTCCATCGCCGCCACGCCGACGACGGCGATTAGCGCGCGCTCGTACGGCAAGTCGCCCTGTTCATGTCACTCTGCGGGTTTGGCCGGCACCGGCTGCTGCAATGTATCCGCCGCGTCGCCCGCCTCCGGCGGACCCGTCCGGCGCTGTTGTTTGGCGTCTTGACGAGCTTTCCTGGCAGCCTCTTTCTGTTTTTTTGCCTGACGATAATTTGGCTTAGCCAAGGGATGCTCCTGATGACGGTGTGCTCGATATTACTCTGGCTGGACCGAAACGCGAACCGTTAAACGATGCTTGCCACCGCCGACGATGACGCCGCGCAGCGGCGATACGTCGCCGAAATCGCGGCCATAGGCGATCACGATGTGTTCGGTCGCGACCCGCACATCGTTGGTCGGATCGAGGTCGATCCAGCCAAACGGCGGACAAAACACCGAAACCCATGCATGCGAGGCGTCTGCTCCGAGCAAGGCAGGCTCCGCTCCCTCCGGCGGGTAGGTACGAAGGTAGCCGCTCACGTAACGCGCCGCGAGACCGCGCGAGCGCAGGCAGGCGAGCATGATATGGGCAAAGTCCTGACAGACGCCGCGGCGGGCGGTGAATGCCTCGATCACGGACGTGCGAATGTTGGTGCTGCCGGGCGCATACTCAAAGTCGCGGTGGATCTTATGCATGAGCGCAAGCGCGCCTTCGAGCAGCGAGCGGTTCGGCGGAAAACACTCGTCCGCATACTCGCCGAACGAGTGCTTGATCCGCACATAGCTTGATTCCATCCGGAATCTGCACGCATCGAGGTAGTCCGGGTCCACTGCCCGAGCCGAATACACCAGCGAGTCGCGCACCTCCTCCCAAGCGGCGGAATCGGTTTGCGCCGCGTGCCGCGGTATGCTCACTTCGACACGAACCTCGGCCAATACTTCCAAGCGGTCGTGCGGCAGGTCGTACTCGAGGCGCGTCACGACATTGCCGAACGCATCGCTGTCTTCACGGCGCGAGTTCGTCTCAGGGTCGAGGGTAATCGATCGCGAGCGGCACACCTGGTTTGGCAGGTCGCGCGGACTTAAGTGCAGTAGTTGATGCGAGTGCGCCACGTTGCCGCCGTAGTGGTACACGGTCTGGTGACGCACGCGGTAGCGCATGCTGCCGCTCACGCGGCCACCGTTCTGGTTTCAGTGTCGATCAGCGAAAAGTGTTTGAGCGACAGGCGGTCAGACAGCAGGCCGGCGGCTACGCTCAAGCCGTTGAGTTGTTCCGCGAGCGTCTGGCGCGCACGCGCGGCGCGGCCGCTGTCACCCTCGATCGCCGAAAGCTGCATCTCCTCGACTTCGCCCACCGCTTTATCGAGCGTATCGTCGGGCGAACCGCCGAGCGATGCGGCGATGCGCACCAGCGAATATTCGATGGCATGCCATTGAAAGGCGAGCGCCCGCGGATTGCTTTGGTCGTACACCAAAAGATCGATGGTCGGGGCGAGCCGCGGCGCAGCGAGATAGCGCGTGCGGTAGGTAATGGTGCTGTCGCCGATGTCAAGCAGCCACTCAAGTTCGCTTTGCACCGGCGTTTGTCCGGAGCGCAGCCGGTACGACAGAAGTTCCGACAAAAATTGCAGCCGCTCGAGGCGGCGGCCGACCATCATCAAGCGCCAGCCGTCGTCCTGGGTCATGTCATCGAGCGCGAAACCCGACAGTCCCGCCAGCGACAAGAGCAGCACATCCAAGGTCTCGCGCGGATCGCGTTTGGCGAGCGCGGCATCTTGGAACTCGCGCTGCAGAACTCCGATGGCACGCCAATTCTCCGCCGACAAACGGCTGCGCGTCTGTGCGGCGCACCACCCCAACCGCTGCAGGTCGGCGGTCAGGCCGAGCGGATTGACGGTATCGAATAACGAGGTGGCGACGAAATGCCGGCAGGTTTCGAGCACCTGGGGCCAGAGCGTCGTGTTGGGACGCATGCCCATGGTGGCACGCAGCAGGCGCGCCTTGTCTTCGCAGCGTTCGCTGTAACGCCCCAGCCAGAACAAGTTCTCCGCGAGGCTCGAGGGTAGATCGTCGTGACGCGCGGCCGCGTGCGGCGCCACCGCCGACGCGGACGGCTCCTCGCCCGAGCCGCGATCCGGCGTCAGCACCCACACGTCTTTGCTTCCGCCGCCGCGCTGCATGGAAACGATATCGGCGGTATCCGAGGCGATGCGCGCGAGTCCGCCCGGCATCACGCGGTAGCCCGACGCGGTGGCGATGGCGTACACCCGAATGCCGAGCGCGCGCGCCGAGAATCCCTGGGCACCGCCGCTGCCGGCGGTACTGCGCCAAACCGGTGCCTGCGAAAACGCCAAGCGTTCCTGTGCGACATAGGCGTGAGGTCGCGCCTTGAGCCGCCGAATGAGTTCCGCGCGCGCATCGGAGCTTAAACCGCGGCCGAATATCGCGGCTAACCGCTGGTTGGGAAAGGCCGGCTTGATCACCAGGCGCTCGAGATTCTCGAGCACATAGGCGAGCGCGGGCCGCTCACCGCACCACCAAGTAGCGACCGAGGGCAATCTCAGCTTCTCGCCCAACAGCCGCTCCGCAGCCGCCGGCATGAATCCCATCCAGGCGGCCGACTCGAGCACGCCGCTGCCCAGGCCATTGGCCACGATGACTCGACCGGCGCGCACCACATCGATCAGACCCGGAACGCCGAGCGCCGAGTCGGCGCGCAGTTCCACCGGATCGCAAAAATCGTCGTCCAGCCGCCGCAGGATGGCGTGCACCCGGCACAGTCCGCCGAGCGTCTTGAGAAACACCGTATCGCCGCGCACTGTGAGGTCATGCCCTTCCACCAACGGCAGCCCCAACTGCCGCGCCAGATACGCGTGTTCGAAATACGTCTCGTTGAATGAGCCCGGCGTGAGCACCACCGCCAGCGGCGTCTCGCCGTCGGGCGCGTGCCGCAGCAAATTCTCGCGCAGTGCGGCGAAAAATCCGCCGAGTGGACGCACCCCTAAGTCGCCCAACAAGTCGGGAAACACGCGCGAGACAATCTGCCGATTCTCAAGCGCATAGCCGGGCCCGGACGGCGTCTGCGTTCTGTCATCGAGCGCCCACCAGCAGCCATCCGCGGAGCGGGAGATATCGACCGCATAGAGGTGCAGCCAGCTACCCCCCATCGGCTTGATGCCGTGACACGGCCACAAAAAATTCGGATGGCCGAACGGCAGTTCGGCCGGCACCGTGCCGGCGGCGAGCAAATGCTGCGGCCCATAAAGATCGGCGAGCAGCGCATCGAACAGCTGCGCCCGCTGCGCGACACCGAGTTCGATCTCGCGCCATTCCGCGGCGGTGAGCAGAATCGGCAAGGGATCGAGCACCCAGGGACGATCGCGGCCTTGCGGATCGGCATACACATTGTAGGTGACGCCGTTCTCGACGATCAGGCGGCGCGCCAATTCGACTCCGCGGCGCACGGCGTCGGCGCCGTCGCTTGCCAACGCATCGATCAGCGGGCGCCAATGCGCGCGCACATCTCCCGAACCATCGAGCAACTCATCGTAGCGGCGCGTATCACTCGAATAAGATTCAAGACGTGCGTCGATCATCACTCAGGCGCAAATCGAGCGTGAACGGAAATTCAGCGTTGCTGCGCGGCGGGGTTGCGGGCATCGCTCCGGGGGTATGGCCCATCCGGAAGAAGCGTGCCAGGCGCCGGCTCTCGGCCTCGAATGAGTTGACCGGAAAGCGCTCGTGGCTGAGGCCGCCCGGATGAGTGACATGGTATTGGCAGCCGCCGAGCGATCGCTTCATCCAGGTATCGTAAAAATCGAAGGTGAGCGGCGAGTGGACTCCGATTCCAGGGTGCAGCGCGGACGACGGCGCCCATGCCCGGTAACGCACCGCGCCGACGAATTGTCCGACCTGCCCGGTCGGCTGCAGCGGAACGGCGCGGCCGTTGCACGTAATCCAATAGCGATCCGGTGCGAGCCCGCTCACTTTGACCTGCAGCCGTTCCACGGAAGAATCGACATAGCGGACGGCGCCGCCCGCGGTGCCCTCCTCGCCCATGACATGCCAGGGTTCGAGAGCCTGGCGCAATTCCACCTGCGCGCCGCGCGCTGCAAAATCACCGTACTTCGGGAAACGGAATTCGAAATGCGGGGCGAACCAAGCGGCGTCAAGAGCAAAACCTTCCTGACGCATCTCATCGATGACGTCGGCAAAATCCTGTTCGACGAAGTACGGCATCAGGAATCGGTCATGCAGTTCGGTACCCCAGCGTACCAAACTCGCGGGCGCATACGGTTTGCGCCAGAAGCGCGCCACCATGGCGCGCAGCAACAGCTGCTGTGTCAGGCTCATGCGCGCGTGCGGCGGCATCTCGAACGCGCGCATCTCGAGCAATCCGAGCCGTCCGGTCGGACCGTCGGGCGAATACAGCTTGTCGATGCAGAATTCGGTGCGATGCGTATTGCCCGAGACATCGATCAATAAATTCCGCAGCAGGCGGTCCACGAGCCAGGGCGGCACCGCCGTGCCGGGCGTCGGAAATTGCCGAAACGCGATCTCGAGTTCGTACAAGGAGTCGTTGCGCGCTTCGTCGATGCGCGGTGCCTGCGAGGTGGGACCGATGAACAGGCCCGAGAAAAGATACGACAGGGACGGATGATTGTGCCAATAGCTCAGAAGGCTGCGCAGCAAATCGGGACGTCGCAAGAACGGCGACTCGGCGGCGCTCGCGCCCCCGAGCACGATGTGATTTCCGCCGCCGGTGCCGGTATGGCGTCCGTCGAGCATGAACTTCTCGGTGGTCAGGCGCGACTCGCGAGCGGCTTCGTAAAGAAACGTCGTACCTTCGGCTAACTGCTGCCAGTTCGCGGCCGGATGCACATTGACTTCGATGACCCCGGGATCCGGCGTAACGCGAAAACTGCCGAGCCGCGGATCCTTGGGCGGCTCATAGCCTTCGATAAGAATGGGTTGCGCGAGTGCCTGCGCCGCGGCTTCGACCGCCGCCACGAGTTCCAGATAGTGTTCGAGTTCCGCGGCCGGCGGCATGAAAATATACAGAACGCCATTGCGCGGTTCGGCGCACATCGAGGTGCGCGCGATAGCCGCAGCGGATTCGTTCGCTGCAGGGGCGTGATCCGATGGCGCAGCGACATCGCGTTCGCGGAACTGGCGCCGAATCTCGGCATACGCCGGCAGCGGAGCAAAGCTGCGCGACGGATCCGGCGGGTGAATGAAAGGATAGTCGCCCTCCGCCACCCACGGCTGCGATTCGAGCGGCAGCCGGTAGCCGATTGGCGAATCGCCTGGAATCAAGTAGCAGCGCTCGGCCCGCAGATGCCACGCTCCACTTCGCCACCGATCATCCGCCGCGGTGCGCGCGATCGGCAGCACATAGCCGATGGTTTCATCCATACCCTGTTCGAAAATCTTCGCCAAGCGCTCGCGTTCCAGCGGATCTTTCAACTGCGATTCGAACGGATCGACGTTCACCGGCAGCCGCCGTTCGCGCCACAAATAATAAAATGCGTCCTCGTAGGCCGGGAAAACGTACTTCGGATCCAACGCCAGTTCTTGCGCGACCCGCATCAGAAAGCGCCGCGCGGATTCCGCGGTCACTGCTTGCGGAGCTTGCTCGTCGGCGAGAAGTTCGGGGTTGGTCCACAATGGATCGCCGTCCTTGCGCCAATAGCAATTCAAGGACCAGCGCGGCAATTGCTCGCCCGGATACCATTTGCCCTGACCAAAGTGAGCGAGGCCCAAGGGGGCATATTTGGCTTTCAGCCGGTGATAGATATTGGCGGCCAGCCGGCGCTTATTCGCGCCGAGCGCGGCGGTGTTCCATTCCGCGCCGTCCGGATCGTCGATCGACACGAAGGTCGGCTCGCCGCCCATGGTGAGCCGCACGTCTTGATGCGCAAGGTCCGCATCGACGGCGCGGCCGAGTTCCTCGATGCGGGACCATTCGACATCGCTGTACGGCTTGGTGACGCGCGGCGCCTCCCAGATGCGTCGCACGCTCATCAAATGCTCGAACACAGTCTCGCATTCATCGACGGCACCGCTCACCGGCGCTGCCGCCGACGGTTCCGGCGTACAGGCAAGAGGGATATGTCCTTCGCCGGCGAGCAGTCCGGAGGTCGGATCGAGGCCGATCCAGCCCGCGCCCGGCAAGTACACCTCGCACCAGGCATGCAGATCGGTGAAGTCTTGGGTCGCACCGACCGGCCCATCGAGCGCCTTCACGTCCGCCACCAGTTGAATTAAATAACCGGATACGAAGCGCGCCGCGAGTCCCACATGGCGCATCAATTGGACCAACAGCGCGGCGGAGTCCCGACACGATCCTGCTCGCTTGCTCAAAGTCTCCTCGGGCGTCTGCACGCCTGGTTCGAGACGAATGAGATAGCGAATGTCGTTCGCCAGGCGCTGGTTGACGCCGACCACGAAATCGATGGTGCGGCAACGCTCACGGGATATCCCGCCGAGGTAGCTCGCGAGCGGCTCGGTCAACGGCGACTTGACCAAGTACGGCACCAATTCGCGGCGCTCAACGGAATCGTATTTGAAGGGAAATTGTTCAGCGTAGGGCGCGAGGAAGAAGTCGAACGGATTGAGCACCGACATCTCGGCGACCAGATCGACCTCGATTTTGAGCTCACGCGTCTCGTCCGGGAATACCAGCCGAGCCAAATAATTCGCCTGCGGATCCTGCTGCCAGTTGATGAAATGATCCGCGGGCTGCACTTTGAGCGAATAGCTCAAGATGCGCGTTCGGCAGTGCGGCGCCGGCCGCAAGCGCACGATCTGCGGGCTCAAACCCACCGGCCGATCGTAGCGGTAGTGGGTGACGTGATTTAGTGCAACGTGGATCGACAAGGGCTTCTCCGTTACGCACCATCACGGTGCATAACTCATTCACGAGGCATTCCGGGCTGTTCTGCACGAATTGTATAACGCGCACCGCGAGCATAGGGCCGTGAACCCTCGCCGCGCGCAATTAACGTCGACTGATTATCACTTCGTCGGGAAAGCGCGCGATCTCGTGCATGGGCAAGCCGATGGCGGCCAATCGATCCCGGGTTCGCGGCGGCGTGACGGCAAACCCGCCGTCGAGGGCAAGCCAAACGGTTGCAAATTGCTGCAGGGTGGCGATGCCCTGCTGCGGGTCCCGGGTCAGTCCTAAATCGAATTCGTCCCGATAGTCGACCAAGGTGACAGGCCGCTGCAGATAGAACGCCAGCGACTGCTGGTAGGACTGCACCGCGAAAACCGCCTGTGCGGGCGCCGCCTGGCGTCGGAGTACCGCGGCAATGTCCTTGGCGCTGAACAGTGCTGCGGCCGGAATCGCGGCGATGAGAATCGTTCCCGACGCCAAGAACCACGAACCACACAAGCCGGTCACTGCGGCAAGCCTTCGTCCGTCAAGCACGCACAGGGCCCCCGCCAGCGCACCGAGCGCGAGACAGGTGCTGGTCCAATACAACATCGGGCGTATCAGCTGCAGGAGCTGTTGCGCTTCGTGCGAACTCCACCGACCGCTCGCGTAGCCGAGAATGCCGGCGCAGCAGCCAAGCGAGAGCAGCGCGCCTGCGAGCACGCAGGCGCGGCCGTCGGCGTGGCTGTTGCCGGCGCAAAGCAGCGCCAGGGCCGGGACCGCGGGCAATATGTACGGAATCAATTTTGCATCGGACAGCGAGAAAAATATCAGCACGAATAGGCACCAGATGGCGAGCAGCCGAGTCACGTTGAATTCGCCGCGCGGCACCGAAGTGGTGAACGCCGCTGCCAGCGCGCGCGCGGCCTGCGGCAGCCAGGGCATGATCGCGACAATGAGCACCGGTATGAAGAACCACCATGGCTCGGTGCGATGCTCGATCGGCGTGAGAAAGCGCTGCAGGTGCTCGCGCACGAAGAAGAATTTCAGGAATTGCGGATCGCGGCGTGCCGCCGCGATAAACCATGGCGCGGCTAGCACGGCGAACAACGGCAGCCCAGAAGCCACGTGCAAACGGCGCAGCGTGCGCCAATCGCGTTGCCACAAGAGGTAGATGCTTAAGGTCGCGGCCGGGATCAACGCGCCGATCAGCCCCTTGGTGAGAACTCCGAGCGCCATCGCCGCCCAGCAACCCAACATCCACGCGTGCGAGTACCGCACGTCGCCGCGCGCCTGCGCCATCAAAAAACACCCCAATGCGGCAGTCAGGCAAAAACACAGCAACATGTCGAGCGTGAGTTGATGCCCAAGCAGCACGAACAGGCTCGAGCCCAAGGTGTACAGCAGCGCCCGAACACCGGCCGGCACTCCCCAGAGTTGTTTGCCAACCATGAACACGGCGAGCAGCGCCAGGAAGCCCGCAATACCGGTGACCAGACGGGCGGCAAACTCGCTCTCGCCGAATGTGCGCATCGACAAAGCGGTCAGCCAATACTGCAACGGCGGCTTTTCCAGGTACACAAGGCCGTTAAGATGCGGAATTATCCAGTCCCCGCCGCTCAACATCTCGCGAGGAATCTCCGCGTAGCGCCCTTCGTCGGGATCAAATAACGGACGACTTGCCAGCAGTGCGAACCACAAAATCGTGAACGCAAACGCGGCTACGCAGAACATCCCTGACTTGGCGCGCGAGAGCATAGAACCGCCGAACAAATAAGCCTAAATGTAAACTTGCGTTGCTACTATACCGGTGCGTGACCGATCAAACACAAAAGTCCTGGGTGCGCTCCGCGGGTTTCGGCCTAGCCGTCCTC
>Ga0302320_10027395_pt1 | contig 10984 bp, 10 predicted proteins | sample Bog_T0_3_FD_202130 | JGI IMG/M metagenome (GOLD analysis project Ga0302320, IMG submission 202130) | Peat permafrost microbial communities from Stordalen Mire near Abisko, Sweden - Bog_T0_3 | ecosystem: Environmental > Terrestrial > Soil > Wetlands > Peat | place: Sweden: Abisko, Stordalen Mire... | reverse complement strand
TCCCAGCCGAACTGCCCGTAGCCCAGGATAAGATTGGTGCCGGGCGGCGCTGCCTGGTAGTCGCCGGGATCGACATCCAGCGCGTGAGCCGCCATCGGCGTTGCGGCGAGCAGCGCGCACAGCGCCGTTGCCTGGATGGTCCGCCCCGATTGGCGTGGTTTCATGGTCCGAATCCCCCGTTATGAATTCTTTGCTCCGCCGGTGGTGGCCTGGTCTCGAGGTCACGCACTGACACGGGAATGTGTTTAGCCAGTTGCAACGGTTGCAGGCTACCGGGAACGGGGGAAAGATTGCTGAATTCACCTAGTACTTTAGCATTGTATCGCGTTCGGCACTTGCATCAGATTCGATTTGTGCGGTGCAGCACGGAGCCCGGCGATTCCGTGGTTTGCCTGAAGACGTCATCGATCGGCAGAGATCTGAAAGAACTATACAACTGGTACAGTGTTGATTCCGGGCGAGACCCGACCGCAGCCCGGGCGGCGATGCAAGATTTGTTCTCGGGAAAAGTCAGCAAGGTGTCTTTCGAGACCGACGTTACCTTTGCCAATGTTCGTCGTACGCCTGGCCCCCGGACCTACCTGAATACCTGGTCGCGTGTCGGCGAGGACGTCCTTGCCATCGATGGCCGGCAGATACGCACCGTTGTGTTCGACTATGAGCGGGAAGGGGAATACTTGGTCGGATTCCATGGAAAATGGAAAATTTGGTTTGATCCCAGTTCTGGACTCTTTTTAAAGGGCGCCTTTACGCCAATCAAGGGGACTCCGCGCGAAAATCCCGATTGGCAGGTCGTCTCCATCACGGTGCCGTAGCCTATGGGTCTGAGGCGCCGGCGAGTCAGGGCCGGATTGCGACGCCCCAGGGGTAGCGGCCGACCTTGATCGACTTGATCGCTTCGAGCCGCGCCACGTCGATGACCGTCACGTCGCCGCTGATGCCATTGGTGGTGTAGAGCTGCTGCCCGTCGGGGGTGAACGCCATCTGCCAGACCCGCTGGCCGACCAGGATGTAGGATTTCACCTGGAAGGTTAGCGCATCGACCACCGCGACCCGGTTCGCCGGTCCTAGCGCGACGAATGCCAGCTTGCCATCGGCGGTAATGCGGATGCCGACAGGCTGGATCTTGTCCGCGGGCACGCCGGTGATGGCAAAATGGATCGTTTGCAGAACTTTGTGCGTTGCGACATCCAGCACAGCGACGCCGCCGCCGATCTCCGATGAGACCCACAGTGTGTGGCCGTCCGGACTGAACATCGCCACCCGTGGCCGCTGACCCACCGCGGTGTTGTCGATCACCTGGTTTGTGGCGGTGTCGATCCAATGAATCATTGACGTGGTCTCGGACGTATTCACAGCAAGCTTGCCGTCCGGGCTGACCGCCATGCCCTCAGGCTCGACGCCGACGTCGAACTGCCCCACCACCGCACGGCTGTCCACGTCGATCACCGTCACGCCGCTGCTATTCTCGTTGGAGACGTACAGCCGCTTGCCATCGGGGGACAGCGCAAAGGTTTCCGGGTCCTCGCCGGAGGGCAGATTGTGGATCACCCTGCTTGTGGCGACGTCGAACACCTGGATCGTGTCGTCGCTGGAGGCGCAGATATAGAGACGGGTGTTGTCCGGGGAGAGCACGATGCCGCGCGGTTGGCGGCCGACCTTGACGGTGTCGATCACCGTCATGCTGGCGGCGTCGATGATGGACAGCGTGTTGTCCTTCTCGTTCGACACATAGGCGGTCTGCGCTCCGGCGGCGTTGGTGCAGAGCAGCAGAGCGAGGCAGGCAAGCGGGGCGGCGATCGAGGCGTTCATGCGGCGCGGGCTTTCTTCGGCGTGGCGGCGGGCTGGACTACCGGGTTCCAGCGGGTTCGGGTAGCGTTAGTTGGAGTGGCGTTTTGGGGGCTTCGGTTCGTGCCGCAGTGCAGCAGCAGACTTCGTAGATCGGCTCGCATGAGCATCCTTCCGGCATTATCGCGCCCGTCTGCGACACGTAGATCGCGGGCACGGCCGCTATTAGCACGCCAGGCGAACGTATGACCGTATCGTCGGCGCGGGGCGTAGTCCGACTAAAGTCTCTCTCAACATCGGATCGAGCGCGGGTTAAGCACCGTCGCTCAAGCAAGATAACGTGCTCAAAGGGAGGTCGGAGTATGACCGAGGTGAAGGCCTTCGTGGCGACGCTGGTCCTGATCGTCGGTCTGGCGGCCGGAGCATCGCTGGCGCTGGCGCATGGCGACGTGACGCCGCAGGCCGTGGATACCACCGGATTGGACCAACTGGGTGCGGACTGGCGCGACACCAATCCGTACCGCGGCAATCCCAAGGCGATCGCTATCGGAACCTCCGGCTTCAACCAGAACTGCGCCCGGTGCCATGGCCTGGAGGCCATCTCCGGCGGTATTGCGCCCGATTTGCGCTATCTGGCTGCCGGCGAGGAAGGCGACGCCTGGTTCGAGTATCGCGTCCGCAACGGGTCCGTTCGCGAAGGCCGCGTCTACATGCCGAAATTCGAGGGCGTGCTCAGCCAGGAAGCGCTTTGGGCGATTCGCAGCTATCTCGATACCAGGCATGTGGATGAATGATGTGTGGCCCTGGCGGCAGGCCGGGGGACTGCGATCCCGATTAGGCGCGCGGTTCGTGCGAAGTGCCACGAGGACCGCGTGAGGGGAGGGTACGCCCTGCGCCCTGCGCCGTTGGCGTTGCTTTTCCTGATGTGTGTGTTGGCGTTGGCGTCGTTCCGCGCAGCGGAGGCCCGCCCGTATGACGAGGTCATCGCATCGGGCACACTGCGAGTCGCGGTCTATCGCGATTTCCCGCCATTCGCCTCCGGTCCGGACGGCGCGCCGAGCGGCGTCGACGTCGATCTGGGCGCGGCCATCGCGAAGCGGTTGGGCGTCGCGGTGACCTATATGAACCTGACCGCCGGCGAGACAGAGGATGACGACCTGCGCAACGCGGTCTGGAAAGGCCACTATCTCGGCGGCGGCGTCGCCGATGTGATGCTGCACGTCCCGATCGATCGCATCCTGGCCGAACGCAACGACAACGTGGTGATCTTCGCGCCTTACTATGAGGAGCGCGTGGTGGTGCTGTCCGATCCCGCGCAGACCGCGGGCGACGACCTGGTCAGCACGTTCGCCGACCACAAGGTGGGAGTCGATCTGGAAAGTCTGGCGGATCTGTATCTCACCAGCGCGTTCGGCGGTGCGTTGCGGGGGAACGTGGTGCATTTCCATAGCGTCGCGGACGCAGTGGCAGCGCTGCGTCGCGGCGAGGTCGCCGGTGTCGTCGGTAACCAGGGCGAGATCGAAGGCGCTTTGCATGGCGACCGCGGCAGCTACCGGCTCGGACCGATGCCGATGCCTGGGTTGCTGCGCACGTCCTGGCCTCTCGGCATGGCGGTGAAGGTGAATGCCCACGACCTGGCAAACGCGATCGAACCGATCGTGGCGGCGATGGCGAAGGATGGTTCGCTGAAGGCGATCTTTGCCGCGCACGGCCTGAGCTACGTACCCAAGCCACCGCCGCAATGATGATCGCTGCGTCGCAGCATGGCGCGCCCGCAATACATCGGCCATTGGACTAAGGATGCACTGGTCCGGCGCGCAAGCGGCGTCTATAGAACATCGGCCTGTTATCAGTCTAAATCGGAAGCCGACACCGATCGGCTCGGAGGGGGAAACGGCGTGAAAAGATCGTTGTTGCGTAACGTGGCGGCGGCTGTTGGTGCGCTGTCGATCTCGGCGGGCGCTGCGGGCGCGGCCTCGATCACCGATCAGGACATTCTCAATCCGTCGGCGAACACCAGCAATGTGCTGACCTACGGCGTCAATCTGCAGGGGCAGCGCTTCAGCGCCCTGAAGACGATCGACAAGAGCAACGTCGCGGGTCTGATTCCGGCGTGGGCGTTCTCCTTTGGTGGCGAGAAGCAGCGCGGGCAGGAAGCGCAGCCGCTGGTGGTTGATGGCGTCATCTACGTCACTGCATCCTATTCCCGTCTGTTCGCCGTCGATGCACAGACCGGCCAGAAGCTGTGGGAGTACGATGCGCAGTTGCCGGACGGCATCATGCCGTGCTGCGACGTGGTCAACCGCGGTCCCGCGGTGTTCGGCGACCTGGTGTATTTCGGCAGCCTCGATGCGAAGATCGTCGCGCTCAACCGCAAGACCGGCAAGGTCGTGTGGAAGAAGACGATCGACGACTATCAGGCGGGCTACTCGTTCACGTCCGCACCGATCGTGGTGCATGGCAAGCTGATCACCGGCGTCTCGGGCGGCGAGTTCGGCATCGTCGGCAAGGTGCAGGCGCGCGACCCGCTGACCGGCGAGCTGCTCTGGTCGCGGCCAACCGTCGAAGGCAATGTCGGCACGCTGAACGGCAAGGACAGCACCGTCACCGGCACGCTGAACGCGAGCTGGCCGGGCGACACGTGGAAGACCGGCGGCGCCGCGCCGTGGCTCGGCGGCACCTATGATCCGGACACCAACACGCTGTTCTATGGCACCGGGCAGCCGGCGCCGTGGAACTCCTGGACGCGCCCTGGCGACAATCTGTACTCGTCGTCCACGCTGGCGATCGACCCCGATACCGGCGAGATCAAGTGGCACCTGCAGACCACGCCACATGACGCGTGGGACTTCGACGGGACCAACGAGTTCATCTCGTTTGACCTGCGCAAGGATGGCAAGGTGGTGAAGGCGGGCGCGAAGGCGGACCGCAACGGCTTCTTCTTTGTCGCCGACCGCACCAACGGCAAGCTGCTCGGCGCCTATCCGTTTGTGACCAAGATCACCTGGGCGACCGGGTTCGACCTGGCCACCGGGCGGCCGAACTACGTGCCTGAAAACCGGCCCGGCAATCCGGCCGATGCGGGCGGCGAGAAGGGCAAGGCGGTGTTTGCCGCACCGGCGTTCCTCGGCGCCAAGAACTGGATGCCGATGGCGTACAGCCCGGCGACTGGCCTGTTCTACGTGCCCTCCAACGAATGGGGCATGGAGATCTTCAACGAGCCGATTTCCTATCGCAAGGGCGCGGCGTTCCTCGGCGCCGGGTTCAACATCAAGCCGCTGTACGACGACTATATTGGCGCGCTGCGGGCGATCGACCCGGCCACCGGCAAGATCGTGTGGGAATACAAGAACAAGGCGCCGCTGTGGGGCGGGGTGCTGGCGACCGCCGGCGACCTGGTGTTCACCGGCACGCCGGAAGGCTACCTGAAGGCGTTCGACGCCAAGACCGGGCAGGAATTGTGGAAGTTCCAGACCGGCTCCGGCGTGATCGGCTGCCCGATCACCTTCGAGCAGGACGGCGAGCAATACGTCGCGGTGACCTCCGGCTGGGGAGGCGCGGTGCCGCTGTGGGGCGGCGAGGTGGCGAAGGTGATCAAGGGCATCACCCAGGGCGGCAGCCTGTGGGTGTTCAAGCTGCCGAAACGCACCTGATCGGGACGCGCGCTGCTGCCGGCGGGATAACCCCGCGCCCCGCTGCCGATCGCGGGCGCTGGTTCCCGCTAGTTTGGGGGGAGCGCGACGTGGATGCAAGCGGGGCAGGGGGTGGCGCAGGCCGCCCCCTGTTTCGTTTTTGGCTGCTTTGTTTGCGCCCCCTGCTTTGTCGGGGACGGCGGACGGGGTAGGGTGGCGGATGGCGAGCGGTGACGGCTCGGTGCGGGGGGGAGCGCGGGGGAAATATGTCCGGCTGCGGGAACGCAACGGTTCTGATCGCGGATGACCATCCGCTGTTTCGCGAGGCGTTGCGGCGCGTTGCGGAAGAAGTGCTGCCCGGGTCCGCCTGCCGCGAAGTGGCCGCCTGCGAGGACGCCATCACCGCGGCCAAAGGCGATGACGGGATCGAGGTGATCCTGCTCGACCTGCATATGCCGGGGATGGATGGGCTGAACGGGCTGATGGCGCTGCGCAACGCGGCGCCCTCCGTGCCGATCATCGTGGTGTCGGCGGCCGAGGACCCGGCCACCATCCGCGAGGCCATCACCTGCGGCGCCTCCGGCTTCATGCCCAAATCGCTGTCGAAACATGACATGGTCGCGGCGCTGCGGCTGGTGCTGGAGGGCGGCGTGTTCACGCCCCCGGTGGCCAATGGCGCGGGGCGGCGGCAGCTCGGCTCGGCGGAGGCCAAGCTGGCGGCGGGCATTTCGCAACTGACGCACCAGCAGCGCATCGTGTTGCAGATGCTGGTGAACGGCCAGCCGAACAAGCAGATCGCCTATGAACTCGGCGTCGTCGAGAGCACGGTGAAGGCGCATGTCTCGGCGATCCTGCGCAAGCTGGGCGTGCATTCGCGCACCCAGGCGGTGATCAAGGCCGGCAAAATCTTGACACAACTGCATCCGGCCGGCTGAGCGCGCGCTGCCGGCGTCGCGGCCCGGTGCGGGGGCGGCGCGCGTGGCGGGGGCGGTTGGTCGAGCCCCGAAGCCATGGCGGTTGCCTTGCGGGGTGGCTTCGCAAGGAGCGGCTTGACACGCGGGCGGGGTCGAGAACATAACGCGAACATAGTCACAGGGAGCTCGGCCCGTCAATGCCTGAAACCGAACGACTCGCGGCGACACATGGCGCCCACGGGGGGACCCAGGGGGATGGCATCCGGATCAACGCCGGCGGGGGCGATGCCGGGCGCGTCCGGGGGATGGACGGCATGGCGGTGCGGGCCAACGGCATCAACCGCAAGCTCGCGGCGCGGCGGGTGGCGGAAGGGCGCGGGCCGGGGCGGGTGAGCCCGGTCTACACGCCGGACCCGGGCACCTGGATGAAGCGGCGGGAGATCCTGGGCGCCGCCGCCCGGCTGGCGGACGAGGAGGGCATCTGGCGGCTGAGCGTGCGCGCGGTCGCCAAGTCCATGCATTTGGTCGGGCCGACGCTGAGCTACTACTTCCCGAACCGGGAGGCGATGGTGGCCGAGATCGTGACCGAGCATCTGTACACGCTGACGCAGCGGGTGGGCGACGCGATCGACGGCGCGGCCGAGGGCGGACCGGCGGCGGAGCTGGAGGCGTTCGCCACCGCTTTCCTGACCCTGGCGCTGACGGAGCGGCACGAGCACCGGCTGATGATCCGCTCCGGCGACGTGCTGCCGGCGCGGGACCGGCGGGGCGTGGGGCTGCGCTGGGCCATCCTGCGGGAGTTGGTGGAGGAGCGCCTGGTCGGCGCGGTTCCGGCGCTGGCCGATCGGTCCGAGGCGGCGCGGGCGCTAGCGATGGGGCTACTGAGCGCGCTGAGCGGCGCGGCGCTGTGGGACCAGCCGGGCGGGGAGACGGCGGTGCGGGATCTCGCGGCGGTGTTGGTGGGGGCGGCGTTGGCGGGGGCAGCAGGGCAGCTTGCTGCCGTGTAAGACGCGTCCAAGGCCGAGCGTAAGCGTGTCTCCCCGTGTGAGCCGCTCAGCCTCGGTCCGGGTGACATGATTGCGCTTGACCAACTTCCCGAAGGCATCTAGCTATGACACAAGGACACAAGCCTAGCGGCCTCGGTCCGCGTATAAGCCGCAAGGAGGCACCCACCGCTCCGCTAGGGTAAGAGTGAAGAATATGATTATCCGTAAGTTTTTAGGTAACGGGCTACACGGCTACATCAATGCAGATGTCATTTTTTTCGATGACATCACTTTTTTATTTGGAATAAACGGGTCAGGAAAAACTACAGTTGTACGCCTTATAAATGCGCTTTTGGCACCTTCATTTGCGGTTCTAGCGGAAACTGAATTTAAATCTATGGAACTTCATTTCGAAATCGACGGCAAAAGAAGGTCGATTCAGGCGCGTTCGTCGCACATTGACACCACTGTTTCCATAGATGGTGAACCCGAAGAGCTTACGATTCCGCGTTACTCTCCTGATGAAAATCTACCCTACAATCGCCAAGATGATAACAGGTCAGAGTGGTACAGCAATTTCAGTAGCCAAGTTTCTAACCACCCGGTAGTGAAAGCTATCGACGCCTTGCCCTCGCCGCTTTACCTTGGTCTTGAGCGGCGGTCGGGTACGCCTATGCGTAGGTTTCCGAGACCTCCATGGGCGGGCCGCGGACGCGCGTTGTCGAGTTCGTTGCAGGCTAGTCTGGATGATGCTTCGTCTTATGCGTCATTAGCCTTCCGCGACGCGTACACGGCAGAATCCAAACTTAAGGATGACTTGCGGAATGACTTGATACTGAGTTCGTTCAAGTTTCATGATGTCTTTCGTGGAGTTGGAAGAGGATTTAGTCTCCCTCCTAAAAGTAGCATCAAAAAAACACCCGAACAGCACCAAAAAATTATTGATGTCCTTTCCACTATTGGTATTGACCAGCGTAAGCTTGAGACCTCCGTCGGGGGGTTCTTTAAAGAGCTATCTGATATAATAAACGATCTTCCAGCAGAAATAAAAAAGGACGACCCACTGCAAACAAAAGGATACCAAAAACTTTTTCGTTACCAATTTAATAAACTCCAATTCGATCGCGCTGAGGAAATAGTCGCTCGCGTTGAAAAATTTACTTCCGACGTAAAGCAAATATACAAGAGCATTGACGATTTTCGTGCATTAATAAATGGATTTCTTCACGATAGCGGAAAAGAAATTATTCTGGATTTAAACGGACTTTGGGTCAATATCCCAAAGGTCGGGAAACGTCCGGCGGCCGCCTTGTCGTCGGGGGAACAGCAACTCATTGTACTGCTGACTCATTTGTGGTTTAATAACAACACAAGGTCGTCTGGAGTGTTGATAATAGACGAGCCTGAGCTAAGCTTACATTTGGCTTGGCAAGAGATGTTTGTCGATGCCTTACTGAAAGCCCATTCAGGTCTTCAGTTGATCCTCGCAACGCACTCGCCGACAATTATTTTGGAGCGTATTGATAAGTCCATCGAGCTGATTCCTCAATATGCCGATGTGATTGCCGGCTGATCATGCGTAGCTATCCGCCCAGAGCACTACTAGCAGAAGTTAGAATCCTTGAGAGATTTAATTCTCTGAGCGTATTCGTAGAGGATGCCACAAAGCATAATTATTATAAGGAGCTTATAACGAGACTGATGGATCATCAAGTAACTATACGAAAAGTATTCCCGTGCAACGGACGTCTTGGGGTGATTCGAGCGGCCGGCGACCAGAGGTTTAATAGATTTAAACACAAGATTTTTATTGTAGACGGCGATTTATACCTGCTTTGTGGTGAGAGGCAAGCGCCGCCTAGCAACGTATTAGTGCTCGATAAATATTGTGTTGAGAACTATTTCATTTGTCTCGACGCTGCCTATGAGCTAGCCGTTGAGTGCGAATGCACCCTCAGCCAGGGTCAGGTTGCACGACGCCTTGCGTTAAGGACTTGGCTTCGAGACACCACCAGGGTACTCGCGCCACTGTTTATTTGGTATGCAGTAGCTCATGATCTCAATGCTTCTATTAAGACAGTTTCGATAAGTGGCCTAAGATTTCTGGAAAATGGCAAGGATGTAGTTAGCATGGAACTCGTAAAAAAGCGGATAGATGAAATAAAGAATTCACTCGAACGCGTGTATGGTTCCCGTGAGGTTAAGAAAAGGCTAAACCGCATTTTGAGAATGTCAAAAAAACATTCTGATAAAACAAACTCTATATCAGGAAAATCTTATCTTATGCCGTTGTTGTGGAAAAGGTTGGCTTCAAGATCATCTTTCAAGGACGAGCATGGAATGACTATGAGATTGGTTAGGCGTTGCAACTTGAGTGGTGCCCAACACATTAAAGAGGCGATAGATGCTTGTCTCGTGGGTTCCAGCAGCTTGTCTCCGGTGACCTAATCGTCAGCCGGCGGCGCTGCGAATTGTATAGGCGTCTACGGCGACAACCAAATGGCGAAGCCAACTACGGCTTAGCCACCATCACATAAACCGCGGCCACCAGCGGCACCGTCGCCACAATCCCCCAAAACAGCCACCGCCGGCTATCCCGCCGATACACCTCGGACACCTCGCCCCCGCCGCGGAACGCCCGCGACGACCGAGCCAGCCTGATCTGCAGCGGGATCAGGATGCCGGCCCAAATTGCTCCCGACGTCGCAAACAGCGCCTGTCCCAGGATCAGCCAATACGTCCGGAACGGGTCCATGCCGCTCGCATAAGCCGCCCCATACCCCCCGATCGAGATCAGCAGAATCCCCGCAGCCGTCAGCGACCAGTCGGTGATCGTGACCATGCGCTGGGCAAACGCGATCACCGGCGCATTGTGCGACAGGTCGGCGAACGTCTTCCAGACCGCGGTGACCGTCACGTTGCCGACCAGCAGGATGGCCCCGATCACGTGCAGGGTCTTGAAAAGCAAATACATTCTGAACGCTCACCAACTGGGGGCCGACGAAAGACAAGTCTGAACGGCTGACGCACCGGTTCGCGTACGGTCAGCCGTCGGGCATGTGATGCGCCTCGTCCGTCTGCCCAGTCCGTGGCAGCAGCCCCCGATCCAGCAGCGTCGCCAGCTCGGCCTCGTGTTCGTAGTCCGGCATCAGCCGCCGCAGCGTCGCGTCCCGCGTGGTGGCCGGGTGGAAATACACCTCGCTCGTGCCGTCCGGCAGCGCCGCCATCAGGCGCCGCACGCGGTCGGATGTCATGTGCCCGCTCCAGGCCAGGCCGAAGCAATGGTCGGTGGTTGCCAGGCCGGCCGCCCGCGCCTGGCGGCGCAGCAGCGTCGTCCAGTGGTATAGTGCGTGGTCGCCCAGCCCGACGCGGGTGTCGCAGCGTGCCAGCACGGCGGGGGGTTCGGCGGGCACGCGGATTGTGTGCAGGCCGTGGTCGCGTCCGATGTCGATCATCAGCCGCCCGACCGTTGGGTGGAGATGCATGTGTTTGTGTGCGTTGGCATGGTCCAGCGTCAGCCCCGAGGCGGCGAAGGCGGCGTACTGCGCTCTGATCTCGGCGGCAAGCTGGCGTCGGATGTGGGGGAGGAAGAAGTAGGCCAGGCCCAGGCGGAGTTGGTCGGAGGGGAACTGGCCGGTGGCGTCCACCAGGTCGGGGATGGTGG
>Ga0302320_10027391_pt1 | contig 10984 bp, 6 predicted proteins | sample Bog_T0_3_FD_202130 | JGI IMG/M metagenome (GOLD analysis project Ga0302320, IMG submission 202130) | Peat permafrost microbial communities from Stordalen Mire near Abisko, Sweden - Bog_T0_3 | ecosystem: Environmental > Terrestrial > Soil > Wetlands > Peat | place: Sweden: Abisko, Stordalen Mire... | reverse complement strand
CTGCAGTGCTTTACAGCCTGAACAAATCGAAGCTTTAGCTCAAAGGCTAGATGCTGCTTTTCAACCTGCTGATTCAGCTTTGATTGATCAAGAAGTTCAGCACTTGAGTCGATGTATGATCGATGCTTTCAACCTTCACTGCCCGAATGAGGGTTGCGGTGGGATTTTAGATAAGATTGAAGGGTGTAATGCGGCGACCTGCTCGAACAAGGAATGTAAAGCCAGGTTTTGCTATCTTTGTTTAAAGCCTCAAGAGGACGGACCAGCTAATCATGCGCATGCAAGACAACACAGCAAAGATTTTTGGGAAAAGCGTCCGGGTTATACGGAGCGGTACCACTGGCTTTTAGCAAGAAAACGCTTAGCTTTCGTTTTTCAGCAAAGAGTAGATCCTACTGTCAGAAAAGCTTTACTCAATGCACAGCACAGGATGCTGAAAGAAAGGAAGATGTGGCCGTTTCCGGCGGGAATTATGAGTGCAAAATGGATTCAAGAGATTCAATCCGATCGTCAATTGAATCCAGAAGAAAGAATGGCACTTATTCAAAATGAATTCATTTATCAGAGGCAGAGGGGGAATTCATCCAATGCAACTCAAGTGGAGGCTGAAATTCGACGTTTAGGAGGAAAAGTCTTGGCGTCGCTTGATGTGGGAGATGCGGGTGGAATCAATCCTCAGCCTTTTACTTCAGCTGCAGCAGGGGTTGGTGCTCGGGTTCAACCTCATGCTCAGGAAATGGTTCCAGGGCTAGAGCCCGTGCAAGAAAATGATCCTCGAGTGACTCGTAATTTTGCCGCTTTGGGGGAGATGTACCAAATTGCTGGCTTCATCTGGAGCGGGATGGCTCCAGGGAAAATGAATCAGGCGGATGCAATCCAGTATTGTCAAGGGCTAGGAGGTGGAGCGAGGTTGCCAAAAAAAAAGGAATGGGCAGCGCTAGCTCGAGCCTTGGGTAAAGACGTTCCTGGAAGACAGTACGATCCGGATTTACTTCCGGATACGAAATACTTATTTTGGTCATCATCCAGCTATCAAGAGGATGCAAACAAAGGTTATCTCTTCAATGGTTACAATGGCAGTATTTTTAGTCACAACTGTAACAACACTAGGTGGGTGAGCTGTGTGGTTCCCGCGGTTCCAGTCGTTCCACTGAATCCAGTGATTCGTCCCGCGCCAGCCCCAGTAGTTCAGCCGAACCTAGCACGACAAAATCCGATTGTTCCTGTAATGGAACAGTCGATTCCTAAACCAGCGCCAAAGCCAGCTCCTATTGTAGTTCAACCCCCTCGAGAGATTCGACCAGATCCGAATGCTATTATACCCGTAATGGCGGATGACCCACGAGTTTCGGATGCCTTTAGAAGGCTTGGGAATATGTACCAAGTCGATGGTCTCATTTGGAGTGCGGTTGCTCCCAATCAAATGAATCATCCGGATGCAACTCAGTATTGCCAAAGTTTAGGCGGAGGAGCAAGACTGCCTACTAAAAAGGAATTGGAGGCTTTGGCCCGTGTACTGGGTAAAGATGTGCCTGGAAGAGGGTTCAATCCAGAATTGCTTCATGATATTCAAAATAGATTTTTTTGGTCATCATCTATTCCTCCAGAATTAGCTGAACACGCTTTTGTTTTTGATGGTCATGGGGGTGGTATCGGCCACTATCACAGTAAGAAAAGCCATGTAGCGGTTCGGTGTGTGATAGAGGTAAGGCCTCACACACAACTACAGCAGGGAGCGGTTGCCACCTCTTCTCATCCAGCATCTGGTTCAATTCAAGAATTAAGACCCAATTCTCATGCTATTGTACTGGTTGCCCCGAACGACCCTCGCATGACTCGCTCGTTTGCTGTGCTTGGAGCTATGCATGAAGCTGCGGGTCTAATTTGGAGTGGGGTTGCTCCAAATAAGATGAACCATGCGAATGCAGTCGCGTATTGCCAAAGTTTAGGCGGAGGAGCAAGACTGCCTACCGAAGAGGAATGGGAAGCCTTGAAGCGGGCAATGAGTCCAGGCGGACAATACAATCCGAATCTTCTTCCTGATATGAAAGGTAAAGGGTTTTGGTCGTCGTCAATCCGTTTCTACTTCGTTGGCACCGATGGCTATGTTGGCATCCCTCACCGGCTTAGCAACCTCTGGGTGCGGTGTGCATTAGAGGTAGGTGCAGCTCAAATGCAGCCGCAGCAGCGAGTGGTTGCTAGTTCTTCAAATTCAATATCTAGTGCAACCCAAGAATTAAGACCCAATTCTGATGCTATTATACAGGTTGCGCCAAATGATCCGCGGGTTTCTCCTGCGTTTTCTTCTCTAGGTCCTATGTACCAGGCCGTGGGTTTCATTTGGAGTGGGGTTGCTCCCAATCAAATGAATCACTACGATACGGAGAAGTATTGTCAAAGTTTAAGAGCGAGGTTACCTACGAACGAGGAATGGGAAGCCTTGAAAGGGGTTATAACTACGGCTAGTAGAACATTCAGTCCAGAATTACTACCTGGAACAAGTGGTAAATGGTTTTGGTCGTCGGTGTCTTCGCGCGATTCCGACCGTGCTTTCAGCTTCAATGGCGATGATGGCGGCATTTTCAGTGTTTTTCGCGGTTTTGACCGCTGGGTGCGGTGTGTGGTCGTAGCTACTACGGAAGTAATATCTAGTTCAAGTGTCACTGGAGCGCCTAAACCAGTTATCCAGAATGACGCAAGAATGACTCCTGCTCTAGTTCAACCCCCTCGAGAGGTGCGAGCAAATCCGAATGCAATTATTCCCGTGATGGAGGATGATCCCCGAGTTTCGCATGCCTTTAGAAGGCTTGGGAATATGTATCAAGTTGGTGGTCTGCTTTGGAGTGGGGTTGCTCCAAGTCAAATGATTTACTCGGATGCAACTCAGTATTGCCAAGACTTAGGCGGAGGAGCAAGACTGCCTACCGAAGAGGAATGGGAAGTTTTGAAGCGAGCCATGAGTCCAGGCGGACAATACAATCCGAATCTCCTTCCTGACATGCGAGGTAAAGTGTTTTGGTCATCGTCGGTCAATCCCTACGATGCCTCCTACGCCTTACTCTTTTATGGCTCCGATGGCAGTGGTGACAGCAACCTCCGCGACTACGACTACTGGGTTAGGTGTGTGATAGAAAGAACCACAACACAGCAGCAGCAAACGATTGCCAGTTATTCAGATTTAGTATCTAGTTCAACCCAATCAGTACCAACACCGAGTTCTCATGCAATCGAACTCATTGCTCCGAATGACCTGCGAGTGACTCCTGCTTTTGCTGCCTTGGGGAACATGTACCAAGTCGGTGGTCTGATTTGGAGTGGAGTTGCTCCGAAGGAGATGGATCACTACGATGCAGAAAAGTATTGCCAAGGCTTAGGTGGAGGAGCCAGGCTTCCTACTAAAGAGGAATTTGAAGCTTTGATCCGGGTTATGACTCTTTCTAGTGGAAAATATAATCCGGACTTATTACCTGGAACAAGCGGTAAATGGTTTTGGTCATCGTCGGTCAATCCTGGCGATTCTAGCCTTGCCTTCCGCTTCGGTGCCTTTGCTGGCGTCGTTCGCGACAACCGCCGCAACCTCAACCGCTCGGTTCGTTGTGTGATAGAACGAACCACAATACAGCAGCAGCACGCGGTTGCCAGTTATTCAGATTTAGTATCTAGTTCAACCCAACCAGTACCAATACCGAGTTCTCATACCATCGAACTCATTACTCCGAATGACCTGCGAGTGACTCGTGCTTTTGCTGCTTTAGGGGATATGTATGAAGCTGGAGGTTTGATTTGGAGTGGGGTTGCTTCTCGGAAAATGAGTCAGAGTGATGCAATATGGTATTGTCAAACCTTAGGAGGAGGCGCGAGGCTACCTACCAAAGAAGAATGGGAAGCTTTAGCAAAAGCAATGAGTACAGGTGGACGATACAACCCTGAATCACTGCCGGGAACGGGGGGAATAAGCGGTAAATGGTTTTGGTCTTCATCAGATGCTCCTGATGATGCTGATTTCGCCTTCAACTTTGGCGGGAAACAGGGTGGCGTAGCCTTCGAAGAACGGAGTAGTGGTGGTTTTGTCCGATGTGTAATGACAACCACTACCTCTAGTTCTCCAACGCCCAAGCCAGCTCCAAAGCTAACAACTCCCTCTGCTTTAGGCACTTTTGTCAGCATTCCTGCGGGACGATTTCAAATGGGTAGCTCCACGACAGAAGCGAATCATGATCATGATGAAAGACAACATGAAGTATCTTTGAGTACCTTTGAGATGGGGGAGGCTGTGGTGACTCAAGAAGTTTATGCCAGTGTGATGGGTTCCAATCCTTCCAATTTTAAGAAAGCAAAGTATTGTCCCAAGATGTTTAAAAAGATTCAGGTGAAAGGGGTTCAGATCCCAATATGTCCGGATCACCCTGTGGAGATGGTGAGTTGGGATGATGCGCAGGAGTTTATTCGTTTAGTGAATCACGAGTTTTACTGGGAGGGTTACACGTACTCACTCCCAACAGAAGCACAAACGGAGTATGCGATAAGAGGAGGAACCACAACGGAGTATGTTTCTGGGGCGGATGAAAAGGAACTGGGAAAATACGTTATTTATGAGAGTAATTCCAGCGATCAGACTCAGCCTGTGAAATCCAAGCTTCCCAATCGATTCGGGATTTACCGAGGAGGAGTTGCGGAGTGGACGCTGGATTGGTACAGTGAGGACTACGAAGGCTCTCATGGCTTAGATCCGAAGGGCCCCTTTGATGGCCTCTACCGTGTTATCCGTGGTGGTGGTTGGAGTTATTTCGCTCAGGGCTGCCGGTCGGCTATTCGTAGCGGTGGTGCTCAGGATTTTCGGCGATTCAGTGTGGGTTTTCGCCTCGTTAGGACCCCCAATTAATTTTAGGATCATGCTTATGTCGACTATCGAAGTTATGAAGTTATCTCGTGTTTTTTTATTTCATTTCATTTTTATAAATTTCATTATCTCGAATGAACTTGCGTTATCTAAAGAGTTGTTCGGTACCTTCGTTATTCAAAACAGGGAGACAGGAAAGGTGCTGACGTATGATGGATCGATAAAACTATCCGATATGATTGGCGACATAAGCCCTACCCAGCAGTGGGAAATATATAAAACTATTGCTAACAAGAAGAACTACATCATCATAAGACACAAAAAAACACGCAAAGTTCTTAATCAATTTTATGGCGAGTCTATTCTGGCTACGGATGATCCAGGTAATGAGTCGTACTTGCCCCATTTTTTGTTTTCTCCTATTCTTCGTGATCAAAATGATTATGTATTAAAAAATGCAAAAACGAATCAAGTAATTGGACACCGCTTAAACAACGATGGAACTACCTCGATTAAAGTAGGTACAGAAGACATCAGTCCAAGCACTCATCAATGGATTTTTTTACGGATTGATTTGAAGGAAATTGAACAAGAAGAACTAGCTATATTGGAACCTGCAGTATGGACTGGTATTTCGTGGATTATTCCGGAAGCGAAGGTTGAAGAAGTAAAAGAAGAGCGAGTCATTGGGGGTCATAAAGTAAAAATAGCTTTGGGGCATATTGTGAGAAGACATTGGACTAAAACAATATGGCCTGGCGAACGGCCGTCTGAAATCGTAGATTCTACATACTGGGGAAATAGTCAACCCAACTTTGTAAATTGGATCTGGAAAAGTGTGGAACAGGTCATTTTAAATCCACATCAGACATATCAAGCAACTCAAGAGCGGGATGGAAGACATATTCATCTTCTCGTCTGGAATCATAAGGGGTACAAACTTGTTTTTAGTCCAAATTATGATGAGTTAGTCACTTTATTTCCTATGAATCCTGTTCAGTTTGATTTTGATCCGCTGCTAGGAACTTTTGTTCGCATTCCTGCGGGAAAATTTCTCATGGGAAGTCCCACCACCGAAGCGGATCATGAAAATGATGAAAGACAACATGAAGTGAAACTCACTGAGTTTGAAATGGGTAAAACCGTCGTAACACAAGAGGTGTATGCAAGATTTACAGGTTTCAATCCTTCTTATTTTAAGGAAGTAAAATATTGTCCGAAAACGTTCAAACGAATTGAAGTGAAAGGTACTCAGATTGCACTCTGCCCAGATCATCCTGTGGAACAGGTGAGTTGGATCGATGCGATGGAATTTATCAAACTGGTAAATCGCGATCTCAAAGGTGAGGGGTATACTTACTTTTTGCCCACGGAGGCCCAGACGGAGTATGCGTTTCGAGGAGGAACCACAACCGCATATGTTTCAGGAGAGGATGAAACTCACCTTGGAAGATACGTCCAGTATAGTGCTAATTCAGGAGAGCAAACACAATCTGTGCACGCCGTTTATCCCAATGTATTTGGGATCTATCGAGGCAGTGTTTGGGAATGGACGATGGATCGGTACAGTGAAGATTATGAAGGTTCCACCGGGTTGGATCCTCAGGGCCCTTCCCTAGGCTTCTACCGTGTCTATCGTGGTGGCGGCTGGAACCACACGGCCCAGGCCTGTCGCTCCGCTTATCGATTTAGCTCTATTCCTTGGTACCTTAGTAATGAGATGGGGTTTCGCTTTGGGAGGATTAAGAATTAAACTTAACCTATTTATATTTTTCTAAAAACTTAAATTACAATACTTGGCCTAGCAGGCCCAAGCGTGCAAAAAGTGTACTTTTCGGCCTAAATGATTCTTTAGTGAATCAACAGCACTTAATAATTAGGTAAAATAGTCATTCAAAAGCCATAACCACTTGAAATCATTATCTTAATTCCATGCCACGATAATCACAATTTCCACGAATGGAAAATTTTACAGGTTGAGGATATGCGAGGTTATGCCGCGGCCTCTTTTGCATGCTCGTCGTAGTCCACTGCTAGTTTTTTTGGACTTCTTTCATCCCCTAACAAAGCGGCAAAAGTTCCCAGTAATTTAAGATTAAAAAATCCTGCCATCAAAGCTCTGAATGCAACCTCGTTCACTGGATCTAGTCTCTTTAACTTCTGACGTTCCCATTTGAGAATGGCCACGTCACTGTAACCTAAATAAGATCCTAGCTGCTTTTGAGAGAGTCCTAAAATACGACGAAAGAAAAGAACTTCCTCACCCCTGAGAGGTCTCCGCTGGAGAAGTAAGGCTCGGGCTACCTGGCTTTCCAGGTTTTTCAACACTTCAGCAGAGGTTGCTCGACCCCATTGCTTACTCTCTACATAAGGAACATGGAGAATTTCAACATAACTCAAGTTCATAAACCCTTTTAAAGTCCGTGTCATTTCATTAATCCTTTCTCTCTCCGTGTCAGCTTTCGCTTAAAAAGCGTCACAACCCATACTCCTTCCACCTCATCTCGGATTGCAGTAAACCCACCCGGCTGACCTTCCTCTAAAAATCCAATGAACCAATGGGTTTGCTTGTCTTCTTGCCACTTCCACTCGATCACCGTACTGGCAACATGGATCACGTTCTGTCGCGAAAGAGCGCGCTCATCACTTCTTTGAACCGCATGGTCTCGTAATAAAAATTGATTTGCTAGAATAGCTTTTAAAATTTTCTGCGATTCTAAACGATGACTCATCTCCTAAAAACTAACTTAGTTAGTATGTAATTGCAAGTAAAAAAGATGTCTCAAATCGCTTTTAATTAGCTGTACAAACACAATGGACGTCATGACCAGAGTAAAATTTCCCAGCCATGCCGATGCCACAGGAAGTATCGGTGTGATAAACAAATATGTGTGCATTTTTAAAATCCGAAGGATCAGGAGTTGATGACCAAAAACCATTCCCTTTTATTTTAGGAAATAACTCAGGATCAAATTTGCAACCAGGCTTCATAATCGTTGATAGAATCTCTAACTCATCTAATGTAGGCAACCTCGCATTACCACCTAAGCTTAGACAATACCTTTGAGCATCATCATAATTCATCTGCTTTGGAGGACCTCCACTCCAAATGAGGCCTGCAAATTGGTACATACGCCCTAGGGCAGCGAAGGCTGGAGAAACTCGTGAATCATCCGGTGCAATGGAAATAACAACCTGCTTTTTTACTATTATTTTTAATTCATTCTTTGCGTTTATTCCAAAATAGTTTCCAATAAACTCTTGTAATTTAGAATTGGATAAAACGTTTCTAATTTGTTTCCCTGAAAGAACAATGCCTATCTTATCAACTGATACCCTATATTCAAAATTGATAAAATCTTTCATTTTAATATGACTTACTTGCAACGATTTGATAAATAGAGGAATAGCTGTATCAAAGTTCCCTTCTGAAGCAAAAATCCAACCTTTGTAATAGGAAACTTGATGAGACAGGGATGGCACCAAATTTTCAAGTTCATCTAAAATAGCCATCTTTTCGTCTCTTGTTAAAGAGGGCATCAATGTTGAATGAAGCTGCTTATACTCCTCCTGCGCTTGTGTTGAAAGCCCATCTCGCAGCTTTTCCACCTTTTCTAATTCAGCAGCTCTTTCTGCACGCTCTTCTTCTGATAAATCCGACTGAGCAATTTTACAGATTTGATTTAAAGCAATCACGCAGCGCTTGGTGTCTCCAAGGCTGTGGAGCAATTGAGCCGCAAGGTATCCCGTCTCAACTTGTGTGGGACAAGCTTCCCACGCTTTAAAACATTCTTCTGCTTGTTTTCCTCTAAAACCACTGGCTGCTGCTTGCTCCGCTTCTTTTAGATGAGTGAAAAACTTTTTTTTCACAGAAACTACGTGCAATGCTTCTTTTACAAGAGCTTGAGTAACCACATCTTCTGCTTTCTCAGTAGAAGTGTCCTCAGACGCATACTCCCAGGCGTACTTTGAAGCTGAACCCAAGTTCTGAGCTGCTTGATTCAGTTTAGACAATGTTTCAGCTGCATTGTTCATCTTTTCTTGCTGAAACTGCGCCAATGCAGTGTAATAATATCCTTCTGGTAAGGTGGGGTTGTAACGAATAATTGCTTTTCCAAGTTCTTCTGCTTTAGGAAAATTTTCTTCATCCATCAGCGCTTTTACTTTAGAAATGTTCTCTTTCTCTTCTTCTGTTTTTGGCTGACGCACAATTGGAGCAGGGGTTAAAACGGGTGGACTTTGTACATTAACAATCGAATGAGACATCCCTTGATCTTCATCAATGAGCGCTTTTACTTTAGAAATGTTCTCTTTCTCTTCTTCTGTTTTTGGCTGACGCACGATTGGAGCAGGAACTAAAATGGGTGGACTTTTTACCTCAACAGTCGAATACGACCTGCTTTGAATTCCCTGAGGCGGTTTCCCTCCCGCATAGGAAAACTCTGGATCAACAACTAAAAAACTGAAGATCACCCAGAGAGGTCCAAAATATTCTAAATTTTTAAAAACACTCTTTTTTACTTGATTCATTGTATTCATAAAACATCCTTACCTAAATTTAAACCGATGTACCCCAGAACGAGCCTTTGGCGGAACTGGACAAGCAGTCAATCCATCCGCCGGAGGATCAATCTGTTGGGAAGAAAAATCACGAGTTTGTTCAAATGATCGAGCATTGATCACAGTCAAAACACTTTGAGGGAGCTCGAAGAATGGTTCACTTTGAAGCTTAAAAATAGGACAATCAAACACATTTTCAAGATGACTGTCTGATCCATACTGTGGGTCTTCACTTAAAACTCTAATTTCGATACGAAGTCGGCTAAGAGCTGCCTGGAACTCATTGACAAAGGTATTAAACTCACTTTGATGAAGCTGAGGCTGGCATTGCGCTTCGCTCAAGACTCCCTGAATTTTTCTAATCCATGAATCTCGCACCTCTTGATACGAGGCCACCATCATTTGATTAGAAGAAGGGTCATTGGCAGCCGCTTGGTAATCTTGATGGGTTCGATTCACTTCGCGCTCCATGTCGCCCATCTTTTCACGGTAACTGACTATCGTGTCATCCAAGTACCGATTCCTCCACCACTCTTCGTCTCTTCCTTCATTCAGAAGTTGCATTCCCAACTGCCAGAGCGCTCCCCCACAGGCTTCGCGTGCGGATTTCTGAGCGGCGTACTTTGGCTGAATGTCTGCATATTCCCTTTTAAGGGCATCCAGTGCATTGTCATAGGGGGCGATTTTTTGAGCAATTTCTTGAGGGGATAGTCTTTTTTGCACTCCCTTGACCTCTACAAGATGAGCTTGAAAACTGACCATACCCCCTAATTCCGTTGCACTTCGACTGCATTGACTGCAGTAAAGTCCTCTCATTAATTCATCGTAAATAGTATCTCGTTCAATTTGTTTCCTTGGTATCTCCTGCTGCAAATAAGGAATCCTTTGTCCCCAAGTTTTAATATTGGCCTCGTAACCCTTACAAGTTTGAATCCGATTAGAAATCACCTCAACTGTTCGCTGCCACGTACTTCTCGCATTTGAAACATTTTGTTGATCTGCTTGGAGATCCACCGCTGCTGCACTACTGGAAAAAAGAAAGACAAAACCTAAAAGCGTGAAAGAGATCACAAACAAACACTTACGTTCATTGAATTGTTTATCCATGCGAATCACTGGATTGACTGTTTTATTGTTGGATTTTTTAAAATGATGAAAAACCAAATTTTCAATATTTGAAATTCATTGACAAACACTGACCAGAACTGACTAACACGAGGCAATCTTATATCTAATGCTTGATCCATAAATACCTACTATTTATGTCAATTCCTTTCCCTTATTAATGGATAACGGAAATTTAGTTGGCCATTTTGAAATTTGCAAGTTTTTTATTGACTTTGAATAATTAAATTAGGGTTGAGCTGTTCTATTTGTATTTCTTTGAAAGAATTTATGAGACAACCTAAAGTTGTTGGCGAGGATGAGTGGACTCGAAACTTCCTCCATACCACGAAGTCCACCTTCTCGCTGACAACACCTACTGCTATCCCCTAACGGCAGGTGACCTATGCGTGAATTGGAGCATATCGTAGTTTTTATCTAATTCAAGGATAATTTTAAGAAAGAAAAAGCTCACACTCG
>Ga0302320_10027389_pt1 | contig 10985 bp, 9 predicted proteins | sample Bog_T0_3_FD_202130 | JGI IMG/M metagenome (GOLD analysis project Ga0302320, IMG submission 202130) | Peat permafrost microbial communities from Stordalen Mire near Abisko, Sweden - Bog_T0_3 | ecosystem: Environmental > Terrestrial > Soil > Wetlands > Peat | place: Sweden: Abisko, Stordalen Mire... | reverse complement strand
TTCAGCAAACTCAAGTGTTTCCGCAGATTCGCCACGCGCTACGAAAAATCCAAGGCATGCTTCAAAGCCCTCGTCGCCCTCGCCTGCGCATGGATTCACCTGCAACTATATGTCGATACGGCCTAGCTTTTAGCGGCCAGCACCCCAACCAAAGAAGCAAAAATCTTCCACCCATCCGCCGATCCCAGCAGCAACTCGCTCGACCGGTCAGGATGCGGCATCATCCCCAGCACATTCCGCCCTTCATTCAGAATCCCGGCAATATTCCCCAGCGACCCATTCGGATTCGCCTCCGGCGTAATCTCGCCGCCCGCCGTCGCATACCGGAACGCGATCCGATCCTCAGCCTCCAGCCGCCGCAGCTCCTCGGGCTCGCAGAAGTAGTTCCCTTCCATATGCCCAATCGGCATCTTCAGCACGTCGCCCTTGGCCAGCCCGTTGGTGAACGGGCTGTTCGCGGTCTCGGTCCGCAGATGAACCTGTTTGCATATGTATTTCAGCCCCGCGTTGCGCATCAGCGCGCCAGGCAGCAATCCCGCCTCGGTCAGAATCTGGAACCCGTTGCAGATGCCCAGCACCAGCCCGCCCCCGGCGGCAAACCGCTGCACGGACTGCATCACCGGCGAAAACCGCGCAATGGCGCCCGTCCGCAGGTAATCGCCGTAAGCAAACCCGCCCGGAACCAGCACCGCGTCCACGCCTTGCAAGTCCTCCGAGTCGTGCCAGAGAAACGTCACCGGCTGCTTCGCCACTTCAGCAATCACGTTGTAGGTATCGTGATCGCAATTCGACCCCGGAAAAACCAAAACCCCAAATTTCATGCTTTCAGGGTATCAGCTTCTCCTCGACGAAATCGTGGGTTCTCCCCATTGCGCCGGGCATATTAGGGCGTGGCGAGAGCGACCTCTGCATCCAGATGCATCTGCGCCACGTGTTCCTTCACGGTCCATCCGGCAATCACCAAACTCGGCGCCGCCGTCGCCTCGCACTCGCCCAGATCGGCAAGCGTGCTGTAGCGCACCTGCTGTCCCGGCTGTGCGGCGCGCGACACTACCGCGCAAGGGAAATCAGGCGGCAGCCCTTGCTGCAGCCACTCTTGAGCCAGCAGATGCAGATCGCGGCCCGGCATATACACCACGCGCGTAGCGTTCTCAATCTCCGGCAGCGGCGAATCGTTGTGCGACGCCGCGTGATGCCCCGTCGAAAAAATGACGTTCGATGCAGCATGCCGATTCGTCAGCGAGCAGCCGATCACCGCCGCGGCCGCAAACCCCACCGTCACGCCGGGAACTACATCAAAAGCAACGCCCGCATCTTTGAGAGCCGCCAGCTCTTCCGCTGCCCGCCCAAAAATCAGCGGATCACCGCTCTTCAAACGCACCACGCTGCGCTGCCCGCGCGCGTGTTCAATCATCAGCGCGTTGATCGTCTCCTGCGTAATCAGCTTCACGCCGCAGCGCTTGCCCACATTCACAATCTCCGCGCAGGGCGAAGCTAGATCGAGAATCGCCTGCGGAACAAGGTCGTCGTGCAACACCACATCGGCAGTCTGAATCAGACGCAAAGCCTTTACTGTGAGGAGTTCCGGATCTCCAGGTCCGGCTCCAACCAGCGAAACAGTCGCCGGAACAGCCTCTTCCGCGTCACTCCAGAACTGTGCGTCAGAATCGCTGTCTGCCTCGGGCGCGGCCTCAACCAACTCAGCCGTCGGCTCTGTCTCAAGCCCCTCAAACGCCAACCGCCGCGATGGGCAATCTTCCGATCCGCACACCGGCCGCTGCGCAAGTCGATGCAGCAGCGTCTTCCGCGCCTCTCCCGCCGGATAGACCGCAAGCACCTCGCGCCGCATTTGTCCCACATGTTCCAGCCACGGTCCCAAGTCTTCAGGCAGTTGCTCATCGATCTCCCGCCGCAGTCTCTGAGCAACCGCCGGACTTTCTCCACTCGTCGAAATTGCAATCTGCAGCGCGCCCCGGCTTACAACCGACCCAAAAAAGAAATCGCAATTCGGAATATCGTCCACGCTGTTGCAAAGGATGCCGCGCTCCACGGCTCCCCGATAAACCGCCGAATTCACCTCGGCCGAATCGGTAGCCGCAATCACCAGCAGGTTGCCATCAAGATCCGAAAGCTCAAACCGCCGCTCCATCCACTCAAGCTTCCCTTGCGCGGCTAACTCCCGCACCTCAGCGCGCGCCTCAGGCGCGACCACGCGCACCTTCAGTCCGGTCTTCAGCAAGCTGCCAATCTTGTCGAGCGCGACGTTCCCTGCGCCCACCAGCAGGCAAGGTCGTCCATCGAGTTTCAGAAAGATCGGCAACATGCTCATTATCTAGTCCTCAACCTGCTACAGCATGCGGCACAGGCCCCGACGGCAAATCGCGCTCAACAGCCTCAACAGCCTCGCCCGCTAGGTGTCCACGTAACTCGTCGTTTGTATGCCGGCCGAACCATGCGCGCAGATTCTCGCCTTCCGTCCGCCCCACTAAATACTTCCGCAGCAGCCGCTCAATCGCCTCCGGAACCAGCGGCGCCGGGCACCGGTACCCCACCGGCCGCGCGATGCCGGCGTGTTCACCCACTGCACCGCCCAAACAAAAGTAGTAGGCGTCCGTCAGTTTCCCCTCATGCTTAATCTTCTTGCCCTCGATGCCGATATCGGCGATCCAGTGCTGCCCGCATCCGTTGGGGCACCCGGTCACGTTGAGTCTGAGCTGCTGGTCAAACTGCGGCAACCGCTCTTCAAGTTCGTCCACCAGCCAGCGCGTGAACCCCTTTGTTTCCGTGATGGCCAGCTTGCAAAACTCCGTCCCCGTGCAAGCCACGGCTCCGCGCCAGAAGCTCGATCCCTCCACCTGAAGCCCAATCTTCCCAAGCTCCCGCGCCAGTTCTGCAGTCTTCTTGTTCGGAATGTCGATGAATACGAGATTCTGTGAAACGGTGGCGCGCAACGATCCGCTACCAAAACGTTCCGCCAGATCCGCCGCAGCCTCCAATTGCTCTCCCGTAAGACGGCCGCGAAGTACCGAAGCGCCTACATAGCTCCGCCCCTTCTTGCGCTGAGGATGAATCCCCGTGTGATCGCGATAAATATCGCTCGGCACCACTTCCGGCGCGCCCGGCAACAGCTTGAAATCCAGCCGCGACTGCAATTCAGCCAGAAAACTTTCCGCCGTCCAACCCTCCCGCATGAAGAGATACTTCATCCGCGCGCGATCCCGGCTCCCACGCAGTCCCTGCTGGTCGCGGAAGATCTCGGCAATCGCGCGAGCCACGGAAACCGCCTGTTCCGGCAGCACAAACGCATCCAGCCGAACCGCCAGGAACGGCTCATTCGAGAGCCCGCCGCCCACACGCACAGAGAAGCCCACCTGCCCATTCAGCTTCGTCGCGGTCAGCGCAATGTCGTTTATCTCAGGATGAGAGCACCACGACGGGCAGCCGGTTGCAGAAATCTTGAACTTGCGTGGCAGGTTATAGAACTCGGGATTCGCCGTCAGCAGGTGCGCAATCTCAACGGCCACCGGCGAGGCGTCAATCAGTTCATCAGCCGCCACTCCCGCCAGCGGGCATCCGGTCACATTGCGTACCACATCGCCGCAAGCCCCCTTGGGCGACAGGCCAATGGCGTCGAGTGCGTCAACCACTTCGGGCAGCGATTCGATCGTCAGCCAGTGAAGCTGGATGTTCTGCCGCACCGTAATGTCGGCCAGGTTGCGCGCATACTTCCGCGTGAGACCGCCGATGACGCGAAGCTGATGCGCGGTAAGAATCCCGTTTGGAATCCCAATACGCATCATGAAGTAGTCGGAGGTCAGGCCTTCGCCACCCTTGCCGCCCGTTGCGCCCACGCCGTCGCCCTGCGTGTAAATGCCCCACCACTTGAAGTAAAAGGACGCCCACTCCGGCACCACGCTCGAGAGACCTTCCCGGGCAAACGTCCTTACTTCGTCAAATGCGGCCCAGGGATTCTTCTCGCGCTTCAGGCGTTCTGAGCGCTGGGCCTTGGTCTCTTTCACCGCTACTGGAACATCCTGTGCCATTTTTCCCTTTTTCTTCCGGAAAATAGAAAACCCGCGTCAGCATGGCTGTATCGCGGGCATTTAGAACCTTGGATTTACGTTCGGAGTTTCAGACCCAAGTCACCTGCGCGCGCTTAGCAGCGTACAGCAGCGACAACAAGTCATTGCATCCATGAATACGATGATAGCCGCAGATCTGCAAAAAATGCAAATACTCCCATGGATTCCTCACCTTCCAGCGCGCAGCCTCATCGCTTCCTCGTCATCCGCACGCCCTTCGGCGTCGTCCCCTGCGGCGAAACGGACTATCGCCGACAGTTGGGACCATCCGAATCCTTCAATCGCGCCGGATACATCTTTGTGTTTCAGGACGTGCGCGGAGGCTACCAGTCCGAGGCGCAGTTCGTTGAAATGCGCCCCCACATTGCCCCCCACCCCTCAACACCGACGAAAGCACCGACATGTCCGACACAGTCGACTGGCTCCTGAAGAATATCCCCGCCAACAGCGGCACTGTCGGCGGGGTGGGCTGGGGTCACTGTTCTTCGTGGAAAACACCAAACGGTCGATCTTCGCTTTCTTCGCTCATCTGACTATACCTCGATCGTGAAGCCTTGTTTTTGGGCGACAGACTTGATCAATCGCGAAAACGTGCCGTAGTGCTGCGCCATATTTGCCGACCATGACAGCCCGTCTGCGCGTCCAATCTTCTGCCAATACTCCTCCAGTGTCTGGTCGTAAGCGTCAATCGCCGGCTTCAGCGCTTCTGGATGATACTTTTCGTCATGACGGAAACTCTCGATCGACATGCGGGGCTTTTGCGGAGACTCTTCGGCAGCGTAGCCCAGCACGACTCCGTCTACCGGAAAAGTGTTCGCCGGCAACCCGAGCAGATGGATCATTGCTTGCGGGTCGCGGCGAATTCCACCTATGGGAACGACGCCAAGACCGAATGCACATGCCGCAGTCATGAGCGTCGCCATCGCGATGCCCGCATCGCTGACCGCAGCCAGTATGCCTTCAAGGCTGCGTTGGAATACCTGTTCGGCACCCGCCTTCTTGACGCCCAAGCCGGTCTTATACAGGTCTACGACTACCGCAATGAACACCGGCGCCTTCGCGATCCATGGCTGACCTCCGGCAATCTCGGCTATGCGTGCGCGGCTGTCCGCATCGCGGACAACCACGAGCGATACCTCCTGGCTGTTGGTGGAGGTCGGAGCACGATGGGCAGATTCGATAATAACTTCAAGAATCTCCTCCGGGATAGGATCGCTCTTATAGCTGCGGCTGCTGTGATGCGCCTGCAACAGGCGGATGGTCTCATTCATCGTGGCTCCTTATTCTTGTCTACGACAACATCCAAAAGAGCCGGCAGACAAACTTGACATGTGCTGCATTGACTCTTTCGCTAAACGCTCAGCGCGGGGTAGTCTGTATAGCCATATGGCCCCGATGTAAAGAAGGTGCTTGGGTCCGGCACATTGAGCGATGCACGGCTCGTAAACCGCGCCGGCAGATCGGGGTTGGCGATAAAGAGCTGGCCGAAGGCAACTGCATCCGCCTCACCAGCCTCGATGACCTGATTCGCTTGCGCCAGCGTGTATCTTTCATTTGCGATGTATACGCCGCCGAATTGCTTCTTGAGTTGCGGACCCAATCGGTCGGGTCCGAAGTACTCGCGCGCCAACAGGAAGCCGAGCCCGCGTCTACCTAGCTCACGCGCCACGTAGCCGAAAGTTGCCGGCGGGTTCGAATCGTGCATGTCCTGCGAATCACCGCGCGGCGCCAGATGCATACCCACGCGCTTGGCGCCCCAAACTGAGATCACCGCATCGGCGACTTCAAGCATGAGCCGGGCGCGGTTTTCAATCGATCCGCCGTATTCGTCTGTACGATGATTGGATCCGTCCTGCAAGAACTGATCGATCAGGTAAGCATTGGCCCCATGGATTTCGACCCCGTCAAAGCCAGCCAACTTTGCGTTCTCTGCTCCGTTGCGGAAGGCCTCGACGATGCCCGGGATCTCGGACGTCTCCAGCGCGCGGGGCGTCACATAATCGGTAACAGGGCGCACCAGGCTTACATGGCCCGCTGGCCGGATTGCGCTGGGAGCAACCGGAAGTTTGCCTTCAAGAAAACGCGGGTCTGAGATGCGCCCCACATGCCAGAGTTGTGCAAAGATCCGGCCGCCGGCCCGCTGCACTGCCTTCGTCACGAAATTCCAGGCTTCGATTTGGTCTGGCGACCAGATCCCCGGCACATTCGCGTAGCCAACGCCCTGCGGTACAACCGGAATGCCTTCGGAGACGATCAGGCCTGCACCGGCGCGCTGTGTATAGTATTCGACCATGAGTTGTGTCGGAATGTGCTCTGGTGTGCCACGCAAGCGAGTAAGCGGAGCCATAATAACCCGGTTCGGCATGTGGATCTCGCCGATCTGAATGGGGTCTAACAGAGAAATCATGAGGATAAGTCCTTCAGGAAAAGCGTTCTGTTACTTTGAATGTTTCCGACGAATGGAATCGACGAGAATAGGTCGTAGGTGCACAGATACTTGCTCTCGATCATGCGGCCGCCGCGCATTACGTAGCCGTCCGTGGCATTTCCAGCCGCGTCAAGGCTGCCGCCGATCCGGGCGGACTCCTCCAGGATCGTGATTGTGTGCTCTTGCACATCTCCATCGCGAATGAGAAAAAGTGGAGCGGCAAGAGAGGCGATGCCGTCGCCCACAAGATATGTTGCCGCGTCATTATCAGGTCGTTGCACGGGGATCACTTCGCACTTCCTTTTTGCCCAGTCAATCTTGCCGCCCTTGCGCTAAGGGACTCTATACGTGAGTGCACCGAGCGCCCAATGCGATTTTCAATCTGTAATGCGGGAATGACTGTATCCAATTGAACAGATGGTCAGCCCTCCCGGGCCGGAGAATCATGCCGAGCGGGCGGGTTCGGCTTCGGTAGCCGGCGCGGACCTTCAACGCCTTTCCATGGCTCAAACAAACAGAGGACCTTGCCTCAATTCAGACCGCTCGGGTACACCCTTGATCGAGCGATGGCGCCACGCACTACGCATCTGTTTGCAATAGCTTGCCCCCTGCACAAGTGCTACCGGATCGGAAAAGAACAAAGTGAATCCGCACCAGAACTTCAACCCGCAATGCGGCCAGCTCTCAGTTGCGCGAAATAGGCTGAACGACCCACGGCTTCGTCCAAGTTTGAATATCAACGTCGGAAACTTCGATATCTGGTGGCAAGGAGTCTTTGCACACCACGCGGTCACGGCCGCGCAGGCTTCTGCACTGATGCGGGCGCATCGACAAATTGGCGCATCCAGTGAGTCTCGTGCCAATCAAACGCATTGATCAGAAGTATGGTGGAGTTGTGCATAATAGCCAGGTTAGCGGAACAGGTGGCCTCCTGTGAGCCCAAGTAGTGTTGTCGCCCCCGCATCAGACGCTCATGTCGAACAACCGGCGCAGGATAGCGCCTCAGTTGGCCTCACAAGCGAAGAAGCGCGCGCCCGTCTTGAAAAAGATGGTCCCAACGCAATGCCGGATACGTCTGCTCATCCACTGCGCAATGCATTGGCTAAATTCTGGGCGCCTGTACCATGGCTGCTTGAAGCGTCCATCGTGCTTGAAACCGTCCTGCACAAGTATTACGAAGCTGGCGTCATAGCAGCTCTGCTCCTTTTCAACGCGGCGCTTGCCTACTTCCAGGAAAGCCGCGCTCAGGCAACTCTTACCGCTCTCAAATCCCGTCTGGCGCTCAACGCCTCGGTCCAGCGAGACGGCGAATGGAAGACTGTACCCGCAGCAGAACTGGTATGCGGCGACTTGGTGAAGCTGTCGCTTGGCGGCGTGGTGGCCGCAGATGTGCACCTGACAGGTGGGTCGGTTGAGCTCGACCAGTCAATGCTTACAGGCGAGTCCCTCCCCATTGACGCAGGCGCCGGCGCAGACACGTTTGCAGGTGCTCTGGTGCGGCGCGGCGAGGCCACCGCCATCGTAACGGCTACTGGTACCCGCACCAAATTCGGTCGCACGGCAGAACTCGTTCGGTCCGCACACGTAGTGAGTACGCAGCAGACGGCCGTCCTCAGGATCATCCGCAACCTGGCGGTTTTCAATTGCTTCATCATCGTTGCGATGGGAGCCTATGCCTATCACCATGCGATGCCATCGGGCGAGATGATTCCGTTGTTGCTGACCTCGGTCCTGGCCATCATCCCGGTCGCATTACCGGCAACATTCACCCTCGCTGCTGCTATTGGAGCTCGTGCTCTCGCAAAGCAGGGCGTATTGCCAACACGGCTTTCCGCCGTGGACGAAGCCGCATCGATCGATGTGTTGTGCTCAGACAAAACCGGGACTCTGACCCGCAATGAACTAACCGTCACAAGCGTTCGCCCATTGCCTGGATTCGACGAAGCGCACGTTCTCGGGATGGCGGCGCTGGCGAGTTCCGAAGGGGGGCAGGACCTTGTGGATGCGGCCATTCGACTAGCCGCATCGCAGAAGACAGCCACCAACTTGCCAAAGCTGACCGTTTTTGTTCCGTTCGATCCGGTGAAGAAAACCTCGGAAGCAACCGCGACAGATCCAAATGGCGGTTCCGAGCGAATCATCAAGGGCGCGTTCACTGCGGTCGTCGCCCTCACTGCGCCCTGTCCCGCCGCAGCCGCTATCGTCGACGAACTCGAGAAGCAAGGCTTCCGAGTTTTGGCAGTTGCCGCGGGACCGGCGGCATCCAACCAGATCATTGGATTGATTGCGCTCAGCGATCCGCCGCGGACCGACTCAATCTCTCTTATCTCGGAGTTGAATGGTCTCGGCGTGCGCACAGTCATGGTGACAGGAGATGCTCCGGCAACAGCCGCAATCGTCGCTCAAGCGGTTGGATTGCAGGGAGCAGTCTGTCCGCCCGGCAAGCTGCCAGACGGCATTAAACCGGAAGACTTCTCGGTATTTGCAGGTGTTCTTCCGGAAGGCAAGTTTGACCTGGTTAAAGCGTTCCAGAAGGGCGGACATACAGTTGGGATGTGTGGCGACGGCGCCAATGACGCGCCTGCGCTGCGCCAGGCACAGATCGGCATTGCGGTCTCGACCGCAACCGACGTAGCCAAATCGGCCGCCGGCGTTGTTCTAACCGAGGCTGGCCTGGGCGGCATTGTGGCTGCTGCAAAAGAAGGCAGAGTCACCTTTCAACGCATTCTCACGTATACGCTCAACTCGGTTCAGAAGAAGGTATTTCAGGCGCTCTTGCTGGCGGTTGGCCTGGTCATGACAGGACACGCAGTGCTCACGCCAATGCTGATGGTCATTGTGATGATCACTGGCGACTTCCTTGCCATGTCGCTGACCACTGACCGAGTGCGACCATCAAAGATGCCAAACTCCTGGCAGGTCGGCCGAATCACGAGTGCGGGAGTGATGCTCGGACTCTGCTTCCTTGCGTTCTCCACGGCAATCCTGGCAGTTGGCAAATTTCAATTGCATCTCGGCATCGAGGCACTTCGAACGCTCACCGTGGTCAGTATTGTGTTTGGCTGCCAGGCCACGACCTATGTCATTCGCGGACGCCAGCATCTCTGGGGTCTGCGCCCCAGCATTTGGCTCGTACTTTCTACAGTAGCCGATGTAATTATCATCTCAACTCTCGCAACCTTTGGAATCGCAATGGCGCCATTGCCCATCGCGATTATAGCCGCCGAGTTTGCCGCTGCTGTTGCCTTCGGTGCGATCATGGACCTAGTCAAGATTCCAGTCCTTGCTCGCCTCCATATTTCCTGAGCAACCAAAGTGCATCAAGTGTCTATCCGATCCACTCAACCACCTCATAATGCGCCAGCGTTGAACGGAATTCTTGCAGAAGCTCGGATGTAAATAAGTACTCGGGGAGGTCAGAGCGCCCTTCTTCCCGATTCACAGGGCAACCTCTGTTGCCCGATCAGAGTTGTGGACTTCCTCAGCCTCGGACAATCTGCCAGTCATTACCTGGAAGGGATAACCCATCACAGCCAGCGTCATCGCAGCCCCGACGCAATGGCGATAACGTGTTGCCACTGACATCAGGAACTTCCAATCGCTCCACTGCTTCTTGCCAAAGACTCCCTGCCGAACAATTGGCGTGACGAAGGCGCGGGCATTGTCCTTGGTTAGCCACTTCTGTCTGGTTCTTTGGGCCCTATGATTTCCTTCACCGGGCCGTGGCTGAGTGCGGCTCAGATAAAGTTTGACGCGTTCGTAGTAGGCCTCGCAAGAGTAGATCCTCTTCAGCACTGAGCGGTATCCCTCCACCAGTTGCTTCGCGTCCATGGCGGGCAGAAAGTTGAGTTTGTCGTCCGTGTTGTCCCCGTGACCCGCATCCAGAATCCTCCCCTCCTTGCGCAGACGTCGAAAGAGTTGAGTTCCTAGCATGGCGTGTAAAAGTCCCACCATGGCTACTGGGATGCCGCTCTCTTGGATGAACTCCACCATGCGGTCAAAAATGTCCTCGCGATCGGTATCGAATCCGAGGATGAATCCTCCCTTCACCTGCATTCCATAGCTCTGAATCGTGGCCCCGCTGTCGAGCAGACTGCGCCGGGTATTCTGCAGCTTGTTGGCCGCGATCAAACCGGATTCATCAGGAGTCTCAATGCCCGGAAACACCGAGACAAAGCCGGCTTCACGGCTCCGACCTCAGCCTGCCTTGTGCACAACTGCTCAGATTCCTGTTCAAACCGAGTCGATACTGATTCGGAGAGTCTCAACGACTGGTGCGACTCATTGCCCCGCCGCCAGGCCCAGGGGTGAATTGTCTGCAGTCAACAAGATTTGCAGGGGTAAGTGCGCACCATGACGATCGATCCGAAGACCTACCACGTGCCGCCAGGTAAGAAGCTGAACCTGAGCGAGTGGCCCACGGCCGCACCGGCACTGACCAAATCGAAGAAACACTATCAAAAGCTTCTTGAAGA
>Ga0302320_10027385_pt1 | contig 10985 bp, 12 predicted proteins | sample Bog_T0_3_FD_202130 | JGI IMG/M metagenome (GOLD analysis project Ga0302320, IMG submission 202130) | Peat permafrost microbial communities from Stordalen Mire near Abisko, Sweden - Bog_T0_3 | ecosystem: Environmental > Terrestrial > Soil > Wetlands > Peat | place: Sweden: Abisko, Stordalen Mire... | reverse complement strand
CCTATTCAGAATCAAAAAATCAACTGCGCTCGCGTTGTCGATGCAAAATCACGCACCTGCGCAGGGGTTCCCTAATCGATGGAAACGATCAGCCGATGGATGAGCTGAGGAGACCATGGGAAAAAGAGTGAAAACAGATTTTCTATTCGCGCAGCCTTCTTTTGCGTCTGGCGCTGCGCGGGTTCTCGATCTTTGGGGGGTATTGGACGATTACAACGTCAGTGCGACCACTCTGGATGCCGATGAAAAGGCTATTGCTGCCGACTGGCTTGTCGTTGGACAGGATCTTTCTGATGCCATCGAGCATCAAGAATCAGAACTAAAGGTAGCTTGATAGATCGTGAGCACGAAGCATCGTAATCGCAATGGTAAGCAACAAAGCCTCCCTGTACCTAACACTGCAATCGCTACGCTCACTCAACAATAGGTCACGTTTTCCGGTCCTCTGCCCCATCCTGCGCTTCTTGCCAAATATAACGAAGTGATCCCGGATGGAGCAGACCGGATCATGAAGATGGCTGAGAGACAGAGCGCACATCGCGAGTCTTTGGAAGCCCAAGTTGTAGCAGGAAATATTGCGGGTCAGACAAGAGGCTCTATCTTGCATTTTTTCTCTGCCTGGTAGCGATCATCGGCGGGTTTGCGCTCCTATTCACCGGACGAAATACGGTAGGCCTTGCTTCAATCATTTCCAGTCTCGCGGCACTGGCTAGCGCGTTCATCTATGGGAAATATCAACAGAGTAAAGAGCGAGTTGAGAAAGCAGAAGCCCTTGCCGCACGGAAGCGAAATTAAGCTATCCCTAGCAACGCACTCTCAGGATACAAACTGGCGGGAGCGGGGAGCCGGTGAGCGGGTCTGCTATATCTAGAAATATGTGCCGCATCTTTTCACGGGCGGCGGCTGGCGTTCTTTCCCGGACCGCTGCTTTGCTACGTCTCACCACTGCCCTTCCGCCGATTGCTGCTCGATTCTCTCTGATAGCTGCTGCGCTGGTGCCGATGGCTGCCGCCTTTGCGCTTGTCACCGCTGCCACTTCGCTGGCTGCGCAGCAGGCTCCTGACAACTTTCGCTGGGTCGATTTTCACTCGCAGAAGGACCAATCGGAGGTGGCGTGGGTGACGCGGTCTCTGGCGGTGGAGGACTGGACGGCGATCCGCGAGATTGCTGTCGAATACGACGCGGCGCTGGTGGTGACGACGAAACGGGCTACGCCGGAGTCGGCGGCCAATGCCGATACGTTTTCAATGTGGAGCGCCTCGCTGACGACGCACGCGGTGACGCCGCTGGTGACGGGCGTGAATCTGCGCTGGCTGGATTGGATGCGCTTTGCCGATGGCGCTCCGTATGAGCTGGCGATTGTGTACGACAGTTGCCGGGAGTGCGCGGCGAACACCTACTTTACCGCGCTGCGCTACGATCTGAAGCGCCATGGGTGGACGGCGCGCTGGATCAACGGCGGGCAAGGGGTTCCGCTATGGAGCGCGAACAAGCCGGCGGGCGCGGAGTGGACGCAGGCCTACGCGGCGTTTGCCGAGCCGAATGGACGGGAGTTTGTGGCCACGTGGAGCCACTTTGATTACGCCAACAAGAAGCCCTCGGACGATGTTGTCTACCGCTACGATGTGGATCCGGTGAGCGGGCTGGAGCGCGGGCTGCCGCTGCTGGGCAAGGACGCGGATGCGATGGAGCTGCGCATTTGCCAGGCGCAGGGCGGGGTGGCGGATTTGGCGCGCGGGCAGGACTCCGCGCTGTGCCAGCGGATGACGAAGCCGGCGGAGGATCGCAGGCCGGTGACGACGCCTCCGGCAAACAATCGGGGGCAGTCGGCCGAGCGGCGCGTGCGGTAGCAGCGATCACGGTATTCGACTGCGGCGGTTGGGCGCGAGGTGCGCCGATTCCGGGTTCATCGTATACTGGCGCTATGTCGATTGTGCGCAACGTGGCCGGGATTGCCAAGGGGATGAGCATCACCTTCAAGGAGATGCTTGAGCCGACGCAGGTGGAGAATTATCCTGACGGGCCGGGGCCCTTGCGCGGAGCGGTGTTCGAGCCGCGGTTTCGCGGCGCGCACGTGCTGCAGCGCGACGAAAACGGCCTGGAAAAATGCGTGGCGTGCTTTTTGTGCGCGGCGGCGTGCCCGGCAAACTGCATTTACATTGAGGCGGCGGACAATACCGCGGAAGTGCGGATCTCGTCCTCAGATAGGTTCGCCAAGGTGTACAACATCGACTACAACCGCTGCATCTTCTGCGGCTATTGCGTTGAGGCTTGCCCTACGGATGCGATTACGCATGGGCATGGCTTTGAGCTGGCCACGCTGAACGCCACCAACCTGGTAATGCGCAAGGAAGATATGCTGGTGCAGATCGAAGCGCTGACGGCGAAGTAAGGCTGGAGACGCGCGGATGGTTTGTGTACCAGTGCCGCGAGCCTGTAGTTTACCGAAAGAACAACCGCGGATTCTTCGCTCACCACCCCCGAACTGAAGAGCGTTCGGGGCCCCGTTCACTCAGAATGACAGCAGATTTTTTGTGGGGATTTTTGGATGCGGTGCGGGCTAGGATGCGCCGAGCAGGCCGCGGGCGCGCATTTCAGCGAGGACGCGTTCGACCTTCCAATCGAGCGCGCCTGCGCCGTCGACGATGAGATCGGCGACGGCGGCTGAGGGGCGCACGTAGAGCACGCCGGCGGGACGCACGGTGGCCTGGTATTGCAGGCGCACGGACTCTGGCGTGCGGCCGCGCTGATCGACATCGCGCTTGAGGCGGCGCTCAAAGCAAAGCTCGTCGGGTGTATCGATGTAGACGCGCAGATTGTAGTGAGGCAGCAGCTCGGGATAGTGGAGCGCGAACAGCCCTTCAACGAGGAGGAAGGCTGTGGGGGTTACGCGCTCGGTAATGCCGGAGACGCGTGTGTAGGTGGCGAAGTCGTAGATGGGGCGCTCGATGGCCTGGCCGCCGGCGAGGGCCGCGACGTGGGCGGCAAGCAGCGGAATCTCGATCATGGCGGGGTCGTCAAAGTTTTGGCGCGCCCGTTCGGCGAGGGGCATGTGGCCCAGGTCGCGGTAGTAGCTGTCGAGATGGAAATGGATGCCACCCAGGGCATGGGCAAGCTCGGCGGCAAGGGTGGTTTTGCCCGAGCCGGAGCAACCGGCAAGGCCGATGACAACTGGCGGAAAAGGCAGACGGAGCAGGTTGGGGGCTGGCTGCGTGCTCACGATTGCGTTTCCACCGTGGCGGCGATTGCCGGAGCCAGCCGCTGGAGCAACGCGGCGAGTTGACGCTCGACACGCTTGCCGGTTTCAGAGACCTCCTGGTGGCTGAGCGGGGTTTTGCTTAGGCCGGCGGCGAGGTTTGTGACGCAGGAGATGCCGAGCACCTGAATGCCCATGTGGCGGGCGACGATGGTTTCAGGCACGGTAGACATGCCGACCAGTGTTGCGCCGAGGGCGCGGAAGGCGCGAATCTCAGCGGGGGTTTCAAAACTGGGCCCCGGCGTGGCGAGATAGATGCCTTCTTCGAGCGCGAATCCTTCATCGGCAGCGGCTTTTTTTGCGAGAGTGCGCAGGCGCGCGGAGTAAGCCTCAGTCATGTCAAAGAAGCGCAGGCCGGCATCTCTGTGTACGGCGAAGCGCGGCTCGTTGGGTCCGGTGAGCGGGTTCCATCCCATCAGGTTGATGTGGTCGGCGAGCGCAACAAACTGGCCCACGCGGTAGCCCTCGCAAATGCCGCCGGCGGCGTTGGTGAGCACGACGGCTCGAATGCCGAGCATGCCCAGCACGCGCATGGGAAATGTGACCTGCTGCGGGGTGTAGCCCTCGTAAAAGTGCACGCGGCCCTGCATCACGGCTACCGGAACGCCGCCTAACTTGCCGATGACGAGACGACCGGTGTGGCCTTCCACGGTGGACTGCGGAAAGTGCGGGATGTCTTCGTAGGGCACGATGAGCGGATCGGCGACAGCGCCTGCGACCTCGCCAAGCCCCGAGCCCAGCACGATGCCCACACGCGGAGTGAGCGCTCCCATGAGCACTCGAAGGTACTCTGCCGCTTCAGTTACTTGATCGTAATCAGTCATCGCGATTTCCCCGAAAGCATCCTCGACATTCTACAGGGCAGCGGGAGTTTTGTGTTGTCAGACGAGCTGCCAGTGCTCGGGAGAGATGGTAACGGTGGCGCAGCCCATGACGTAGTTGAACCAGAAGTGCTCCGTGGTGAGGCTGGCGAAGAAGCCTTCGATGTTGTGCCTGCGTGCGACTTGTGTGATGAAGTCGCGTGGCCCGTAGAAGAGCGTGAAGAAGCTGTCCCAATCTACAGTGATGAGGAACGATGCGTCGGCGGGCATGAGCGTTCCGCGCGTGGGGAAGGGGATTGCGCCGTTTTTGAGGGCGGCGACGCTCAGGCGCTGGACTGGATCGACGGCAGGAAACTCCGGGACATAGACCAGCTCTGCGCTGTCGGCATCGTCGAACGCGGCAAGCAGATCGGCTTGGAGCAGCGGTTCGAAGCGGCCCTCGGTCGGCATCCACACGGCGTTGGATTCGAGATAACGCTGCAGTGAGTTGCACGCCTCGAAATCGCACGCTTCATCGCCGATGGAACGAATGGAGGTGAGCAGCGCGTGGTTGAGCTTTGCGCAGTTGCCAAGGCCGGTGCTGCTGGCCACCTGGGTCCATGGGACCTTTGTGCCGAGCGCGAGAATCTGCTCGTCGCCGGGATAGGTTTTTGTAGTCTGCCAGGCCAGCGCCTCGGGCACGGCAATAAAGGGATGCAGCGCGACGAAGACCGACTCAAAGCGGCCGTCGTAGGCCTGGATGAGGGGCGACTCGTAACGCGGATAAGTGAATTGCTCGTAGTGCACCGATCAGAATAACAAAGGCGGAGAGCCGTGATTTGTGACGCGCGATGGGGCAGAATGGAAGAGGAGGTCCCCGGACAATGTGCCGCAACATACGAATGCTTTTTAACTTCGATCCTCCGGTGAGTGAGAAAGAGATTCGCGCCGCCGCATTGCAGTTTGTCCGCAAGGTGAGTGGATTTAAGAAGCCTTCGCGCGCAAATGAATTGGCATTCAACGGCGCGGTGGAGGAGATTGCGCAAGCGTCTGCGCGGCTGCTGGCCGCGCTTGAAACTACAGCGCCGCCGCGCAGCCGCGAGGACGAAGCGGCAAAGGCCAAGGCGCGCAATGCGCAACGATTTGGAAGGCGGGAGCAGACGGCATGAAAGAGATTGTCGCGGTCATTTTCGGGTTGGGACTGGGCGGCAACGCGCTGCTGTTTGTGCCGCAGGCGCTGGCCGTGTGGCGCAAGAAGACGGACGAAGGTGTTTCCCTGGTCACGTTTGGCGGATTCAGCATATTGCAGATGGTCGGGATTGTGCACGGGTACTTTCAGGGAGATATGTCGCTGCTGTTGGGCATGGCGGCGAGCCTGCTCACATGCGGCACGGTTACAGTGCTCACCATTTTTTATCGCGTGAAACGGTTGCAGGCCGAGGGACGCTGAGGCGCGGCTTATGGCTGTTCTGACGGGCTGGGAGAAGCGGAAACGTCAAGATCGACGAAGGTGTCTGCGCTTTGCGGAGTTGCCGGCGCGTAGCAGTTGCCGTTGGGCGCGTAGTTGGCCGGGCACTGCGCTGTGAACTGCGCGCGGCGCGGCGATTGCGCGTACTGCCAGACGAGCGTGGACGGGGCCAGCTCCGGGGTGAGTGCGGCGGCGAGGGGCGGGGCGGCGAGCGTGCATCCCGGCGCGGGTGGGCACTGGTCATTGGCGATCCACAGCTTGATGTGGGGCTGCGCGCGGTCTGGCTGGACTGTTTCTCTCTGGACAATATCGCGCGCGGTGCTGATTGCGGCTTCGCCGCTTTTCACGTCGATGGCCGAGCAATAGACTCCGGCACGCGCGCCGGCTGCGCGCACTGCGCTGGCCCACGCAAAGATGTATGCGGCCTGCTCGGGCAGCAGGCCGCCGCCTTCTTCCTGATCGAGAAAGATGAGCGTGTTGCGCGCGAATCCCTCGCGCAGCGCTGCGGCTGCGGCGGCTTTTCCGTCAGCGGTTCCCAGGGCCGCAGGGTCAGTGGATTTAAGTTCCGCGTAGAGGCGCCCGTTGAACAGCACCAGAAAGCCGAAGCCGTGACGCTTGAGCAGCGCGCGCTTGCCGGTCCATGTGTTGTGTTCGAAGCCGGGAGGATTGTTGAGCCAGTAGCCGGTGAAGCGGAAGTCCTTGCGGAGCGCGGAGAGCGCGGCATCGCTGGGATAATCGTCGCGGTCAAAGCCGACATAGGTTCTTCGAGGGGCCGCGTTCTGCGCGGCGGCGAGCGTGGCACAGAGTAGGGATAAAGCGATGATTCGTGCAATCCCACCCTTCCACAAAAAACGTGGGAGGATGGGGCACGCGTCGATGATTCGTGCTATCCCTGGTCTCAAAATCGAGACCAGGGGCACCCACTTTCTGTGGTTGATTGAGAAGTGGGCAAACAGCCGTGCTATCCCACCCTTCCGCAAAGAGCGCGGAAGGATGGGGCACCCTGTATTGAATGCTTCTTCGTAATGCATATCGCTCAGCCCAGAAAAATTCCGGCGATGGATGCGGAGATGAGGTTGGCCATGGTTCCGGCAAGCATGGCGCGGACGCCGAGCTTTGCCAAATCGTTGCGGCGCTCGGGAACCAGTGCGCCGATGCCGCCGATCTGCATGCCGATGGAGCCGAGATTTGCGAAGCCGCAGAGCGCGAAGGTCGCAATGGTGAAGGAGCGCGGCGAGAGCGCTGCTTTTTGCGCGCCCAGCGCGATGAAGGCGATGACCTCATTGAGCGCCATGCGCGTGCCAAGCAGATTGCCGATGGCCATGCAGTCATGCCAGGGCACACCGATGAGCCATGCCACTGGCGCGAAGGCGTAGCCGAGAATCTGGCCGAGCGAGCCGGGAACCCAGGGCAGGCCGCCATGCACCCATGTGAGCAGCATGTCGAGCAACGCAACCAGGGCGAGAAAACTGATGAGCATGATACCGACGTTCATGGCTAGCTTGCCGCCGTCGATGGTGCCCCGCGCGATTGCGCCGATGAGATTTTCTTCGGCGTGCAACTCATCTTTGGGGATGACGACTTTGCCTTCGGTGGCCGGAACCTGGGTTTCAGGGACAAGCATTTTTGCGATGAGGATGGTGCCGGGCGAGGTCATGATGACGGCGGAAAGCAGATGACGCGCCTCGACGCCCTGTGCAATGTACATGGCCATGATGCCGCCGGAGACATGGGCCATGCCGCTGGTCATGATGGTCATCAGCTCGCTGCGCGTGGCTTTGGAGAGGAAGGGACGGATGGTGAGCGGCGCTTCGGTTTGTCCCATGAAGATACTGGCCGCAACGTTCATGCTTTCCGCGCCGGAGATGCGCATGGTCTTGAGCATGACCCAGGCCAATGCGCGAATGACAATCTGCATCACGCCGATGTGGTAGAGCACGGCGAAAAACGCCGAGATGAAGATGATGGTGGGCAGCACCTGGAAGGCGAAGATTGCACCTTTGCCGGCGGGGAGCAATGCGCCGAACGCGCCGGAACCGGGCAGGCCGAGCTCGCCGAACAAAACTTTGGTTCCGGCGAAGGTGGCCGAGAGCATGTTGGTGACGACCGCGCCGGCCCAGGTCATGAGCTGCTGTCCGTAGTCAAAGCGCAGGACGAGGAAGGCGAAGCAGACCTGCAGGCCGAGACCCCAGAAGATGGTGCGCCAGCGGATGTGTTTGCGATCGGTTGAGCCCAGCCACGCCGCCAACAGCACAGCCAGAATTCCCAGCAACCCCGTGAATCGAGCCAATGCGGTCTCCTTGAAAAACAGCTTTCAGCTCTCAGCTGTTAGCTTTCAGCTTTCCAGTTGCAGATGAAAAAGATGGATGTTCGAAAAGATCGAATCTGTTTATGGATTAAGTTACAGCATTGCCGCTGAATTTGCAGCGGTTCTTAAATGATCTTCTGCAGATTCGCGCGTGAAGATGCGGCTGACGAGCGGAATTTTCCCTGATGGCTCGGCGGAGATTTCAATCGCTGCCTTCAGAATCTGGACGGGCTCGACCAGCATCTCTGTGGTGGTGGCGTAGAGGGTGGCCAGCGGCTGGCCTTGTTCGATGCGTGCGCCGAGGCGCGCGTGAAAAACGATGCCGGCATGGGGATCGACGGGCTCGCCGGCTTTTTCTCGGCCTGCTCCGGTGCGCTGCACGGCCCAGCCGAGCGCGGTTGTATCCATTGTGGCGACAAAGCCGCTGTGCCACGCTTCGACGACGGCGGTTGCGCCGGGTTTGTGGAAGGCGGCGGGGTTGTCGAAGACGGAAACATCGCCGCCTTGTGCATGAACCATTTCGAGAAACTTGCGGAGAGCTGCTCCGTTGTTGAGAGCGGCCTCAGCGAGCGCGTAGCCGGCTTCAGGCGTTGGCGCTGCGCCGCCGAGATGGACCATCCAACCGGCGAGCACGAGCGACAGCTCGCGAAGATCTTCGCTCTCGGCGGGGCGATTGCCGTGGAGCAGTTCGAGGCACTCGACCAGCTCAATCCAGTTGCCGGCCGCGGAGCCAAGGGGCTGGTCCATGCAGGTCATGAGCGCGACGGTGCGTGTGCCCGCAGCTTCGGCAGTGGCCACCATAAGGGCGGCGAGGTAATCGGCGTCTTCGCGCTTGCGCAGGAAAGCGCCGGAGCCGGTTTTTACGTCGAGCACCAGGGCATCAAGGCCGGCGGCGAGTTTCTTGCTGAGTATCGACGCGCAGATGAGGCCGGGGCTTTCGACTGTCGCCGTGCGGTCGCGCAGTGCGTAGAGAACGCGGTCGGCGGGAACCAGGCGTGGCGTCTGGCTGACGATGGAGACGCCGCAGTGGTTGAGCACATCCTCAAATTCTTCGAGAGAGATGCCGGTGCGGAATCCGGGAATGGCTTCAAGCTTGTCGAGCGTTCCGCCGGTGTGGCCCAGGGCGCGGCCGCTGATCATGGGCACGGTGAGGCCGCAGGCGGCGGCCAGGGGCGCAACCAGAAAGCTGGTCTTGTCGCCGACGCCGCCGGTGGAGTGCTTGTCAACGCAGACGCCGGGCAGGCGCTCTTTGGCGACCTTCTCGCCGGAGTCGCGCATGGCGAGGGTGAGGGCGCGGGTTTCATCGAGCGAGAGGCCGCGCAGCCAGGCGGCCATAAGCCACGCGGAAAGCTGCTCGGGTGGGATTGCGCCGGAAGCCGCGCCGTTGGCGAGGAAGGCGAGCTCGCGCGCGTCCAGTGCGCCGCCATCGCGCTTTTTGCGAATCAGATCGATGGTGTGAATGGGGGTGGGGGTGGTCATCGCGATGGAATCCTCAAAAGGCCGACAGAAGAATTATCGCAAGGCGGCGCGATTACGGCTACATGTCGAAGGCCATGGGCAAGAGTTCCGAGAAGGTCATGGTGCGGACGCCGTCTGCGGACTGGAAGATGACCTCTGCTTGAGGCGAGGCGAACTCGGCTAGCATCTGGCGGCAGGCTCCGCAGGGCGAACAGACCGCGCGGTTGAGGTTGGCGACGGCGATGGCCTGGATGCGAATTTTGGGCCCTAAACGGGAAACGGCGGCGACCAGGGCCGAGCGCTCGGCGCAGATGGTGAGGCCGTAGCTGATGTTTTCAACGTTTGTTCCGGTGACAATCTGGCCGTTCGAGAGCAGCAACGCCGCTCCAACGCGGAAGCGCGAATAGGGCGAGTAGGAGTGTTTAGCCGCTTTGCGCGCATCGGCGAGCAGGGTTTTGAGCGGCTGCGGGGCGGGGGCTGGACTGGATTTTGTCTTCATTCCGTTCACCACGAGATTCCGTTCACCATGAGCAGGATCGAGATTTGAGGCTAACGTATTTGCGGCTGGATGTACACAGCAGTGGGTGGGCAAGGGGGCGCGTGCGGTGAATTGGAACTCTCTAACCGCGGCAGGCGAGAGCAGCGTGTCTTCATCGCTCAAGTTGCACTCGATAGAACCGATAAACGCATAGAGTGCTTGCCAAGCCGGTGAGCCGAAGCAGCGGCCGGCTGAATGAGGGTTCGTAATGGATGAGTTGACGAGGGAGTTTTTGATCGAGAGCCAGGAGGGCCTGGACCGCATGGAGCGGTGCCTGACCGATCTTGAGACACGGCCCCAGGATGCGGAGTTGCTGGGCGAAATCTTCCGTTCGGTACATACCATCAAGGGGACCACGGGCTTTCTCGGGTTCAAGCGGCTGGAGAAGCTGGCGCACTCGGGTGAGAATTTGCTGGGTCTGCTGCGCGACGGCAAGCTCTCGGCCGACCAGAATCTGATTACCGGACTCTTGCATCTGCTGGACGGACTGCGCTCGATTCTTAAGTCGATTGAGACCGTGGAGGGCGAGGGCGAGGGCGACGACTCGGCGCTGATTGCGCAACTCGAACAACTGCAGGCTCCAAGTGCAGGCTCCAGCGTGAAGATTCCAGTACAAGTGCAACAGGCGGTTCATGCCGGGGCAGCTCCGCAAGCGGACGCTCCGATTCAAGCGCCTGCGCCCGTACAACCAGCGGCGCCGCCGCCCCCGCAGACACCGGCAGTAACGCCAGCCGCCGCGGCACCAGTGCCGCAGCCGGAGCAGGAAGCGGTGAAGGCGCGCAGTCAGACGCCGACGGCTGCTGGCAGCGCGGCTGAGAGCACGCTGCGCGTCGATGTGATATTGCTGAACCGCATGATGAACCTGGTGGGCGAGCTGGTGCTGACGCGCAACCAGGTGCTGCAGGCCACGGCAGCCGATCCGAACATGACGCTGCTGACCCGCCGCCTGGATATGGTGACGGCAGACCTGCGGGAGAGCGTGATGAAGGCGCGCATGCAGCCGGTGTCGAACATCTTCTCGAAGATGCCTCGCATTGTGCGCGATCTTTCGCAGTCGCTTGGCCGCCGCGTGCGCTTGCAGGTGGAAGGGCAGGACACGGAGCTGGACAAGAGCCTGCTGGAGGCCATCAAAGACCCGCTGACGCATGCGGTGCGCA
>Ga0302320_10027382_pt1 | contig 10987 bp, 8 predicted proteins | sample Bog_T0_3_FD_202130 | JGI IMG/M metagenome (GOLD analysis project Ga0302320, IMG submission 202130) | Peat permafrost microbial communities from Stordalen Mire near Abisko, Sweden - Bog_T0_3 | ecosystem: Environmental > Terrestrial > Soil > Wetlands > Peat | place: Sweden: Abisko, Stordalen Mire... | reverse complement strand
CCTGGCCCGCGAACGCGGCGTCTCCGTGGATCAGCAGCGGAATCACGCGGGCGCGCGCGGCATCTTCCAGTTCCTCCTGCTTGGCGCGCACGATGCCTTCGACCACCGGATTGACGGCTTCGAGATGGCTCGGATTCGACGCCAGCGATACCACGATCTCGCGTCCCGACGGAGAGCGATGCACGCCGCTCGCGCCGAGGTGATACTTCACGTCGCCCGAGCCCTGCGTGGATGAGGGGTCGATGTTGCCTTCGAACTCGGAAAAGATCTGTCCCAGCGGCTTGCCGATGATGTTGGCCAGCACGTTGAGGCGGCCGCGGTGCGCCATGCCGAGCACCATTTCATGCACGTTGTCGTCGGCCGCGCGGCTGGCGAGATCGGCCAGAATGGCGATGGCGGTTTCCGCGCCTTCGAGCGAGAAGCGCTTCTGGCCGATGAAGCGGCGGTCGAGGAAATTCTCGAACTCTTCCCCGCGCTGCAGGTCTTCGAGAATGCGCAGGCGCTGCTCCGTGGAGCGCGGCCAGATGTCCGTCTGCGTTTCCATCTGGTGCTGCAGCCATTCCTTTTCCTGAGTGCGCTGAATGTACATGTACTCCGCGCCGATCTTGCCGCAGTAGGTGGCGCGCAGCAGTTCGATCATGTCGCGCAGCGGCACCTGTTTGTGTGTTCCGAAGACGTGCTGCAATGCGCCCACGTAGAAGCAGCGGTCGAGATCCCAGATTGAAAGGCCGTAGTGAATGGGGTCGAGTTCGGCGTTGTATTCGGGGTCGGAGCCGAGCGGGTCGATGGCGGCCATCAGGTGGCCGCGCACGCGATAGGCGTGAATCAACTGCGTGACGGCGGCTTCCTTGACTACGTCCGCCGAGGGTTCCGTGGCGGCGGGCAGCTTGTCGCCCTCCCACTTGACCGGCGCGTAGGGAATGCGCAGCGCTTCGAAAATCTCATCGTAGAAGCCGCCATCGCCGTCAAGCAGCGACTGCAGTTTGCCGAGGAACGTGCCCGATTCCGCGCCCTGGATGATGCGGTGGTCGTAAGTGCAGGTGACCGACATCACCTTGCCGATGCCGAGCGAGACGATGGTCTCCGCCGGCACGCCGCGGTACTCGGCCGGGTAGTCCATCGCGCCGACTGCGATGATCGCCCCCTGCCCGGTCATCAGGCGAGGAATCGAAGACAGAGTGCCGACGGTGCCGGGATTGGTGAGCGAGATCGTGGTGCCCTGAAAATCCGGGGGGACGAGCTTGTTCGAGCGGGCCCGGGCCACCAGATCGTCGAAGGCTGCGAGGTATTGGGAGAAGCTCATCGCGCCGGCGTTCTTGATGTTGGGCACCACCAGGCTGCGTGCGCCGTTCTTGCCCGCCACGTCGACCGCGATGCCGAGATGGATCTCCTTCTTCAGAACGCGGAAAGGCTCGCCCGCGGCGTTCCAGGTGAACGAGTGATTGAGCGCCGGATTCGCCTGCACGGCGCGCACGACGGCCCATCCGATCAGATGCGTGTAGGAAACTTTGCTGCGCGCGACGAGCCCGCGATGGTGGTTGATCAGCCTTCGGTTCTCGTCGATTACCTTGACCGGAATGATGCGCTGCGAGGTGGCAAGCGGGATGGCGACGCTCAGAGCCATGTTCTCGGCGAGGCGCGCGGGCGCTCCGCGCAGCGGCATCAACTCCTCGGTGCCGGTGAGTTCGGGCCCGGCCGCCGGTCGCGGAATGACCGCGGTGGCGGGAGCGGGCGCGCCATTTGAGCCGTTTTTGGGCGTGGCGCCATTCGAGCCATTGTGTTCGAAAACTGTCTTCCAGAGCGGATCGACGGAAGTGCGATCGCGATGGTATTGGCCGAGCAGCTCTTCTTCGAGCCAGTCGTTAACTTGCGGGACTGCGGTGTCTGACACGGGTGTCTCTTATGCTGCGGCGGGAACTGATTTCTCCCTAATGATAGCGGATGCCGGTCACAACTTCGGCTGACTGTCGTCGCGGTGGATCCATTTGTAGGCCGCCAGCGAGTTCTTCCAGAAGTACTTCTCCGACGCGACCGGGCCCTTGGCGTCGAAGTAAGCGCGCACCACCTTCAGTTCCACCGGATACTCCGCCCACGAATCGCTGTTCGGCCAGTCGCTGCCGTAGATCAGACGATCCTCGCCGAAGATGTGCCACATTTCGTCGATGGTCGCTTTGTAGACCGCGACATCGTCGGGAACCTTGCCGTTGATCTTCTTCACGACGCCGGAGACCTTGGCGTAAACGAGTTTGCGTTTGCCCAGTTCGGCGAGATCGCCCAGATACGCTTTGAGCGCCGCCGGATTGGAGGGCCTTTCGAGGCGCGGCAGATGGTCGATAACCACGCGCAGGTTCGGAACCTTATCGGTCAGCCGCACCAGGGCGTTGATCAGCTTGGGGTCGGGGTTCGCGCTGTCGAGCGACAGATCGGCCGCGGCGAGATCCTTGATGCCGGCGACGAACGTCGCGTTAGAAACCATCGCGCTGATATCGCGATCCCAGATGTTGCCGTAGCGGATGCCCCGGAACAGCGGGTTCTTGTGGAAGCGATCGAGGTTCTCACGGAAGTCGGGCTTGTCCGGTTCGAGATCCCCGACCGTGCCCACGATGAGCTTTTCCTTTGCCGCGATGTCGAGCACCCACTGGTTGTCTTCAAGCCACGGGCTGGCCTCGACTTCGACGGCGCCCACGATGCCCAGCGGTACGGCGATGCGGCGATATCGATCCGGCAGCGCGGTCTTGTAGAGCACCGGATCGTTCTTGTCCGGCCAGGGTACGCCCTGCGGGCGCGAGACGTCGAATAGATGAATGTGGCTGTCGATGATCGGCATGGAAGCGGGGGCGGCGTTGGCCTGGGGCAGCGCGAGGGCGGTGGTGCTGGCGAGGAAGGTTCGTCGATTCACGGCAGTACCTTTGTATCAAACTGCGAGTCTTGCGAGTGTCTCCGCCAGCACAAGGACGCCGGTGGCGATGGCATCTTCCGACGCGAATTCATCCGGCCGGTGGCTCACGCCGGCGCGGCATGGAATGAACAGCATGGCCGTGGGGCAGATCCGCGACATGAAACTGGAATCGTGATAGGCGCGGCTCACCATGCGGTCGAACGGGAGACCACGGTCTTCGCACGCTTCGCTGAGCGCGGCTATGATGCGCGGGTCGCAGGTGGCAGGTTCGTCGCGATTGATGAACTCAGTGGCGATGGTAACGCCGCGTGCAGCGGCTACACGGGTGCACGCTTCTTCGAGTTTTTCGATCATGCCGTCGCGGCGCGCGCGGTCGATGTCGCGGATGTCGGCTTCTAGGCGTGCCTGGCTGGGGATGCCGTTTATAACGCGGGGGAAAATATCGCAGATGCCGGTGGTCGCGACGCTGTCGATAGCGCCGGTGGAGCGCGCGGCGGTTTCAAGGGCGAGCGCGATCTCGGCCGCCGCGAGGAACGCGTCGTGGCGGTCGGGCATCAGCACCCCGCCGGCGTGGCCACCTTGGCCCTGGATGGTTAGCCGCAGACTCGCCGGCGCCGCGATGGCCGTAACGACTCCCAGCGGTACACCACGCTGCTCGAGCAGCGGCCCCTGCTCGATGTGCAGTTCGACGAAGGCATCGTAATAGCCGTGCGCGAGCCGCACCGATTCGATCTCCCCGCCGAATCCGGCGTGCGCGCGCACATCGTCGAGCGATTGGCCGTCGGCATCGCGCAAGCGCGCGGCGGCGCCCGGTGTGAGAGATCCCGACATCAGGCGGCTGCCGAGGCATCCGATGCCGAAGCGTGTCGGCTCTTCCGACGTGAAGAGCAGCAATTCGATGGAGCGCCGCGGCTGGAATCCGGCGCTTTGCAGCGCGCGGATGGCTTCGAGTCCTCCCAGTACGCCGACCGTGCCGTCGTAGCGGCCCGAGTGCGGAATAGCGTCGATGTGCGATCCCGTGCCGACCGACGATGCTGATGGATCCGTGCCATGCCAGCGCGCGAAGGTGTTGCCGACGGCGTCCTCGCGGATGGCGAGACCCGCTTCGGCGCAAAGACCTTTGAGCCACGTGCGCGCGCGCATGTCCTGATCCGAAAACACGATTCTGGTGACGGCGGGAGCGGGAGCGTCGGAGAACGCCGCCAGTGTGTCGAGCTCTTGCGATATCCGTGTGTGGTCGATGGTGAGTTTCATTTCGATTGCAGCGGGTGCCGGTTCCAGTCTTTATATATGAGATATCGGGCGGGCTGTTTGCCGAGAGCGCCGAACCACTGCGGACAGTAAGGCGCCATCCAGATGAAGTCGCCGGCTGTCACGGGATACCAGCGATCGCCCAGCCGGTAGATGCCACCGCCTTCGAGCATCAGCAGGCCGTGTTCCATGACGTGGATTTCGACCATGGGCAGCGCCGCGCCGGGCTGAAAGGTCATGGTGTTGACGGCAAAGTCAAAGGCCGCGTCTTCCGGGACGAGCGTGCGGACCTCGACGGCATCGTCGCCCGCCAGCGGCTTCGGCGCGACCGTGCGCTCGTCGCCGGTGAAGAAGACGGGCGGCTTTCCAGGGGCGGCCAGCGGTTTCTCGATGACGATCGCGCGCGCGCCTTTGGCCGATACGATCTGCATTTCCGCACCGGGCGGGATGTAGGCGTAATGGTTGGCGGAAAGCGGGTGCGCGGCGACGGTGACGGATCCTTCGAGCACGTAGACGAAGGCCTGCGCCGCTCCGGTGCGCATGACGCCGGAGTGCTCGAATTCGACTGTGTACTCGGTGAAGCCCGCGCCGTGGGCGGCTGCGGCGTGGACCACGGCAGTGGCTTTGCGCATGCCGGGCAGCGGCGCACGCACGAACGTGTCGGGGGTGAGCAGGAAGTGGTCCGGCTGGTGGCTGCTTCGTGTATGACCGAGGTTATGCATGTGGATTCCGATCTGGTTTAACAAAACAACCGGCGCCTTGGTTGTTGACGATCCCCCGCCGGACCGTCGCCCGCACCAACCCACGCAGCGAATACCCCGCATAGGGCTCACCTTGTGCCGATGCCGCAGCATTCCTTCGTTGACCTCGCAGCGGGCATCCATGTCCACCAGCGCAACATCCGCGTGAAATCCGACATCTATAGCGCCCTTATTCGCAAGGCGGAAGCGGCGAGCGCCGTTGGTAGCTGTCGTCAGGGCAATCCGATGGGGATCGAGGCCGCGTTCAATCAGCACCGGCAGCGTCGTCTGCACGCCGGCGATGCCGCCCCAGATCTCGAAAAAGTTCTCGCGCGCCTTCATGTCCGGCGGGCACGGCGAGTGATCGGACCCGATGATATCCACATCTCCGCGCACTACCGCGTGCCACAGAGCCTCGCGCTCCGAAGCGCTCCGCAGCGGCGGCGCGCACTTCGCGACGGCTCCGATGCGCAGCAGATCGTCTTCGGTGAAGAACAGGTAATGCGGGCAGGTTTCGATCGAGACATCGGCGCCGGCCGCGCGCGCTTCAAGCGCCGCCGCCACGCCCCGGCCCGAACTGATATGCACGATGTGGAGCCGGCATCCGGTCTCGCGCGCGAGCAGGCCGGCGCGGTGGATGGCTTCGACCTCCGCAATCACCGGGCGCGATTCGAGGAAGGCCGGAATGTCGCGCCGCCCCGCGTCCCGCAGGCGCGTTGCAAGGCCTTTGACGATCTCCTCGCTTTCGGCGTGAACCGCGACCGGCAGGTCGAGGCGCGCAGCTTCGCGCATGCCTTCATACAGCGTCAGGTCGTCGGCGCGCGGAAATTCGGGCAGGCCGGAATCGCACAGGAAGGCTTTGAAGCCCACCACGCCGCGGTCGGCCAGTTCCGCGAGATGGCCGGTGTTGCCGGGCACGATGCCGCCCCAGATGGCGAAGTCGGTGACCGCCGCGGCTTCGAGCGCGGCGCGCTTGCGATCGAAATTTTCCGCGTTAACCGTGCAGGGCGACGAATTCAGCGGCATGTCGATAAACAACGTTCCGCCCCCCGCCGCGAAGGCACGACTGCCGCTGGCGGCGCCTTCCCAGTCCGCGCGGCCGGGGTCGTTGAAATGCACGTGCACGTCGATCAGGCCGGGGAAGATCGTGAGGCCTTTGGCGGCGATTTCCTGACGCGCGCCGGGGAGTTCGGGTCCGATGGCGGAAATCACTTCGTCCTCGGTGGCGATGTCCGCAGCAATGATGCCCGCGGGCGTAATCACCGTGCCGCCGCGGATGACGAGGTCACACATGCTTCGCCTCCAGCCGCTCAATGAAGCGCCGGCCTGCGTCGATGGCAGCTTCCACATCTTCGGGGAGCACCGATTCGCCCGGATGGTGACTGATGCCGCCGGGGCTGCGCAGAAACAACATAATGGACGGGACGTGCGGCGCGAGGATCATGGCGTCGTGGCCCGCGCCGCTTGTCATGCGGTGTTCGACATCCTGCGTCAGCATGGCTACGAGTTCTGCGTTCATGATGACAGCGGGCTGATCGAGACGCGTTTCATGAGTGAGCGCGATGCCGCGGCGCGCGCAGATTTCCGCCGCCACCGCCAGCAACGATTGCGCGGCCACCTGCCGTTGCCGATCGCAGCCATGGCGAACATCCAGAGAAGCGCGCACACGGCCCGGGATGACGTTGCCCGCGTTGGGAGCGACATCGAGGGATCCGACAGTGGCCACGAGGCCCGCCGTCCGGTTCGCCATGCTTTCGACGCGTGCGATCCATTCGGCGGCGGCGGCCAGGGCGTCGCGTCGCAGCGACATCGGCGTGGTACCGGCGTGATTCGCCCTGCCTTCGAACGTGAGCAGGAATCGGCTTTGCCCGGCGATGGCATCGACCACGCCCAGCGGAAGCCCCAGGCTTTCCAGCACTGGCCCCTGCTCGATGTGGAACTCGAGGTGCGCGACGGTCTCGCGAGCGAGACGCGCGGCGGGGATCTCCGCGGGATCGAGGCCGAACGCGCGAATGGCATCGGCAACGCGATCCAGCGCCGCGCGATCCAGTGTGCCGGCGAGAGCGCGACTGCCGATGAACGGCAATCCGAAGCGTACGCCTTCCTCTTCGGAGAAACCCACGACCTCGACCGCCATGCGCGGCCGCGACTCGATCATCGCGATTCCCAGCACCACGCCCAGAACGCCGTCGAAGGCGCCCGCGTCCGGCACCGTATCGAGGTGGGAGCCGATCAGCAGGCGCGGGGCTCGCGGGTTGCCGTGCAGGCCACGCAGATTCCCGGCCGCGTCGACTGTGACCCGCACGCCGAGAGATTCCATCCACTGACCAAGCAGGCGATGAACTTCGCGCATGGGCGGCGAGAGGAACGTGCGCGTGGTGCGGCCGGGCTCCTCCGTGCAAAGCGCCAGTTCGCGGCAACAAGCGATAACGCGTTCGGCGAGGCTCATGATCCGCGGTAAGTGCTGTATCCATGCGGTGCGAGCAGCAGGGGCACGTGGTAGTTACCGTTTGAGTCGGCGACATGGAACCGAATGGTGATGTCGTCCAGGAATAACGGCTCTCCTGCGCTGGCCCGCAGATAATCGGCCGCGTGGAAGACGAGCTCGTAGCGGCCGGTTGGGATTTCACCGGCGCTCAGCAACGGCTCGTTGGTGCGGCCATCGGTGTTGGTAACTGCCGAATGGATCAACTTACTTTCGCGATACAACTCGATGGGTATCCCCGGCGCCGGCTGGCCCCGCGCGATATCGAGCACGTGCGTCGAGATGCGCGCCATCTTATCTCCGCAGCGTCAGACCGAGGCAGCCATAAGGAGGCCGCGCGTCGGTGTACACGCCCAGCGCATCGCCTTCTTCGGCGATCGTATCCCAGGTGCGGTTGTTGGCTTCCAGGTGGATTTCGGCGATTACGGGTATGGCCGACAGCATCTTCTCGCCGATCTGGTAGATGATCTGCTGAATACTGCCCGATTCGAAGCCGCCGAAGATATCGCGCACGATCCGGCGGACTTGCCCGGTTACCTTACCCCCGCTGCAGACCGCGGCTGGCTCCGTGTAAGTCCAGTCGAGATCCAGCCACATGTGCAGGGGGCGATTCTCAATATCCGGGAGGGTTGTGTACTGATCGCGCACGAAGCCTTTGAAGGCGCTGCCGTTCAGCCGCAGCAGGCGGAATCCGGCGATGCCGGAGCGCGCCTCCGCCGTCCGCATGGCCTCGCCGCTGCGTATCAGCTCGATGGAAGCCGTTGCGCGTTCCGGGCCCGCGGGCGCGAATGCCACAGCGGCGCTGGTCAGGCCGCCGTATGCAATTTCGCTGGCCGATACCTGCGCACCCTCGGCCTGCGGGTAAGTCGCGAGGAACTTATCGGCGAGGAAGTAACAGTAAGACTCGAGATCGTACCCGGAGAAGTTTATGGTCTCGCGCTGTACGAAATTCTTCATCGAATCGGTGGCGACGAGGCCGGTGTTATCGCCGGTCGTGTAAGTGGGCCAGAAGGCGTCGCCGTAGATCAGGATCTTGACATTGGCGCCGAAGACCGGGTTAGAGCCTGCGGGCTGATTGCCGTCGCGATTCAGGCGATAGACGATGATGTCGCCTTTGCCGTAGTAGTTTCTCTTCTTACCGCTGGCGAATGCGTTCATGGAACAATCCCTTCCAGCCGGAAGCGCGCGATCCGGGCAACCTGCCGCAAAGCTTCCGCGAACTCCACGTCCAGGTCCGCGCCGATGCGGCTGCCCAGAGCTTCGAGGATAGCGAACTTATCACTGCCCTTCACGGCGTAGAGGAACGGGAAGCCGAACTTCTTTTTGTATGACGTGTTGAGTTGCAGTAAGCGCTCGTATTCTTCGGGCGTCAGACGATCGAGGCCCGCTCCCGCCTGCTCGCCGGCGGAACTGGCGCTGACGCGGGCGCGGGTCCCGAGATCGGGGTGCGCCCGCAGCAGCGCGAGTTGCTCTTCGCGCGACGCGGCGTCTAACTGCGCGATCATCTTCGCGTGCAGATCGTCGAGAGAAGAGAACGGCCGGTAAGGCCAAGCCCGTTCGGCCACCCAAGGCGAATCCTCGAAGACCCCGCCTAAGGCAGCGACGAACCGGTCGTGATTGAGCGCATTGATCTCGGCGATTGTCATAGCCCGGCCTCGAACACCAGATCTCCCTCGACGCGGACTTCGCGCACGGATTCCGCACCCCCCAGCGTGAACAGCGCGGAGAGCATTCTCTCCGGATCTTCCGCGTTGCGCAGAACACCTTCAAGCGGGCTCGCCTTCGGTGCGCGCAGATATACGAAATCGGCGGCCTTGCCGGGCGTGAAGTCGCCGGTTTCTTCTTCGAGCGCGAGGGCCTCGGCCCCGGCGCGCGTGGCGAGGTAAAGCATCTGCGCGGGCGTGAGCGACATCGGCTGCGGCAGGATACGCTGCATCAGATAGGCCTGCAGCGCTTCCTTCATCATGCCGAATCCCGTGCCGGCGCCGACGTCGGTGCCCAGCGCGAAAGGCACGCCGCCTTCGAGGTGGCGGCGCATGCCGAAGACCCCGCTGCCGAGCGCCGCGTTACTGCAGGGACAATGCGCAATCGACGCGCGGTACCAGGCGAGCCGGTGCAGTTCCGAACGATTCGTGTGTATGTTATGGGCGAGAACCGCGCGCCGCGAGATCAACCCGTAGCGCTCGTAAACAGCCAGATAGTCCGCCGTCCAGGGGAAGAGTCGCAGGACCTCTTCGATCTCGGCCGGATTTTCGTTGAGGTGCGTGGTGAAGCGCAGGGTGGAGTCTTCGCGGAGCAGTGCCTGGCAGGTCTGCAGCATGGCTTCGCTCGCGGCCACGGCGAAACGCGGCATCACGGCGTAGCCGAGCCGGCCGCGATTGTGGAAACGCTCGATCAGCGCACGGCTCTCGCGATAAGCGGCGTCGGGAGTCTGGTGCAGTTCGGGGCGAAGCCCGCGGTCCGCCAGCACCAGACCGCCGATGACGCGCAGCCCGCTCTTTGCGGCAGCTTGGAACAGCGCCGCCGTGGCTTCCGCAAAATGCGATCCGAAGACCAGCGCGGTGGTGGTGCCGTGCGCGGCCAGCGCAGCGACGAATTCACCCGCGATTGTGCCCGCGTAACCCGCATCGGCCAGTTTCGCTTCTTCCGGCAGCGTAAGACGATCAAGCCATTCGAGGAGCGAATACCCGAGGCCTCCGATAATGCGCACCTGGGGGAAATGAATGTGCGTGTCGATGAAGCCCGGCAGGATGAAGCCACCACGCAGGTCGCGGACAGGAGCTTCCGGATGGGCCTCGCGTATGCCGGCGTAGTCGCCGCAGGCAACGATACAACCGCCGTCGATCGCGAGCGCGCCGTCGGTGTAGGAGTGCAGCGCGCTCGATGATTCGAATGCGTTGGCGGGAGTGTGGAAGATGGCGCCGCGGAGGATTTCCACGCTAGCAGTGGGCGGGCGAAAGCGCCTGCCCCACCTTTACCTTTGCTTCCTGGATGGCCCAGAAGATTCGCTCGGGAGTGGCCGGGCTGTCGAGCGTGACGATGCCACCCGCGCCGAAGGCCGCTATGGCCTCGCGGATAGCCTCGCGCACCGAAATCGCGAGCATGAGTGGCGGCTCGCCGACTGCCTTGCTGCCGAAGATCACGTCCGGTTCCGTGGCGCGCTCCAGGAACGCGACGTTGAACACCTCGGGCATCTCCGTCCACGATGGCAGCTTGTAGGTGGACGCCCCGTTAGTGGCGAGGCGGCCCTGCTCATCCCACACCAACTCTTCAAGAGTGAGCCAGCCGAGACCCTGGACGAAGCCGCCTTCGATCTGGCCGAGATCGATTACCGGCGAGACGGAGTCGCCCACGTCTTCCAGGATGTCGGCGCGAAGAATGCGCTTCTCGCCGGTGAAGCCGTCGAGCTCGACTTCGGAAACCGCCGCGCCGTATGCGAAATAGTGGAACGGTTTGCCTGTCGCGGTCTGCGGGTCGAAATGGATCTCCGGCGTTCGATAGTAGCCCTGCGCGAACAACGGTACGCGGGCGCGGTATGCAGCTTCGACGGCCTTCGCGAAGTCGGCGTGCTCCGCGAGATAGGGCGCCAGCCGCTCTTTGATCTGGCGGCAG
>Ga0302320_10027381_pt1 | contig 10987 bp, 9 predicted proteins | sample Bog_T0_3_FD_202130 | JGI IMG/M metagenome (GOLD analysis project Ga0302320, IMG submission 202130) | Peat permafrost microbial communities from Stordalen Mire near Abisko, Sweden - Bog_T0_3 | ecosystem: Environmental > Terrestrial > Soil > Wetlands > Peat | place: Sweden: Abisko, Stordalen Mire... | reverse complement strand
ACAGTTATGATTTGGTGACCGATATGACACCGTTCCAGAACGCCGTCACGCGAGGAGAGAATCCATGAGTAAAGTAGCAGGCACGCTCCGCGTGCCGTCCGCTGTGTACGGCACACGGAGTGTGCCTACTACTTTGGGAGAGCACCCATGACCGCGAAATACGAACCGCCTGTGATCAGCAAACTCCAAGGCGGCCTGATGAACAAGTTCGGCCGCGGGCCGACCACGGCGAGGAAGGTCTGCCGGGAGATCGACGGCGTCGCGATCGAGGACCTGGTCCGGCGGTTCGGCTCGCCGCTGTTCGTCTTCTCGGAACGCAAGATCCGCCAGCTCTATCGCGATCTGTACGACGCCGTCTCGCGGCGTTATCCCAACGTCACCTTCGGCTGGTCGTACAAGACGAACTATCTCGACGCCGTGTGCGCGATCATGCACCAGGAAGGGGCCATTGCCGAGGTCGTCTCCGAGATGGAGTACGCCAAGGCTCGCGCCCTGGGCGTGGCGGGCGAGCGGATCATCTTCAACGGCCCCTACAAGCCGCTGCCGGCGCTCCGCCGGGCGGTCGAAGAGGGGGCCATGATCCACGTCGATCACCTCGACGAAATCTGCGACCTGGAAAGCATCGCGGCCAAGGATGGGCGACGGCTCGCGATCGGCCTGCGGCTGAACCTCGACGCGGGCATCTATCCCCAGTGGTCGCGCTTCGGTTTCAATCTCGAATCGGGCCAGGCACTGGACACCGTGAAACGCATTGCCGGCGGCAATCGCCTCACGGTCAACGGCCTGCACTGCCACCTGGGCACGTTCATGCTCGAACCGGCGGCCTACGCCCGGCAGATCGAAAAGATGGTCCGCTTCGCGGGCGAATTGGAGTCGCAGTTCGGCTTCGCCATCGAATATCTGGACATCGGCGGCGGGCTGCCTTCGCAAAACCACCTCAAGGCCACCTACCTGCCGGCGGACGTGGGCGTGCCCTCGGTCGACGAGTTCGCCGAGCAGATCGGTGACGCCCTTTATCGCAGCCTGCGGCCGGGGCTGTTCCCCAAGCTGATTATGGAATCGGGCCGGGCACTGATCGACGAGGCGGGCAGCCTGATCACGACCATCGAGGCCGCCAAACGCCTGGCCGACGGCACGCGGGCCTATGTGGCCGACGCGGGCATCAACCTGCTGTTCACCTCGCAGTGGTACAAGTTCAACGTGGAACTCGACCGCGAAGTGCCCGGCATGTGCGAGAACAGCGTGATTTACGGTCCGCTGTGCATGAACATCGACGTCATCGACGAGGGGCTGCAACTGCCCCCCTTGCGGCGCGGCACGCGGTTGGTGGTCTCGCCCGTGGGGGCTTACAATAACACGCAATGGATGCAGTTCATCGCCTACCGTCCCGCGGTGGTGCTGGTAGGCGCCGAGGGCCAGGTCGATGTGATCCGCGAGGCGGAAGACCTGAGCGACATCGTGCGGCGGGAAAAGCTGCCGGAGAGGCTGAGGCTCTAATGATCGAGCGACTCAGAACGATATTGGCCGGCGGCGCGGAGGTCTTGTTCCTCCAGGGCTGTTGCTACGGCGCTATCCTTCTGGCCGTACTCCTGCTCAATCCGTGGACGGCGCTGCTGGGCGTGATCGCCGTGCTAGCCGCCTACGCCTTCGCCTGGCTCGTCGGTTGGGAGAGCCGCTTTCTCCAGGCCGGATACTACGTCTACAATCCGCTGCTGGTGGGCATGTTGCTGGGCTTCCGCTTCGCGCCGTCGCTGTTGGTTTGCCTGATGGCGATCCTGGCGGGCATTTTCACGCTGCTGCTGACCGTGCCTTTGGCCAAACTGCTGGCAGCGCGCTGGAGGTTGCCGCTGTTGAGCCTGCCGTTCTCGCTGGCCGGCGCGGCCGTGTGCCTGGCGACGGCCCATCTCGCGCAGTTGAAGGCCGCGCCCCCGCTGCCCGCGCTGTTGACCTCCGATCTGGGCCTGCCGCTCTGGCTGGCCGGCTTTTTCAATGCCTTCGGCAGCCTGTTGTTCGCGCCCGGCGCGCTGGTGGGCCTGCTGGTCAGCCTGCTGGTGCTGCGGCACTCGCGCATCTTGTTCCTGCTGGCCGTGATGGGCTATGGCGTGGGCGCGCTGGTCAAGGGGCTGACGACCGGCTCGATCTCCGCCGCACTGGCCGACGGCAATAGCTTTAACTACGTGCTCGTGGCGATGGCCCTGGGCAGCACGTTCGTCGTTCCTTCGCTGCGGAGCACGCTGCTGGCGGCGATCGGCGTGGCGGCCACGCCCTTCATCCTGGCCGCGTCGGCCGCGCTGGAGCAGAGGACGGGCGTTCCGCCTATGACGCTCCCCTTCTGCCTGATCGCGCTGGGCGGCATCCTGCTCCTGCGCGTGGCCAAGTATTCGCTCCTGGCCAGCGGCGCCGCCGGAACGCCCGAAGAGGTTCGCGAAAACTGGCTCGTCGAGCGCCGCCGCTATCCGGGAAGCTGGCGCACGCTGGCGCTGCCGTTCTCGGGCAGGTGGACGGTGTGGCAGGGCTTCAACGGCCGCTGGACGCACCGCGGCCCCTGGCGGCACGCCTACGATTTCGTGATCGCCGACGAGCAGGGCAAAACGTATCGCGGCGACGGCAGCCGGTTGCACGATTATTATTGCTACCGCATGCCGGTGCTGGCCCCGGTCCGCGGCCGCGTGGTGAAGGTGGTCAACGACGTCGAGGAGAACCTGGCTGGAAACGTCAACGGTGAGCGCAACTGGGGGAACCTCGTGCTGCTGGAGGACCCCCGCGGCTTCTGCGTCGAGCTTTCGCACTTCGCCCACCGCACGATTCGCGTCGAGGAAGGCCAGTGGGTCGAGCGGGGCACCGTGCTGGGCCTCTGCGGCAACTCTGGCTACTCGGCCCAGCCGCACCTCCACGTCCAGGCCCAGGTTGACGCCCGCGAAGGCGCGCCCACGCTGCCCTTCAGTTTCGTGGCCTATCGCATCGGCGACACCTATCATGCCAACGACCTGCCGCGGGAGAATGCGGAAGTGGAACCGCTGGCGGTCGATCCGCAACTCGACGCGGCCACGACGTTTCTGCCGGATAGCGTGCATGAATTTGAAGTATTTGGAGTGCGGCAATTCATTGCCGCTTTCGGCCACTTTGCGGCCCTTAAAGGCGGCCAAAGGCCGCAAAGCGGTGATAAATCACCGCACTCCAAAATTTCCTTCCGCGTGGGCATCGCCGCCGATGGCACGCACTATTTCCAGTCGGAACGCGGCCGGCTCTACTTCGGCAAATACGACGGCACCTTCTATTGCTTCCGCCTCGACGGCGACGATCCGTGGCTGCGGCTGACGATGATGGCCCTGCCGCGAATGCCGCTGTGCTACAAGCATCGACTCGCGTGGCACGACAGCATCCCCTTGGGCATGGCCGTCGGGGGCGTCCGCCGCCTGCTGGCCCGGCTGGGCAATCTCGTCTGGCCGCGGCTGGCGTATGTGGAGATCGAGCAGAAATTTACCGATCGCCGCGTCGTCGAGTCGGTGCTGAGGCACCCGCTGCTACGTACTCCCCACGCTCCGCGTGGGGAATACACCACGCGGAGCGTGGTGAGTACGGCCCGCGTGGAATTCGACGTCCGCGGCGGGTTCGCTTCCATTCAAGTCGGCGATATCCAACTCATACGCACGACCGCCCCGCACGACGCGGCGGCATCTCTACCCCAACCATCCCCCAAGCGAAAAAGGAGACAACTTATGACAGCCACCGCAATTCTGTGCCTCGCAACCATGACCGCGGCCGTGGGCGGCAGCGGTGCCACCCACGACATTTATCTTCCTCTGAACGGCCGGTTGGCGGCCGCGGTCGTAGGCAGCGACGGCGCCGGCGGCGAATCGGCTTCCCCGATTCGAGAGGCCCTGAAACAATCGCGCCAGGCCGAACGGAGCGGAGACCTCGCCAAGGCCATCGACGCCTTGACGGAACAGTCCAAATCACACAGCGGAAATTACGTCTTGAACCTGCGGCTGGGCTGGCTGAATTACATGAGCGGCAAGCAGGACGAGGCCGAGCGCTGCTACAAGGCGGCCGTGGAAGCCGAGGCCGGGTCGATCGAGGCCCGGCTGGGCTACACGCTGCCCTTGCTGGCCGCGGCCAAGTACAGGGAAGCCGAGGCGGTCGCCCGCGAAATCGTGACCGCCGATCCGGGGAACTACTACGGCAATCTGCGGCTGGCCGTGGCCTTGCGCTTGCAACAGAAGACGACCGCCGCGCAGGAGGTCGTCCAGGGGATGCTCTCGGCCTATCCGACCGACACCGGTTTTCTGGCCGAGTCGGCCACGCTCAGCGGCGCGCAGAGTTCGGCCGCCACGAGCGACGTGAAGATCCTGGCCGCCATCGGGGAGTCTTCCCAGGCCGAGGGCAAGGGCGACTACAAGGCCGCCATCGGGGCACTCGACAAGCAGCTCCACGCGCACACGAAAGACTACCTGCTGAACCTGCGACTCGGATGGCTCTATTATCTGAACCGCGACTACGCCAAGTCCGTGCAGTATTACCAGATGGCCGTCACGGCCGCGCCGCGCTCCATCGAGGCCAAACTCGGCCTGCTGCTGCCCTTGCTGGCCCAGGAAAACTATCGGCAGGTCGAACTGCGGGCCGAGGGCTTGTTGCAGCACGACCGCAGGAACTATTACGGCAGCCTGCGCCTGGCGGTGGCCTTGCGGTTGCAGAAGAAATATGCCGCGGCCGACAAAATTGTCCAACACATGTTGACGGCCTATCCGGCCGACGTCTACTGGCTCAGCGAGTCGGGGCTGCTGAACCTGGCGGAGGAAAACAAGTCGGCCGCCAAGGAGGCCTTCGCCGACGTCTTGTCGCTGGACCCCGACAACGCCATGGCCAAAGACGCATTGGAGAAGATGTAATATGACAACCGACCTTACTCCACCGCGGGGCTCCTTGCGGGACCGTGACAACCGATACTATACCCTCCTGGCGGGCGGCGCAAAGACGCGGCTGCTGGAGGCCTTTTTGGACCTGCGGCTGCCCGAGATCCTGGGCGGGCGAGGCGAGATGACGGCCGCGGAAATCTGCCGCCTGCTGGGCCTCGACCCGCATCGCGGCTGGAAGTTCCTGCACCTCCTGGCAATGACCGGTCTGCTGGACGAGTCGGCCGGCAACCACGGCGAGGACGAGGCCGTGTTCTGCCTCTCGGCCGAGGCCAAGGAGTATTTCGGCGGCGACGGCACGCAGGGTTTCTACTTCCGCGACCTGGTGAATTTCTGGCGGAACGTGGCCTGCTTGCCCTTCATCGACGTGCTGCAAGGCATGGAACTGCCCAACGCCGTGCGCTGGCCGCCACCCAACCCCGACGCGGCCGAGCACCTGGAGCTTTGGATGCGGGCCACCGCCGACGGCGCGATCGCCACGCTGGTACACTCCAAGGCGATGGAAGGCGGCAAGCGGCTGCTGGACGTAGGCGGCGGCGACGGCACCATCGGCTGCGCCCTGGCCGAAAAGCTACCCGGCTTGAAGGTCACGGTCTTCAACCTGCCCGCCTCGGCCCACATCGCCCGCCGCACCATTGCGGCCAAGGGCTGCGCGCACCGCGTGAGCGTGCATGAGGGCGATTTCCTCAAGGACGAACTGCCCGGCGGCTTCGACCGCATCCTCTTCAGCCGCGTGCTCACCGATTGGACGCCCAGCGTCTGCCGCATGCTGTTCGAGAAGTCGCGCCGCGCGCTGGCCCCCGGCGGGCGGCTGGTGATCAACGAGGCCCTGGTCGAAGGCAACCTCGACTACGCGATCTCCTGGGAGTTCCGCTATATCTTCTACGACACCTTCGGCCGGGCGATGTTCAAGCCCTTGACGGTCTATGAACGGTTGTTGTCAGAAGCCGGTTTCCGCGTCGTGAAGGTCTCGCCCATGTTGGACGACGCCTTCTATTCGGTCATCGAGGCCCAGGTGTGCGGGTGAGAGAAAGCCGATTTTTCGTGCAGACTCGCAACGGACGGGCATTCACGCCGCTCGTTATCGGCTGACGGCCCACTTGAACATCCGGCGGATCAGACGCACTACGCTGTTGATGTAGCCGCGAGAAAGGTCGCGATCCAATAACTTCTGCTGGACAGCGATGAGAGCCAGGGGGCCGAACTCCGCGGCCAGCGTCCGTCCATAGTAACGGGGCGCCACTTGAGCGGCCCGCCGGATATGATCTACCGAGCGGGTCATGTCACCGCCTGCGGTAGTACATTTCCGCGAAATCGAGGTAGGCAGCCCCCAATTCAACAACAGTCAATCCGTTGGCGGCCACACGAACCGGTATTGAAGGCGAGGCTGCTAGTTCAGCCACGAGCCGGCCGTATTCCTCCAGGCTTTCGCGGGGCTGCCGTGAGGCCCTAAATAACGAACGTGGCCGCGAATACGCATGTATGCGCGGCCGCTGGGGCTGTGGAGACAGTACTTCGGGACACGAGACTTGGTCGACCAGCTCAGGGTGGGTCACCCTGCTTCTGGCGTGTCTTCCGCGAAAAATACGGCCAATCCGTGCAATTCAGCCCAATCCGTCAAAGCCGCAGACTTTTCCCGACCGATATAGGCTTTCAGGCCGCCTTATGCGCGGACCATGTTCGGCATGTGCCGCAAGATTTATCATCCACCTTTTTGAGTTGTCCGACATGCGAATTCACCCCCTGGCGTTCGTTGCTCCCACGGCAAAAATCGGTGAAGGGGTCCGGATCGGTCCCTTTTCCGTCGTCGAGGACGACGCCACCATCGGTCCCGGTTGCGTGCTGGAAAGCCGCGTCGTTGTGAAGACCCGGACCGCGCTGGGTGAAAACAACCATATTTTCGAGGGCGCGGTCATCGGCGGCCTGCCGCAGCATGTCCACCTGCCCGAAAGCGTCGGCGACTTGATCGTCGGCTCCGGCAACACGATCCGCGAGAACGTGACCATCCACCGGGCAATGGAACCGGGCCACGCGACGGTGATCGGCGATCATTGTCTGTTGATGTGTAACGCCCACGTAGCACACGATTGCCATCTGGGCGACCACGTGATCTTGACCAACAATGTCATGCTCGCCGGACACGTGAGCGTAGGCGCGAGGGTCTTTGTATCGGGCGGCGCGGGCGTACACCAGTTCTGCCGCGTAGGGACGCTGGCAATGGTGGGTGGCCTGGCCCACATCTCGCGCGACGTTCCGCCCTACGTGACCATCGACGGCCAGAGCAGCTACGTCGTGGGGCTGAACCAGGTGGGCCTGAAGCGGGCCGGCTACAGCACGCGGGCGATCACCCGGCTGAAGGACGCCTATCGGCTCATCTACCGCAGCGGCCTGATGTGGAACGATATTCTCCAACAGCTTCGCCAACAGTTCCCCGAAGGCCCCGAGGCCGAATTCCTCCCCTTCCTGGCCTCGACCCGCCGGGGCATCATTCCCGAGCGGCGCATGCCGCCCGGCGCCACGATCCGCATCCATGCGGACGAAGAGCAAAAAGACGAAATCCGCCGGGCGAAAGCGGGATAGTTGGCGCTCGTAGTCCCGACCGGGCACCGTGTCGGGCACCATGTACTCATGGTCGTGGTCGCGGTCGGCGGCGGTTTGTCGAGCGATTCGCACCACGGGCGTTTGTTCATCGACACGCAGAAACGGGAATGCGCCCGTTGTTGCCGTTGGCCGTTCGCCCGGTTGATTGTCCGCATCGTGGCGCGGATAATAAGCAGCCTGTAGCCAATCTCGAATGCCACTTGCCACGGGAGCCTCATCCATGAAACGATTCCTAGCCATCGTTCCTTTTCTCTTCCTGCCAACGTTCGCCTTTGCGGCGAATGGCGATGCCAAACAGCACATTGCCCGCGAGGCGATCGAATGGGCCGACATCTGGATTCCCGACGCCAACAGCACGGCGCTGCCCCATGTGCTTTTGATCGGCGATTCGATCACCCGCGGCTATTATCCCCAGGTTGCCGAGAAGCTCAAGGGCCGGGTTTCGGTGGCCCGATTGGCCACTTCCAAGTCGGTCGGCGACCCGGCATTGCTGGCCGAGGTGGCGCTGGTGCTCGACCAGTGCCATTTCGACGCGGTTCACTTCAACAACGGCCTGCACGGCTGGGGCTATAGCGAAGAGGAGTACCAGAAGCATTTCCCCGAATTGCTGGCGACGATCCGCAAGCATGCCCCGCAGGCAAAACTGATCTGGGCCACGATCACGCCGATGCGCACCAAGGGCAGGCTTGCGCAAATCGCCGACGACACCAAGCGCGTGCGAGCCCGCAACAAGATCGCCGAGGAGATCGTCGGCAAGGAAGGCATTCCCGTGGATGATCTCTACACGCTGGTGAAAGACCATCCCGAATACTGGTCACAGGACGGCGTGCATTTCAACTCCCAGGGCATTGCGGTCGAGGCGGAGCAGGTGTCGAAGCAGATTCTGGAGAGTCTGAAGTAGGAACGCTTAGGACCGGTGCGAAAACAAGTGTCGAGCAATCCAAGGTCAACAGCACGCTATCTTATGCGACTGGGGTGGAAATTAACAAGCACGTGGAACAAGAGGGGGTTCACGCGGCTCTTGGCGGTTGGGCAGCGATTGGCGCCGGGGTTTCACTGGCGCTGACGCGGCTGGACAGATCGGTCATGCCGCAATACTCGCGGCACTTTTTCATCTTGCGGCGGATATCGGCGGCACCGCGCCAGAAGCGGCGCAGATCGCCGCGTCGTTCGAGCAGGATGCCGCGGAAGGCGCTTGAGAAACAGAGCCTGGCCACGCCTTGCAGGTCGATCATGATGTTCTTCTCGTAGCTTCCGCAGATCAACTCTTGCGTGCCGCGGCCCGATTATCCCCGCAGCGCGTCGCCATGTTCGCGGATGGAGCGATGGTACATCTTGACCTGTTCGATCCAGAGCGGGTTGAGTGCGAGGCCGAAACGCCGGTCGCAACGGACGAGGGTCTCGGCCAGGGCCTCCTCGTCGGCCACGATATTCTCCGCAAAATAGCGGTCCTGGCCCACCTTGGCCGGCAGCGCAAACGTGGGCTGCAAGACGGCCAGGTCCAGCTTGTCCGCTCCCAGTTCATAGAGCACGAATTGGTGCAGGGCTTCGAGTTCGCGGTAGTTTTGCTCGCAGAGGATTGCGTGTACGTGGATCCGCGTGTCGCGGCCATGTCGCTCGCGCGCGGCACGCAGCAGGCGGACAGCGCGGGTCACCTCGGAAAACGAGCCGGGCCGGCCGCGAGTTTCGTCGTGGACGTCAGCCCGCTGGCTGTTGAGCGAGAGGCCGACACAGCCGGCCCCCTCTAGGACCAGCGACTCGGCCATCAGCTCGTCGATCAACGAACCATTGGTGGCGACATGGTTCCGCAGTCCCAACGCTCGGCAGCGCCGCGTCAGGGGGAAGACCCGCTCGGGCGTCAGCAGCGTTTCGGCTGCGCAGAGGGAGACGCGGCCCCGCGGGCTCATCTCGGCGAACTCATCGATGATCTCCAGACAGCGGTCGACGGAGAGCATCTCCAGCGCTGCTTGCGGTTCGGTCCACTTCATGCAGGTCTTGCAGCGGGAATTACAGACGTTGTTCGTTTCGAAAAACAGCGCCGTGGGAGGCGGCAGCGTGCTTGAGCGCCAAAACATCGGATCCCTACTCCTGTCAGGTTGGTCTTGTACCGGCTAGGCGGCTCTGGTTTCGCCAGCGCTGGCCGCCGGCGGCCGCAGCGTAGCGCTGATCCGCCGTACGCTATGGCTGATGCCGCAATACTGTCTGCATTGGGCCATCTTGCGGCGGAGACGGTCGCTGCCGAACCAGAACTTCGCAAGGTGGCCGGTCCGTTTCAGTTGCATGCCGGGAAAGCCGTTCGAGAAGCAGAGTCTGGCTTCGCCGCACAGATCGACCATGATGTTCCGCTCGTAGGAGTTGCAAATCGCCTCTTGGGTGCCTTTGCCCCGCCAGCCTTGCAGTGCGTCGTCATTCACTTGCACGCTCTGGTGGTAACCCCTGACCACGCGGATCCATTCGGGGTTGAGCTTCAGGCCATACTTCCGATCACAGGCCCCGAGGATGCCGACGAGCTCCTCGCAATCAGTGATGATATTGTCGCGGTAGAACCGGTCGTCGGCGGCCCAATTGACGGGCCCGAACGTGGGCTGCAGGAAGTTGAGCTTCAGCTTGTCGGCCTTCAGGTCCTGGAGCACGAAACGGTAGAATGCGTCGAGTTCGCGATAGTTCTGCCGGCAGACGACGGCCATGGCATAAACCGGTTTGCGGACTCCCAGTCGATCGCGCGCAGCCAGCAGCAATCGAATGGCGCCGACGGCCAGATCATAGGAGCCGACTTGGCCCCGTGTCTGATCATGCACTTCGGGCCGGTGGCTGTTGAGCGATACGGTAATCTCGCTGGGGCCCTCCAGGATCATCTGCTCGGCCGTCGCCTCGTCGGTCACCTTGGTGCCGTTGATTACCGAGAAACAGCGCAGGCCCAAGGCTTGGCATTGTCGCGTGACCGGAAAGTAGCGCTCGGGGTTGAGCAGGCTCTCGCCGCCGCAGATGACCACGGTTCCGCGGGAATTCAGTTGGGCGAATTCGCGAATGATCTCGCCGCGTCGCGCCACCGAGATATGGCCAGGCAAGGCGACTTCCTTGCGCGTCCAGTACATGCAGTGCTTGCACTTCAGATTGCAATGCTGATTGATGTCGACGAAAAGGAATTCCGGCGGCTGTCTCATGGTTTTTCCACTCTTTTTCTTTGGAGCGATACAACCGGCATAACCGATACAGATTACCATCGGCAAACGAATATGGTCCCCCATACTCTTTTCCCCCGCATTCTACGATGCACGTAACGGTCGCCATTTGCACCTGGAATCGCGCCGAGCAGCTCGACGGAACTTTGACTTCCCTGGCCGGCGTCACGATCCCCGCGGGCGTCACCTGGGACGTGATCGTGGCTAACAACAATTCGACCGACCCTACGGAAGAGGTGCTTGACGCGCACGCTGCCCGCTTGCCGCTTACCCGTTTGTTTGTTCCGCGGC
>Ga0302320_10027379_pt1 | contig 10987 bp, 6 predicted proteins | sample Bog_T0_3_FD_202130 | JGI IMG/M metagenome (GOLD analysis project Ga0302320, IMG submission 202130) | Peat permafrost microbial communities from Stordalen Mire near Abisko, Sweden - Bog_T0_3 | ecosystem: Environmental > Terrestrial > Soil > Wetlands > Peat | place: Sweden: Abisko, Stordalen Mire... | reverse complement strand
GTCGCGCGGAATGGATGCGGCTCGGCGCCTTCGCCTTTTGGAGCAAAGCTGCGGGAACTGAAGAAGGCCGTGGCGCCGTACTCGCCGTGCTTGACCACCAGCGTACCCGGCCCCAGCGCCAGCACGGCGCGCGCCGCCTGCACAAGGTTGTTGTTGCCAGCCAGCATCTTGGTCTCGGTTTCGTTGATGAGCAGAATGTCGAGCCCCTTCAGCATGGCGAGAAGCGCGGGGCGATGGTCTTTGATCCAGTAGTTCATGGTGTCGCCGGCCACCAGCTTCACGTCCGGCATTTGCTCGCGTACGCGTCGCTGCAACACCGGATCGATGTTGGCCAGAAACAGAAACTCCGAATCGCGATAGGCCTCGGGAATCTTCGGCGCAAAGGCCGCAAAAACATTCAGGTCGGTTTGGTGGGTCTTAGCCTCGTTGAGATTGTCGAGATAAGACCCCTCCCAGAAGAAGCTCTTGCCCGCAGCCCGCTCAATGCCGCGCGTGTCGATCTTGCGCGCGTGGAAGACGGCCTCCTGCTCGGAACCAAAGTCTTCGCCCACTACGGCGATGACGCGCACATCGGTAAAAAAGCTGGCTGCCAGCGAGAAGTAAGTAGCCGCTCCGCCCAGGCAGCGCTCTCTGCGTCCTGCCGGCGTTTCAATTGAATCGTAGGCAACGCTGCCCACTACGGTAATTGCCATTCTTTGTCCCTCTCTTGTGATCTTACGATTTCTTCTTGTGTGGCATTTCAGAGACGCGAGAAGCGCAGTCACGCGGCACCCAGGATGGTTCGTGGTCTAGATCGGAAGACCTAGAAAGCCGCTCAATTCGCTCAATTCTGTCGACGCTGAAAACGCCTCGATCGATTCTTCCGACTAAGTCCACCAATGCGACCCCGGACATCCCCTTGTACAGCCGTTTTGCCAGCCGATCGGTTTTCTTTGTAAATTTGTCGGGGTATTCTGGATTCCCGCTGGGTCCCGCCACACGCATTTTCCTGAAAATGTTGTCAGGACAACATTCTGGTTGCTCAAGGTCCGACTCTTCCAAGACGAACCGAAAGATTGCTCGAACCCGAATTTGTATCCCAGCGTAGGCCGAAGGATCTTTCATAAGTTGGCAGAAAGTCACGTCTTGTATCGATTGGTTTGCCTGACTTTGCGCGATCCCTGCCAAAGGACTTGCCACCATGACCAAGCACAGAAGCAATAAAGAAACTCTCATTGGCTTCCTCTCGATGCGCGATCCCACTTAATTGGTGATTTCAAGAGACGATCCTCAGAGTAACCCCAATTCCTTACTGTGCTTTTGCTCCCGAAGCGATTGTCTGTTTTGCTAGCCCAGGTATTTCCCAAACAGTAGCTTTAGCTTCTCCTTAGCCGCCTCAGGAATCGCGTCCGGCGCGGTTAGCACAGCATACTTTGCAGCCGAGGCGCAGGCGCACGCGCGCTCGGCGGGCATCGCCGCCACAGCCGCCTTCACAACGCGCGCTGCGTTCTCGGCATTCTTGTGCAGCACGGCAACAATCTCCTCGATGGTGACTGAGTCGTGGCCCTCGCGCCAGCAGTCGTAGTCGGTAACCATGGCCACGGTGGCGTAGCAGATCTCAGCCTCGCGCGCCAGCTTGGCCTCTTGCAGGTTGGTCATGCCGATTACGTCCGCGCCCCAACTGCGATAGAGCTTTGATTCCGCTTTGGTTGAGAACTGCGGGCCTTCCATGCAAACGTAGGTGCCGCCCAGCTTGCCGACCACGCCCACCGTGGCGCAGGCCTCAACCGCGGCCTTGGCCACTGTAGCGCACACCGGGTCGCCAAAGGCCACATGGCCCACAATCCCCTCGCCGAAGAAGGTGGAGATGCGATGAAAGGTCCGGTCGATGAACTGGTCTGGCACCACAAAGTCGGTGGGCTTGTGCTCTTCCTTGAGCGAACCCACGGCCGAGACGGAGACGATGCGCTCCACGCCAAGCTTCTTGAAAGCATAAATGTTGGCACGGAAGTTCAGCTCCGAGGGCAGGATGCGATGTCCGCGCCCGTGCCGCGCCAGAAAGGCCACCTTGTGGCCCTCCAGCTCGCCCAGCACAAAGGCGTCCGACGGCGAGCCAAAGGGCGTCTCCACCGCCTCTTCGCGAACGTTGGTGAATCCTGGCATCGAGTAGAGCCCGCTGCCGCCGATAATCCCGATCTCCGCCTGAGCCAATGCTCGCTCCTTCTGCCATGGCAAAGAGGACGAGTCGCCGGAGACCGCGTCCTTTGCGGCAGGCCGTTTCGCGGCCCGCACATGCCCTTGGCAAACACCCTAGTATAAAACGAGGACGCGCTCCTCTCGCCGGGAACGCGGCGATGAAGTCTCAGAATTCCCAATATGCGCATCGCCTGGCCTCGATCCGTCTCCGGCGGGCGGATGGCTTAATGTTGTAGTTGCGGCTACGCAGAACCGAAATCGCCGCTTCTATCTCCACGCAAAGGAGCGCGCCTTGTCGATCTCCCAATTCGTTTTGCCGGCAATCGCCCTTGCAGCGGCGCTGTCGCCGCTGGCTTTGACCCAGAGCCTGCCCGTCTCGTGGGTCGATAAGGACACCGGCCATCGCATCATCCGCCTGACCAGCGAACCCGGCTCGTCTGCCTTCTATTTCAATGTGAACGCCTACACTCCCGACGGCAAGCAGATGGTCTATACCGCGCCGGATGGCATCCATGCCCTGGACCTGGCCAGTTTCAAAACCCGGCTTGTGGTGCCCAACCCGCCGCCTCCTGCCGACGCGGCGCCAGATAACCGCTCTTTGTTCCGGTACGGCATCCACACCATTGTTGTCGGCAGAAAATCGAATTCGGTCTTCTTTTCAAAGATGGACCCTGACACTCATCTCAGCACTGTCTACAAGGCCGACGTTTACACCGGCGAAGTAACGAAGCTCGTGACTCTGCCTCCGCGCGCCAGCATTGCCACCATCAACGCAGACGAGACGCTGGGCGTTGGCACGTATGACGCGACCCAGGCTGGCGCCCAACAGGAATATGGGCAAAACCGACCCGCGCCGCCGCCTGCGGCCTCAGGCACAAATCCGACGCCGCAAGCTGGAAACCTCGTGCAGCCCGAGGGCAAGGGTGCAATGATGGAGCGCCGCCTTGCGGCCCGCGTCCCCGTTGTGCTTTACACCATTGACCTGAAGACCGGCAAGGTTAATGCCCTGCTCCACTCCACCGATTGGATCGGCCACATGCTCTTTTCGCCAGTCGATCCCTCGCTGCTCATGTATTGCCATGAAGGCCCATGGCAAAAGGTCGATCGCATCTGGATGGTCCATACAGATGGGACGCATAACAAGCTCATCCACAAGCGCACCATGGCGATGGAGATTGCCGGCCACGAGTTTTGGGGCCTCGACGGAAAAACCATCTGGTATGACTGGCAATTTCCCAAAGGCGAGGATTTCTTTCTCGCCGGCTATAACCTGGAAACCCACAAGCACGTCGCGTACCACATGCAACGCAATGAGTGGTCCATTCACTTCAACCTGACTCAGGGAGAAACTCTCTTCACCGGCGACGGCGGCGATCCCGGCCAGGTGGCCAAGGCACCTGACGGCGAGTGGATCGAACTCTTCTATCCGCAGCTGCTCAACGTCGGTCCAGGAGCCCTCAACGATCTCGGCTTCTGGCAACCGGGAATCTTCCATTCCGAGCATCTCGTCAATATGTCTGGCCACAACTACCGGCTCGAACCCAACGTCCGATTCTCTCCGGATAAGAAGCTCGTGATTTTCACCAGCAACATTTTCGGAGCCAGCTATGTATTCGGCGTCGAGATTGCGAAGACCGAAAATCCGGCGGCCTCGGAGATCCAGTCCACACCGGAGCTGGCCAGCCGGTTCCAACACGACAACCCAACGCCTACTCATTAACCCCGGTGGACTGTTGGCGCTGACGAAAACTGGTGCGGAGATTCGATTTTTCAGACACTCATATTTGTCTGCTGCAAGCGCAGCACCGTGATCGCTTCCTTGTCGATCGCTCCTTAAAGTCTTATCTGGCCAGTCTCATTCGCTCCCGCATCGGCTCATTGTCGGCATACACGCGCCACTCTTCCACCTTGCCGTCTTTGATCAACGCCCGGATCGCCACCGGTGTCTCCCACCGGTTCTCGGCCTTAAGCCAGCTATCGGGAGCGTACGTTCCCTGCGCCATGCCCAGCAGCATCACCACAGGCCCTTCGCAGACCGTCTCGCGCGGAACAATCACGTAATCGGGAACCATGTGGAAGTAGCTGCCCCACGCCATCCGCATATTCTCCCGTCCCTCGACAACCTTACCGAGCGCGTCCACAAACCGGTGCTCCGGGGTCATCAAGGCCGTCATAGCATCCAGATCGTGCCGGTTGATGGTCTGCACAAACGCCAGTGCCGCAGTCTCCGCTTTGCCCATGCCGACATTGTACCCGCACCGGGTATGAGTTCCCTGGCGCCGCGATGTCGAATGCCTCCGTCAACCGAAATTTCACAAAAATGCTGCCCGCCGGAGCGAAGACCGCCTGCGCCGGGCGAGCCCAGGACCTGATTTTCGGTCTCCGATTCCTATCCCATCCGCGCTGCTTAATGAAATAATGGGCGACATGCGCACCGAACTGTCCTTCCCTAACCTTGCCGAAGTCGAGACCGAACTCCTGGCCGTCCTCGCCGTCGACACACAGACCTCGAAAGCTGCCGACGCCAAGCCCGAACCTGTGCTGCTTACCGCAAGCGAGGCGGTCAAGGCTGCCGCGGCAGCCGTACTTGCCAGTGGCGAATACAAGGCGGCCGCCAATGAGACCCTGCTGCTCCACGCCCCGGCAGGTCTCAAGGCAAAGCGGCTCTTGCTTGTCGGCTTGGGCAAGCAAGCCAAGGCAACTGTGAACAGCGTGCGCAGCGCCGCCGGAACCGCAGTGCGCTTTACCAAGCCGCGAGGAATCCGCGACCTGACCTTTGCGCTGCCCGAGGCGGAGTCGCTTCCACCCGGTCCCTGTACCCGCGCCGCCATCGAGGGCGCATTCGTGGGTGACTACGACCCAGACACCTATCGCAGCGACCGCAAAGACCAGAGCGTCAAGTCTTTCGCCCTGGCTGCTGCCGAAAAGGCTGACAAAACCGCCCTTGAGGCCGGCTTCGCTGAGGGCCTGATCGTGGGTGAGAGCCAGAACTTCACCCGTTCGCTGGTCAATGAGCCAGGCAACAAGCTCACCCCCACAGTCCTCGGCCATCGCGCCGCACGCATGGCTGAGGAAGTGGGTTTGGGGTGGTCGGTCTTCTCCACCGATAAGCTGCACGATCTGAAAATGGGCGCATTCTGGAGCGTCTCGCAGGGTTCGGCAGAGCCTCCCGCCCTGATTGTGCTGCGGTATCAGCCAGAAGGCGTGAAGGAAGGTCCCGTGCTGGGACTTGTCGGCAAGGGCATTACCTTCGATACTGGCGGCATCTCCATTAAGCCCTCGGAGAACATGGAAAAGATGAAGTACGACATGGCCGGCGGCGCCGCCATGATCGGCGCCATGCGCGCCATTGCCCTGCTCAAGCCCAAGGTGCGCGTAATTGGCATTGTGTGCGCGGCGGAAAACATGCCCGACGGCAAGGCCTACAAGCCCGGCGACGTGGTGACGGCCATGTCTGGCAAGACCATCGACATCATCAACACCGACGCCGAGGGCCGACTGGTGCTGGCCGATGGCTTGACGTATGCAAAGAGCCTGGGCGCGACACACCTGATTGACGCGGCCACGCTCACTGGCGCATGCGTGGTGGCTCTGGGTTATGCCAACTCCGGCATCTTCTCAAACGACGAGGAGAGCTACGGAAGATTTGAAAAGGCGCTCGCTACCTCGGGAGAAAAGTTTTGGCGCCTTCCTTTGGGCGAGGAATACTCCGAACAGATCAAGAGCGACATCGGCGACATCAAGAACACAGGCGGACGCTGGGGCGGCGCAAGTACCGCAGCTGAATTCCTGCATGTCTTTGCAGAAGATACGCCGTGGATACATCTCGACATCGCCGGCATGGCGTGGGTAGAAGACTCCAAACCCTACATCGCCAAAGGGCCGAGCGGTGTTGCGGTGCGGTCGATATTGGAGTGGGTGCGAAGCTATGAGCCTCTCGCTCCCAGCACTCCGAGCGAGAAGCCAGAAGCTAGCAAGTAGCAGCTAGAGGCTGCCTTACTACATGGCCTCCGGGCTTTCGATACCCAGCCAACTTAGGACCTCAACTAACTCGCGGAGCGCCACGGCAGCCGTGGCCAGCAGGAAAGTCTTCCGCGCCGGGTCTTCTTCGGTGAGGATGTGGTGCTTGTGGTAGAAGTTATTGAACTCCTGGGCTAACTGGAAGGCGTGCTTAGCCAGATAGGCCGGCTCGGAGGCGGCAATGGACTGTTCCAGCACCAGCGTGCGGCGTGCGGCGCGCAGCCACAGCGTCCAGATATCTTCGTTGGCTTCTCCTTCGAGGAACGCCGCTATTCCCGCCAACGCCGCGAACTCCGCAAACACTGTTTCCGGCGTAGTTCCCGCTTTACGGAAAATGTTGCGCGCCCGCACTACGGCGTATTGAATATAGGGGCCAGTCTCGCCCTCAAAGCTCAGTGCATCTTTGAAGTCGAAGGCGATGACCGAGTTACGCGTGAACTTGAGCATGAAGTAGCGCAGCGCGCCAATGGCGATCTGCTCCGCGATGCGCTGGCGGCCTGCTTCAGCGTCCGCGCCACCGGTCTGGCGCGCATCCACCTCGGCACGGGTGGCGGCGATCAGTTTGTCGATCAGGTCGTCGGCCTTGACGCCGAAACCCTTGCGGCCGCTTACTTCAATGTACGGGCGGGACCTATCTTCTTCCGAGACCGTGTAGCCAAGCTCGACCGCGCAGCGCGGCGTGAGCGCGACCATCTCATAACCGAAGTGGGTATAGCGATTGGCCTGATCGGTATAGCCCATGCCGCGCAAAGCCTGAATCACATTGGCCTGCGGATCGGACTGGCGCGAATCGATCACGTTATAAATGGCCTGCGCCCCGCCAAAGTGCGGATGGTGCTCCTCGCCTTCTAACGCCGAGATCCAGCACTCATGGTTGGGATAAGTAAAGAACGGATTGTAGCCAAAATCCTTCCCGAGCAGGCCGAATTTCCATAAATGATAGGCGATGTCTTTGCCGACATAGGTGACAGTCCCATTCGACCGAACAATAACTTTCGCGTCTTCGTTGGCGCCCCTCGGGCCGTCCTCGTCTTCGTCCGCGATATAGCCCGGGCGTGTCATGACCCAGCAGCCCTTGTTCTTGCCCGCAGTCTCGAAGTAGAGGACGCCCGTTTGCTTCAGCTGCTCAAAGGCCGCATCCCAAAACTTGAGGTGCAAAATCTCGCTCTCGCGGGGCAGAAAATCGTACTCGATGTCCAGCCGCAGCATGGTTTCAAGATGACGGCGCAGCACCGCAGTCGAAATCAGCTCGGCGATTTCGGCGACTTCGTTATTTCCCGCTTCGATTTGGTGGAGAACGTCGAGACGAATTTGCTTACGCTTAGCTACAAGCTCTGCATTTGCCTGAAAAGGGTCAGGAAAACCGGTGGGGTCTTCAAGTCCCAAATACCAAGTATTGACCCTTGCATAGAGATACCAGCAATAGTAGTCGAAGAGATTCTCTCTGTTGGTTGGATCCGCGTCTACCAGTTCGGCGAGATAGACCATTAGCTTCTTGATGCCAGCTAGCGTGTGCTGCTCCTGAGCCGAGACTCCAGGGATTTCACTCTGCTCAAGATGGAGAAAGCCCACGACCACATCCGCCACTTGCACGCCGGTGTTGTCGATGTAGTTCTGCACGTCGACCTTTTGCCCGGCGGCGCGCAGCAGGCGCACAAAGGTGTCGCCAAGAATGGCGTTGCGCAGGTGGCCGATGTGCGCGGCCTTATTGGGATTGATGCTGGTGTGCTCTACAAGCGAGTGAATGGGTGCCCCAGGTCCCTCGCTTTTGGGAACCTGGGAGTCCTTTACTGCTGCAACCAGCCGAACTCCGGCGGCACGGTCGATGCGGGCGTTGATGTAGCCGGCCCCGGCAACCTCAAAACCTGCGAACCCCTCAAGCCCGTGCAGCGCGGCCACAATCTCCTGCGCAATGATCTTGGGCGCTTTGCGCAGCTTGCGGGCCAGTTCAAAGGCAATCGGCGTGGCCAGCTCGCCAAACTTGAGGTCCGGCGGCGTCTCCAGAGGGATGTTCTCAACCTGAAGGCTGTACTTCTCCTCTAACAGACCACGCAGGCGGCTTCCAAGCCTTTTTTGCAATTCAAGATACACGTCGATATACCTCAGAAATCCTTGATTTTCAAGGGTAATTCTAACAGCCACCTGCGGTGGGGCGGACGCGGCTTCACCACCTTGCTCCTTGCCCCGTTTGAGTTGGTGGATTCCCAGGGTTCAAGGTCGAGACCTGGTACACCCTGCATCGATCAGCCCATTGAATGCCGTAAAATGGTGAGTAGATTGCTTCAAGAATCCCGCCTGCGATCTGGGCCGGCTTTGACGCAACGCCCCGCCTATGACAAATCCTTCTGCCAGCCCAGCCCGCTTCTACCTGACCACGCCCATCTACTACGTGAATGCGCGGCCGCACCTTGGGCACGCTTACTCGACCATCGTCTGTGACGCCATTGCGCGGCGCAAGCGGGCGCTGGGCATCGAAACCTGGTTCCTCACAGGCACGGACGAGCACGGGCAAAAGATCGAGCGGTCAGCCGAGCTGGCCGGGCGCACGCCTGCCGAGTTCGCCACGGCCATCTCGGGCGAGTTTCGCGGCCTGTGGCAGCGGCTGGGGATGAGCAACGACGATTTTATCCGCACCACCGAGGAACGGCACATCCGCGGAGTGCAACACCTCTTCGCCACCCTGCGCGACCGCGGCTTTATCTACAAAGGCTCGTATACAGGGCAGTATTGTGTCTCGGACGAGGCCTATGTGGATGGCCCTCCCGGCACGGTTTGCCCGGACTGCGGCCGCGTTACGGAGACGGTGAGCGAGGAGAACTACTTCTTCAAGCTCTCGGCCTTCGAGCGCAAGCTGCTGGAGTTCTACGACGCGAATCCAGGCTTCATGGGGCCGGAGTCCACGCGGCGCGAAGTGATTTCCTTTGTCCGCGGCGGGCTGAAGGATCTGTCGGTGAGCCGGACGAGTTTCTCGTGGGGCATCCCCGTTCCCGGCGACGAAAGGCATGTGATCTATGTATGGCTCGACGCGCTGGCCAACTACATTACCGCGCTCGGCTACGGGTCCAGCGATCCGGCGGACCAGGCTCAGTTTGCCAAGTTCTGGCCGGCGGACATGCACCTGATCGGCAAGGAGATCAGCCGCTTCCACTGCGTCTATTGGCCCGCATTTTTGATGGCCGCGGGAATAGCACTGCCCCGGTCGGTGAAGGCCAACGGCTGGCTGCTCTTCGACCAGGGCAAGATGTCGAAGTCGCGCGGCAACATTGTGCGGGCGGAGACCGTGCAGGAGGTCCTGGGCGCTGATGCTCTGCGGTACTTCCTGCTGCGCGAGATTCCCTTTGGCCAGGACGGCAGTTTCAGCTTCGATGCTTTAGTCCAGCGCTACAACGGCGATCTGGCCAACGGCTACGGCAACCTGGTGAGCCGCGTGGTGAACATGGTGCATAAATACTTTGGCGGCGTGCTGCCCGAGGCCGGCGCGGAAACCGCTGCCGAAGCCGCGTTGCGCGAGAGCGCCGTGCGCACCATTGCCGCCTTTGGCCCGCAGTTTGACGAATTGAATTTTTCAGAAGCCCTGAAGACCCTCTGGCTTCTTGTCGCGGAAACTGACGGCTACCTTACCGCCAATGCGCCCTGGAAGCGTCCGCCCGACCGCCCGGAGGCGGAGCACGTTGCGCATCAGGCGCGCGTGCTGGCGACGGCGGCAGAAGCTATTCGCATCATTACCGCGCTGGTTTATCCCATCCTGCCGGAGTCGGCTGCCAAGGTCTGGCGTCAGCTTGGGCAGGGCGAGATTGAAGACGCGGCAAAGCGGGCATTTTTGACAGAGATCCACTGGGGCGGATTGCGGGCCGGGACTCGATTTGGCGAGCCCGCGCCGCTGTTTCCACGCGCGGAAAAGGACGCAGTCGAAATCATGCAGAACATCGAAGATCAGAACAGCAAGACTGTGATTGAGGCTGCATCCGACGGTTCGGCCAACGGTGTGGTCGCCGCGACCACTGTGGCAGCAATACCGGCGCCGTCCGCGGAGACTGAGAGAAAAGGGGCAATCGTGAGCGAGAAATCCGAAAAGCAAACATTCTGGGACAGTGCCCCAGTCGACTCAGTTGGCGTCGATGCCGCAGTGGAAGCCCACGCCTATGAAACCGTGGCAAAGGCCGCCGATGCGCCAGTGGAAGCACCGGCTCCGGTTGCTGCCGTCGCACCACCGCCGGCAGCGACGCAGGAACCCGAGAAGATCAGCATCGACGACGTCATCAAGGTCGATTTGCGGGTAGCGCAGATTTTGGTGGCCGAGCGCGTGCCCAAAGCCGACAAGCTGCTGCGGCTCGAGGTGGATCTGGGTTACGAGAAGCGGCAGATTCTTGCCGGAATTGCTCAGTATTACGAGCCGGAAGCGCTGGTCGGCCGCAAGATCGTCATTGTGGCCAACCTGGCCCCGCGCAAGATGCGCGGCCTGGAGTCGAATGGCATGTTGCTGGCTGCCTCTCTCGAAGGCGGCGCTCCCGTGCTGGCCGGATTCCTGGAAGATGTTCCGCTCGGCGCAAGGCTGAAGTAGGCACCTGCGGTGCGGCTAACTGCTCGCTCCCATGATCTCCCAGGTCTCAAAGTCGAGTCCTGGGGCACCCAGATTTAATGGTCAGAAATGGGACCCCCGTCTCACCCACCCAATCATTAATCCCTATACCGACAAGGGCCACGCATTATAAAAGGGCGCCCCATTCCTGTAAGCTGCGGTTGCTGTGCTGAGCAGACAAGCAAAGCCAACAGGGAGGACCACCCAGATGAA
>Ga0302320_10027377_pt1 | contig 10987 bp, 6 predicted proteins | sample Bog_T0_3_FD_202130 | JGI IMG/M metagenome (GOLD analysis project Ga0302320, IMG submission 202130) | Peat permafrost microbial communities from Stordalen Mire near Abisko, Sweden - Bog_T0_3 | ecosystem: Environmental > Terrestrial > Soil > Wetlands > Peat | place: Sweden: Abisko, Stordalen Mire... | reverse complement strand
CGCATCAACCGCATCTTCGAGGGCACCAACGAGATCAACAGGCTCATCATCGGCGGCCGGGTGCTCAAGTCGGCGGTCTCGGGCAAGCTCGCTCTGCTGCCAGCGATCAAGTCGCTGATGGACGAGGTGCTGGCCGGCCCGGTGCCGAAGGAAGAGCGCGAAGGCCCGCTCGCCGCCGAGTTCGATTTGCTTGCCAACGCCAAGAAGCTCACCCTGTTCGCCGCCGGCGTAGCCACGCAGAGATACTCCACCCAACTCGCCGACCAGCAGGAGGTGATGGCCGCGCTGGCCGACATGATCGCCGAGGTCTTCACCCTGGAGAGCGCCCTCCTGCGGGCGGAAAAAGCTGCGCAGAAGATCGCCGCCAGGAATTTCGCAGCCGTCATCCCGGTCACGCTCGCCCGGCTCTATGCCGCCCGCGCTCTGGACACCATCGAGCTTGCCGCCCGCAAAGTGGTTGCCGCAGCCGCCGAGGGCGACGCCCTGCGCACCCAGATGACCATCCTGCGTCGTCTCGCCAAGCACGATCCCGCCGACACCGTCGCGTTGCGCCGCCAAGTGGCTGCCCACATGGTCAAGGCGGCAAAGTACTCCATATAGCAACTCCGCGGTCCGCCAAGCTCCTATGCCGCAACCTTTTGCACGGCAATTGGTCTAAGCTTGTAAGCCAGGCCCGGTGAATCCTCGTCCCAAACCTTGGAAGAGGTTTCTCGCGACCCGGCTGGACTTGTGCGTTACCGCCCACTATTTGCCTAAACAACTTGGAACACAGGATTTAGCTATGCGTTGCTCGCCCCTCCCCCGGCTTCTCGTTTTCTCTGCATTGCTCGTTGGACTGGCCGCAATCGGCATACCCTCCGCCTCCGCCGCTCCCCCCAACAGCATCCCCGACCGCATCACCGCACCGGTGGCCAACTCAAGCTTCAGTCCGATTCCCAATTCGGTGCATCCCAAGGCGCGTCTCGCGACCGATCAAGGTCCCGCCCCTGCCGACGCCAGGCTGGGCATGTCGATCCGCTTCAACATGTCCGCCGCCCAGCAGGCCGCGCTGGACCAATTGCTGCTCGACCAGCAAAACCCCTCCTCGCCGCTCTATCACCAGTGGCTCACGCCCGCCCAGTTCGGCGCGCAGTTCGGCCTCTCCAGCAACGACCTCGCCAAGGTGACGGCATGGCTCACCGGCCAGGGATTCACCGTCACCGGAGTCGCCAATGGAGGCACCTTCATCTCCTTCGACGGCACCGTGGCCCAGGCCCAGACCGCCTTCGCCACCAGCATCCACAGCTTGTCTCTGAACGGCGAAAACCACTTCGCCAACGTCGCCAACCTCTCCGTGCCCAGCGCGTTCGCGGGCGTGGTCGTGGGCGTCACCGGGCTGCACGACTTCCGCCTGAAGCCGCGCATCGTCGCCAAGCCGCAGTTTACGTCAGACCAAACCGGCAACCACTTCATCACGCCCGGAGACATCTACACCATCTACAGCATGAATCCGCTGTTGAACGGGACCCCTGCAATCAACGGCGCCGGTATCACCATCGCAGTCACCGGCCAAGTGGACATTAACCTTGCAGACATCGCGGCGTTCCGCACCGCGGCGGGGTTGAGTCCCATCAACCTTACCGTTGTGCACGAACCATGCGATCCCGGCACCTACACCCTCGCGAACTCTTCATGCCTGGCAGGCCACCAAGCCCCAGGGTTCGGCGATTTTGAGGAATCCAGCATCGACGTGGAGTGGTCTGGCGCCATGGCGCCCGCCGCCAACATCCTCTTCGTCAACGGCCCCGACGTTCTCGGCAATGCGATGACCCAGGCTATCGATCAGGACCTTGCTCCCATCGTCACCACTAGCTATGGCCTGTGCGAGGCCGGCCAGGGCACGACGCAGTTGCTCTTCTTGAACGCGACCTTCAAACAGGCCAACGTGCAGGGCCAAACCGTGATTGCAGCGGCAGGCGACTCCGGCGCGACCGACTGCGACGACGGAGGCACTCTATCGGCGATTTCGGGCCTGACCGCCGATTTCCCCAGCAGCTCGCCCTATGTCACCAGCATGGGCGGCACGGAGTTTAGTGGCGATGCCGAGGCGACCGGCTCCGGATCCACCTGGGCCGCAACCCAATACTGGGCTGGAACATCCGGCGCCGACGTCATCTCCTCCGCGCTCTCCTATATCCCCGAGGCGGCCTGGAACGACGAGACCGTCCTCGCCGGCTACTCGTTTGGCGGCGGCGGCGGCGGGTCCAGTGCCTTCTTTGCCAAACCCGCGTGGCAGGTAGGAACTCCCGCCGACGGTGCGCGCGACGTGCCCGACATCTCGCTCGATGCCGCCGCCGCTCACGACTATCTGCTCTTCTGTATCGCTGTCGCCCAGGGCTACTCCTGCACCAACGGATTCCGCAACGCGGCTGGCAACGTGGACGGCGATAGTCCGGTGGGAGGCACCTCCTTCGACTCCCAGATGTTCGGCGGCATGCTTGCCCTCATCGAGCAGAAGATCAGCCCCACCAAGGGGCTCGGCAATATCAATCCCACCCTCTATGCCCTGGCCAACAACAGCACGTACTACAGCCCGGGCTCGGTCTCCTCGTCTGCCAACAAATACGTCTTCAACGACGTGACCACGGGAAACAATGAGATGCCGTGTACCGCAGGGTCAGTTGACTGCACCAACGGAGGCACGATCGGGTTCAACGCTGGATCCGGTTACGATCTCGCCACCGGGTGGGGCAGCGTCAATCTGAACAATCTTGCGACTTACTGGACCGCGGTAACGCCACTCAGCGCCGGCTCGCTCGGTGCCAATCTCACGGTAACCTCGCTGACCGCATCGTCCGGTTCCGGGACGGCTGGCGCGACCGTGACCCTTACGGCCACCGTAGCCTCGGATACGGCGGGCTTCAACACCAATCCCACGGGCAAGGTGCAGTTCTTCGCGAACAACATTGCGCAGGGCAGCCCTGTCGCGCTAGTGGCCACGACCAGCGGCACCGCAACAGCGACCTACTCGTGGGTCACCAGTTGCTCCAACCTCGGCCAGCAGGTGCTGTCCGCGTCCTACTCGGGAGACACCAACTATCAGGGCTCGATCGGAGGCGCACAGATACCCGCGCTCGGCTCGTCGTATGCCGCGAACGGCTCGCTTGAGAACGATCCGGTCACGGTCCAGGTCGCCAATAGCGGCTCCTGCGCCGACTTTGCGCTGACCCCAAGCGGGACCGGGGTTACCGTCTCCGGCAGCAACGCAACCGTAGCCGTCGCCGCAGCCACCTCCGCGCCCTCCGTCACCATCAGCGTCACCCCGAGCAACGGATTCACCGGCACGGTGGCCTTCTCCGCCACGTTAACGACCGACAGCAACGGGAACGGTTACGTGCCCAATCTCACCTTTAGCCCGGCCTCGGTCACGGTCAGTTCCTCGGCCTCGGTCGCCACCACGCTGAGCATTCCCAGCTTCACGCTGGCCAGTTTGCAGGTCCCCAACCTGCCCGGAAAGACCGCTCCTGGCCGGATCCCGTGGGTTGCGGCAGGCTCGGGTGTGGCCTTCGCTTCCCTGCTCTTCCTGGTCCTGCCGCGCAGACGCCGCCTCGGTGGCTTGCTGCTGGTGGCCTTGTCCATCGCGCTGGCCGGCGGGGCGATCGGGTGCGGCAGCAGCCAGCCCGGACCACCCTCCACCACCACGACCACCGGCCCCGATGCGTATTCCGGGACCTACACTGTGATCGTCAACGCGCAATACACCGCCGCCACCGGCCAGATCACGCAGCACATCGCCACCGTGACCTACAACGTGCAGTAGCGCGTAAATCAACCCCCTCCGCTTAGCGCTGGCTGCCCTCTCCACGACGGCCGTCGCTTGTCGCATCAGGCCCCTCTATTGCGCCTCGACCCGCCCTGCCGTGGATAACTGCATCAGGTGTTCCTGCACGTTGAAGGCTGGGCCATCCCTGGGCGCGCGCACGTACCGGCCGTCGGGCCGCAGCAGCCGTGCCTTCACGTTGTCCTTCAGATACGCCGCCAGAATCTCCTCGCGCAGACGCGCAGCCAGCTCCGGATCCTGCACCGGAAACACCACCTCGCAGCGCTCGAACAGGTTGCGCGGCATCCAGTCCGCGCTGCCACAGTACACCTCCGGCTCCCCGCCGTTGGCGAAGCAGAAGATGCGGCTGTGCTCCAGGTAGCGGCCTACAATCGACCGCACCCGGATGCGGTCGCTGATGCCCTTCAGCCCCGGCCGCAGGGTGCAGATGCCGCGTATGATCAGGTCGATCTCGACGCCCGCTCGCGAAGCCTCGTAGAGCGCCTCGATCGTCGCCGGCTCCAGCAGCGCGTTCATCTTGGCCACAATCCTCGCAGGCTTGCCCGCCTTGGCGTGGTCGCGCTCGCGCGCAATCAGCTTCAGGATGGTCGGCGCCAGGGTCAGCGGGGCCACCAGCAGCGGTTCGTAGCTCTCCGACTCCGTCCGCGCCGTCAGATAGCGGAAGACCGACTGCACCGCCGCGGTGATCTCGGGCCGCGCCGTAAGCAGGCTAACGTCGGTATAGAAGCGCGCGGTCACGGAGTTGTAGTTGCCCGTGCCCAGGTGCGCGTACCGGCGTACCACCCCGTCGGGATCGCGGCGCACCATCAGCGCCAGCTTGCAGTGCGTCTTCAACCCCAGGATGCCGTGGAAGACGCCCACGCCGGCATCCTCCATCTCGCGCGCCCAGCGAATGTTCGAGGCCTCGTCGAAGCGCGCCATCAGCTCCACCACCACCGTCACTTCCTTGGTCTGCGCGGCATCGGTCAGCGCAGTAAACAGCGGCGACGCCTCGCTCGTCCGGTACAGCGTCTGCTCCATCGAGACCACCGCCGGGTCCGCGACCGCCAACTCCACAAACTCCTCCACGGTCGAGTAGGAGTCGAACGGATGATGCAGCAGAATGTCCTTGGTCCGGAGCTCGTCGAACAGGTTCGCCGACTTTGGCGATAGATGATAATGCCGCCCATGGAATCCCTGGAACTTGAGGTCGGGCCGCGCCACGCCGCCGTAGAGATTCATCAGGCGCAGCAGGTTTACCGGCCCCTTGGTGCGGAAGACCTGCTCCGGCTCCAGCTCGAAGTTGGTTCGCAGCCGCTCCACAATCTCCTCGGCCGCGCTGGCCTCGATCTCCATGCGCACCGCGTCGCCCTTGCGCCGGTTGTGCAGCTCCGCGCGCACGCTCTCCAGCACGCTGCGCGATTCTTCCTCCACCATGTACAGATTGCTGTTGCGGGTCACCCGGAACGGCGCCCGCGCCAGCACCTCGTACCCGCGGAACATCCGCTCCACCTGGGACTCGATCAGCTTGTGCAGCATGATGAAGTCGGAGAATCCGTCCGCGCTGGGCAGCGGCACCAGGCGCGGCAGCGCCCGCGGCACCGTCACCACGCCCAGCGCCGGGGCAGGCTTGGGCGCCTGCTTGCTGGCACGCTTGGAACGCAGCAACAGCGCGATGCACAGCGCCTTGTTCAGCACCCGCGGAAACGGATGCGACGGGTCAATCGTCACCGGCGTCAGCAGTGGATCGACCTCGTTCTCGTAGAAATACAGCGCATACTCACGCTGCTTCTGGTTGAGTTGACGCCACCCCAGCAGCCGGATGTTCGCCTCCGCCAGCGCGGGCAGCAGCTTGTTGTTCCAGCACTCGTACTGTGCGGCGACGAACTCGTGCAGTACCACGGTCAGCCGCTCCAGTCGCTGCGGCGGCGTCTGCCCGCCCTCGTCCGGACGCTGCGGCTCGTTGGCGCCGTCTTCAATGTGCTGCAACAGGCTGGCCACGCGGATCTCGACAAATTCGTCCAGATTGCTCGCCGTGATGGCCAGGAACTTCACCCGCTCCAGCAGCGGATTCTCCTCGTCCTCGGCCTCTTCAAGCACCCTGTAGTTGAACAGCATCCACGACTCGTCGCGCCCGAAGAACAGCTTCTCTTTCTCCGTGCCAGCCTTCTTCGCCGAACCTGCCTTCGCCGGGGACGAATTCGACACGCCGTTGCTCGCGGCCGATTTGCTCGCTCGACCGGACTCAGCGGTCGTTGTCTTGGTTCCTGTCGTAGCCATAGGGATCCTATGTGACTATCGCACGGTAACCGCACTGAAGAGTAACGGCCTGGTCAATTTTATCCATCCAGCCGTGGCCAGTTTGTCTGGCCTGCACCGCATCTTCTGTCCCGCGACAGCCTCCAATTGGCCACCCCTCCGCAACCTGTTGCGAACGGACCGGCCCAGCGAATAGTCTTTGTGGTCATGGTCCACACCCGACGCAAATTCTCGCTGTACGCCCTGTCGCTCGCCTTCGGTCTGTCGATTCGCCGGGCCTTGCCCGTGTGGGCGCAAAGGATGCTCAAGCTTCCGCCCATCCCCGAGTTGCCCCCCTTGCAGCCTCCCGACTCGCTCACCATGCAAGACCCGGCCACCTTCGACGAGGTCAAGATGGACTTCCCCATCGCCCCCGGCCCCTACCAGCCGACCTGGGACTCCATCGACAAGAACTACCCCGGCGACCCCGCCTGGCTGCGCGAGGCCAAGTTCGGCATCTGGGTCCACTTCGGACCGCAGTCCGCCGGCCAGAGCGGCGACTGGTATGCGCGCAGGCTGTATCAACCGGGAAACCCCGCCTATGACAACCACATCCGCGACTTCGGCCACCCGTCGGAGACCGGGTACAAGGATGTGCTCCACACTTGGAACCCCACCCAGCTCGACCCGGTCAAACTGGTGCGCACCTACCACGATGCGGGCGCCCGCTTCCTCCTGATTCAAGGCGTGCATCACGATAACTTCGACAACTGGAACTCCGCCTACCAGCCGTGGAACGCTGTCAACATGGGGCCGAAGCGCGACCTCGTGGGCGAGTGGGCCAAGGCCTCGCGCGCCGCCGGTATGCACTACGGCGTCTCCTTTCACCACGAGTACACGTGGTGGTGGTGGCAGCCCGCGTTTGGCAGCGATACCACCGGGCCCAAGGCAGGCATGCCCTACGACGCAGCCACCCTCACGCTGGCGGACGGCAAGGGCAAGTGGTGGGAGGGCTACGACCCGCGCCTGCTCTATGGAGTCAATCTCCACGCCTACAAGGACGTCGCGAATGTGAAGAACAGGCCGGAGAAGGGCATCTTCCAACAGCATCTCGCCTACGCCCACTGGTACACCACCCGCTGGGCCCTGCGCATCATGGATGTGATCGACAAGTACGATCCCGACTTCTTCTACACCGATGGCGACACCACCCAGCCCTTCAACGGAGAGAAGACCGGCACCGGCTACAAGTGCGACGCTATCCAGCGCGTCATCGCCGACTACTACAACCGCGCACTTACCCGGCGCGGCAAGGTAGACACCATCAGCGTGGTCAAGTTCCACACCGGCACGCGCGGGGTCGCCAATACGACTGAAGGAACCTTCCCGAAGGCCATCAAGACGGACCAGGTGTGGATTGGAGAGAACGCGGTTGGCGACTGGTTTTACGCGCCCAACTTTGTTTATTCCGCGCGGGCGCTGGTGCTCTACATGCTGGAGGTTGTCTCCCGCAACGGCATCTACGCGGTCAATATTTCGCTTCGCCCTGACGGATCGCTGGATGCAGGCAGCCAGCAGTTGCTTCAGGACGTCGGCGCCTGGATGAAGATCAACGGCGAAGGCATCTACGGGAGCAAGGCCTGGGCCAAGCTCGGCGAAGGAGCCACCGACGCGAGGGGCAATCTGGCCACCCTGCCCGCGGGGCAACTCGGCCAGAGGCAGGTTGATTTCCACTTCGGCCCGACCGACTTTCGCTTCACCTCCGGCAGCGATGGCTCGGTCTACGCCTTCGCCCTGGCCGTGCCCGAACCCGGAGCCCGCGTCACCATCGCGTCGTTAGGCAGCAGCGCCGGCCTGTTGCCGGCACCCATCCGCTCCGTCTCCCTACTGGGCAGCGCGGAGAAGCTCACCTGGAATCAGCATCCGGACGGCTTGGAGATTGTCTGCCCCTCCCACATGCCTTCGCAGATCGCCGTCACCTTCAAGATTCAATGATGGCGGCTATACCCAATCCGCTAGAATGGAAACTGATAGAGCCGGGCCCAACCACAGGCAGATGCCAATCCGAACACAAAGAATGTCCGCAACCGGCTTGTGGATATATATTTAGCGGTAACACTTATACCACAGGATAAAATAACCATGGTCTTGAATCAACTCGGCACTTCGGAGATGTGGCTCACGCCGGTGGGCTTCGGCGCCTGGGCTGTCGGTGGCGGCAATTGGGCCTATTCCTGGGGTCCGCAGGACGACAATGTCTCCCTCGCGGCCATCCACAAGGCCATCGACCTCGGCGTCAACTGGATCGACACCGCCGCCGTCTACGGCCTTGGCCACTCCGAGGAGATCGTCGGCCGGGCCATCAAGGAGTCCGAGGTCAAGCCCTTCCTCTTCACCAAATGCGGCATGGTGTGGGACGAGAAGCGCGAGACCAGGCGCACCCTGCTCGAGATCCGCCGCGAGGTCGAAGACAGCCTGCGCCGCCTGCAGGTGGACGCTATCGACCTCTACCAGATCCACTGGCCGGTCGAGGGCGAGAGCCTCCAGGATGCATGGGCCGTCATGGCCGACCTGAAGCGCGAAGGCAAAGTGTGCAATATCGGGGCTTCGAACTTCTCCGTCCACCAAATGGAACTCTGCCTGGAGGTTGCGCCGATCACCTCGCTCCAGCCGCCTTACTCGCTAATCAACCGCTCGGTCGAAGCCGAAATCCTGCCCTTCTGCCACGACCACTTTATCGGCGTCATCAACTACTCGCCCCAGCACTCCGGCCTGCTCACCGGAGCAATGACCAGGGAGCGCGTCGCTAGCCTGCCGGCCGACGACTTTCGTCGTAACGCCAAGAACTACCAGGAGCCGTATCTCAGCCGGAACCTTGCGCTCGCGGACTTCCTCAAGCAGATCGGTGCGCGTCATGGCGTCACCGCCGGTGTCGTCGCCATTGCGTGGACGCTGGCGAATCCCGCTGTCACCGCCGCCATCGTGGGCGGTCGCAGTCCAGAGCAGGTCGAGCAGGTCTGGCCAGCCGCAAAATTTCGTCTCTCCGAGGGCGAATTACAAGAAATCGCGGCCTTCCTCGACGCCCATCCCTAGAGCAAGACCAGAGTTGGTGTGACCCGTTGAGTCGAGTGCACGGTCGCCGCTCCCTGGTGGTCGCGTCAACTCGAACCCAGTGGCTCGAGGTAGCACCGACTCTGGTTTCGCGATCGCCCGCAGCCGCCTGGTTACCTTTTCCCGCAATATGCAACTAATGTGCCATCGCGCCCAGCAAAGGCGGCTGGCACAATCATCGTGTAGCATAAACTTTGGTAACCACGGCCCTGCCCCTCGGAGCGCTGCTGAGGTTCTCAAAGGAGGAAATCTTGACCGAATGGCAGAAACCTGGAGCACGGGATGCCGTCCGGACCGCGGTGCGCTTCCCTCTCACGCTTGCTCTCCACCTGAAGACCGAGGACGGAATCGTGGAAGCTACTACCAGGGACATCTCCTCCAACGGGATCCTGTTCGCAACCAAATACCTGCCGAAGATTGGCAGCAGCATCGAGTTCACCATGGATATGCCGTCTGAAGTGATGGGTTGGGCCAGCGATGTCTCCATCCACTGCACTGGACGCATCATCCGCCATTACCAAGCGGGAGATGAATCGATGGCAGCCGCTGTGATCGACGAATACTTTCTCAAGGCCTGACGATGACGCTGACGCTCAACTCCGAAAAGCCCTCTCCTAACGGTCTCGATCAGTCCGGCTCAGTCACCGGGATTCGCGTCATCCTGGCCGACTCGCAGGCCATCTACCGCGTCGGCATGAAGAAGGTCTTCGCCCTTGAAGACGATATCCGCGTGGTCGCGCAGGCGGAGACACTGGCCAATCTGCACGCCGCCCTGCAACGCTACCCCACCGATGTGGTCGTTTTGGAAGGCCAGCTCATCGCCGGCACCATCGACGCCATCCCCGACCTGGTTAAGCGCTCGCCCGACGCCAAGCTGATCGTCCAGGTGGTCGAAGCCGACGAGGCCAACATCGTCGAACTCTATCGCCGCGGTGTGCGTGGCGTAGTGCCCCGTTCCATATCCCCGGACCTGCTGATCAAATGCGTGCGCAAGATTGCCGACGGCGAGACCTGGATCGACAACCAGTCCATCAGCTGGGTCATCGAGGCCTATCGTTCGCAGGCCAGCTCGCTGACTAACCCGCGGGTGCAACCCAAGCTCTCCAAGAAGGAACTGGCCATCATCAGTTGCATCACCCGCGGCATGCGCAACAAGGAGATCGCCTATCAGATCGGCACCACCGAGCAGGTCATCAAGAACTACCTGCGCAAGGTGTACGACAAGCTGGGCGTCTCCGATCGTCTCGAGCTTGCGCTCTATTGCCTGCACCACCAGCTGCTGAAGACCTACATGCAGGAGCCGGAGGCCATGCCTCTGCCGCCCATTGCCCAGATCACTCCCTTGCGCGCCAAGATGTAGCGGTTCCCGCTGCCCGCGCCGGCTGCCAGGGATGCTAGCATTTGGCGATGTCCCTTGCCGGCCGCTTCCGCTCGCTCAACTCCGCCCAGCGCAACACCTTCTCCGCCTGCTTTCTTGGCTGGACGCTCGACGCCTTTGACTTCTTCCTGCTGACCTTCTGCCTCAAGGCCATCGCCGCCACCTTCCACGTAGGCGCAAAGCAGGTCGCCGAGGCCGTCTTCTGGACCCTGGTCATGCGCCCGCTCGGCGCCTTCCTCTTTGGCGCGATGGCTGAGAAGTTCGGCCGCCGGCCAACCCTGATGGTCAACATCGTCGCGTTCTCTATCTTTGAATTGGCCTCCGCCTTCGCCCCAACCCTGCACAGCTTTCTCCTCTGCCGCGCTTTGTTCGGCATCGCCATGGGCGGCGTCTGGGGCGTCGGCGCCGCGCTTGCCCTGGAGACCCTCCCTAGTGAAGGTCGCGGCTTCTTCTCCGGCCTG
>Ga0302320_10027374_pt1 | contig 10988 bp, 11 predicted proteins | sample Bog_T0_3_FD_202130 | JGI IMG/M metagenome (GOLD analysis project Ga0302320, IMG submission 202130) | Peat permafrost microbial communities from Stordalen Mire near Abisko, Sweden - Bog_T0_3 | ecosystem: Environmental > Terrestrial > Soil > Wetlands > Peat | place: Sweden: Abisko, Stordalen Mire... | reverse complement strand
AGGAGATCCTTCGCAAGATTCAGAAGGCCCGCGACGCCCAGGCCCAGTTATTGAAATCTATTTAAACGCCATGACACTAGCGGACGATCTCTATATGAACGGCGGTACGCAGGAGAGGAAGAGCGCTGTTATCTGTGTCCAAATAGCGTCTCCCATCGTGCATCCACAAAAGCATCATCCAGAACTGCATTACCGATCAAGAGTGTGTAATAGATGCCCGCATACAGTGCATCCATAAGCGCGTCTGGGTCGGTATAAGGTGCGAGATCACCTGAGCGTATTCCCTTCAGCAGCATGTCTCGGGCCGCTGCGCGGCGCGGAATCACCCAGCGCTCGCGAAAGGCGACTTCCAACTCCGGGTCGAACTGGATCTCGCCCAGCAGTATTCGTAGCAGGCGTCCTGCGCTTCTACGATTGCTACTCGCCATCGGTAGTGGGAGTGGTTGATCGGACGGTTGGACCAACCACTTACTTCGTGCGTGGCACTGCTAGAGGCTGGTTTCGGTGAGGGGGATTTAGTGGGGGATTCGAGGCTTCTTGCGCTCGCTCACGGTCGCGGTTCCGTTCGAGCATGCGGCGGTGGCGGGCAGCATGCGCGAGTGGATGCGACTATAGCCTGATCGGACGAGGCCGCGCGGCCAGCGCCTATTCGACGGTGACGCTTTTGGCTAGGTTGCGGGGCTGATCGACATCGCAGCCCCGGCGGACGGCAATGTGATAGGCCAGCAGTTGCAAGGGAATCATTTCGAGCAGAGGCAACAGGAGTTCGCGCGTGACGGGGATGGTAATTAGGTAATCGGCCATCTTGGCGACTTCTTCATCGCCTTCGCAAGCGACGGCGACGACGATGCCGCTGCGCGCTTTTACTTCCTGAATGTTCGAAAGCGTCTTTTCGTAATGCACGATGCTCTCTTCGGATTCAGGATCTTTGGTGGCGAGGACGACTACGGGCAGATTTTCGTCGATCAAAGCATTCGGCCCGTGCTTCATTTCCCCAGCCGGGTAGCCTTCGGCGTGAATGTAGGAAATTTCTTTCAGCTTGAGCGCGCCTTCGAGAGCGATCGGAAAATGGATGCCGCGGCCCAGATAGAGAAAATCCTGCGCCTTCGACAAGTGCTTCGCCATCTCCTCGTAAATCTCCGTTTTGGCCAGCACTTGCTCCAGCTTGCCGGGAATCTGCAACATTTCCTGCGTGAGTACGGACGACGCCGCCGGCGAAAGCTCGCCCCGCACCTGACCCAAATACATTCCCAAAATCAGCAACGCCGTAATCTGCGAAGTAAACGCTTTGGTCGAAGCTACGCCAATTTCCGGCCCCGCGTGAGTCATCAGCGTGCCCGTTGCCTCACGCGTGATCATGGATCCAACGACGTTGCAAATGGCCAGCGTCTTGGAACCTTTTTGTTTCGCTTCACGTTGGGCGGCCAGCGTATCGGCTGTCTCGCCCGATTGCGAAATGACGATGGTCAAAGTGTTGGGGGGAATAATGGGATCGCGGTAACGAAACTCGCTGCCGTAATCGACTTCCACGGGAATGCGGGCCAAACGCTCAATAATAAATTTGCCCGCCAAGCCCGCATGCCAGCTAGTGCCACAGGCCACGATCTTGACTTGCTGGAACGACTTGAAGTCGGCTTCGGAAATATCGACTTCGTCTAAGAAGACGCGGCCGGTTTCCTGTCCAATGCGCCCTAGCAGCGTGTCTTTGATGGCGCGCGGCTGCTCAAACACTTCTTTGAGCATGAAGTGCTTATAGCCGCCCTTTTCCGCCATAATGGGATCCCACAAAATATGCGAAACCTGGCGGCGCACGGTTTTGCCATCCACATCCATGAGCTTGACGCCGCTTTCCGTGAGCACGGCAATATCGCCGTCGTTCAGAAAGATCATGTCGCGTGTGTGGCTCAGGAGCGCAGTGACGTCCGAGGCGACAAAAAATTCATCCTGTCCCAGTCCTATCACCACCGGCGGCCCGGAACGTGCGGCCACGATCTTGCGCGGATCGGCGGCGGCGATCACACCAATCGCAAAAACACCCGTAATCTGCTTAATCGTACAACGCACGGCGTCTTCGAGCGTGGCGCTGCCCGTCAGGTATTTCTCCACCAGATGCGCAATCACTTCGGTATCGGTTTCGGTGGCGAAGGTATGTCCCTCGGCGGTAAGCATTTTGCGCAGCGCCAGGTAATTCTCCACAATGCCGTTATGCACGACAACAATGCGGCCCGTGCAATCACGGTGGGGATGGGCGTTTTCTTCGGTAGGGCGGCCGTGCGTGGCCCAGCGTGTGTGGCCAATTCCGTAAGACCCTGAGAGAGGGTTATTCTTAATCACCTCTTCGAGGTTGCGCAGCTTGCCTTTCGCGCGCCGGATATCCAACTGATTGTCCTTAGAAACAACCGCCACTCCCGCCGAATCGTAGCCGCGATATTCCAGGCGGCGCAAGCCGTCGACGATGAGAGGTACGGCTTCGCGCCCGCCGATATAACCTACAATTCCACACATAAATATAGTTAGAGAGAGAAACGTTAGTCTAAGATTTCTAATCGGTAGTCTTCTATGACTGGGTTAGAGAGAATATCGCGCGCCACTTCGTCCAGCATTTGCGCGGCTTTTTCCTTTGCTATCCCTGCCGCGAGGCCGATTTCAAAGTATTTTCCTTGCCGGACGTTCAGAATTTCCCGATGCCCCATCCCTTGTAAGGCGGAACAAACGGTCTGCCCTTGTGGATCGAGGACAGTGGGCTTCATAGTTACGTAGACGCGCGCTTTCATCTTGAACCTTAATTGTAGGGCTAGCCGCCCTGGGGCCTTTCGGCCCTTACAACATTCTAGACAGAGAATGTTGTAAGAGAAGTGGTAAGCTAGCCGATAAGGTGTAAGGAAAAGGAAAGAGAGAGTCGACGTATTCTTAAGGTTTGCATCCTCGCCAGCAGCAGTTCCGGCAACTCGGTTTTTGTTGCTACGGACCGCACGCGTCTGCTGGTGGATGCGGGACTGAGCCGCCGCGAGGTCAGAAAACGCCTAGCCGCCATCGGAGAAGACTTGGGCAAGCTGGACGGCATCCTTATTACTCACGAACACTCCGACCATGTTTGCGGCTTGGTTCCGCTTTCTAAAGGGCTGGATGACAAGCGTGTGCCCGTTTACCTGACGCGCGCGACGGCGCCTTATATCGAGTGGGCGGAATCAACGCCGGTTGTCGAAACTTTCCAAGCCGGCTGCGGATTCAGCATCGGCGACATTGATATCGCGAGCTTTACGATTCCGCATGATGCTGCCGATCCTATTGGCTATACCCTAACGTCGCAAGGCGTCAAGGTCGCCATTGCCACCGATCTGGGCTATGTCACTGATTCGCTCCGCGTTCACTTGCGTGGCTCCGATCTGCTGCTGCTTGAATCGAACCATGATCTGGAAATGCTACGTGTTGGACCATATCCTTGGAGCGTGAAGCAGCGGGTGATGAGCCGGCGCGGACACCTTTCGAACGAAGTCGCGGCCGGGTTTATCAAAGACGATCTGGATACGCGGGTTTCGACGGTGATTCTCGGGCATCTGAGTGAACATAATAATCACGTGGAACTGGTGCGGAATCTGGCGCTGAAAGCGCTGAACGGGCGCGCGCTTTGGACACGGCTGGTGGTGGCGGAGCCAGGGGTGCAGTCGGAAGTGTTTACGTATTAGGCGACGCGGCGCTGATTGGATTTGTGCGGGCGTTTTAGAAAAGACGGGCGAACATTCCGGCCTGCGGCCAACTAGCGTACAGGTGAATCAGTACGATACCGTTCTGAAGTCTTTGCTGACGAATTCGAAGAACCTGTTAATCAAGCAGATTACCGGTGCCACGAGTAGGCGATGGCTTAACGTTGAGCTGCCGAAGGTGGCGCAGCCACGGGTGGATCTGTTATTCGAGGTTAAGGCGTCACGGAATCGTGGCCGCCGGATCATTCAGTTGGAACTGCAAAGCAAGAATGATCTGTGGTTGCCGATTCGCATGGCGGAGTATGGGCTCGCCGTTTACCGGGTGCACCAAATCTTTCCGGAGCAGTATGTGCTGTACGTCGGCAGAGAAAACCTGCGCATGCCGTCGGAATTAGCTGGGCGGAATCATCTGTGGCGCTATTCGATTGTGGATATCAGCGAGTTTGATGCGGAAGTGCTGATGGAGAGTCCATTTGCGACGGACAACATCTTGGCAATTCTGGCGCGTTCCTCGGACAAGCTGGCGATGATTCGACGGATTCTGGAACGGATTGCCCAACTGGAAACGGCGGAGCGCGCCGCTGCTTTTGCAAAGCTGGCGATCGTGGCTGGTTTGCGACAATTAGAAAGTACAGTTCGAAGGGAGGCGAAGCAGATGCCCATTACCGACGATATTATGGACCATCAGATTATTGGTCCGGCCATTCGCAAAGGTTTGAAAAGAGGGCTGGAACAAGGGCTGGAAGAGGGCCGGAAAGAGGGTATGTTGGCTCTCGTGCGTCGCCAGATGACAGAGCGGTTTGGCCGGGTGCCTGTGTCCGCGGATCGGCGCCTCAATAAGATGTCTGCGGCTGAACTTGTGGAAGTCGGTGCTCGCCTTCTGCATGCCAAGAGTCCGGCGGATCTTTTTCAGGAGCGCTAGGTCGTTCACGGGAACAACGCGGGGCTTGGCGGTGTCTGAAGGATTGAACGACTAGAAGACTGGAGGTGGCATGTCGAGCGACACCCGGCCATCGGCCATTCAGTGTGCGGAGTTGGCCGCGCAACGGGCCGCCACCGATGTTAAAGGGAGGCTGCAGCGCCGCGTTTCCAGCCTCGCCACGATAACGGTCATCGCGCCACTTCTCGGCGTGTTCGACGCGACCGTCGGCGTTTTTAGTTCGTTCGGGCACCTCAACGGATCAAAATCTTCTGTCGTGGCAGGGTTGGCGAACCGGCTCTCCCTAGCCATGCTGCCTATTATCTTCGGTCTCTTCGCCGCGATTATGGCGTCCTGGTTTTATCAAGCGCTGCGCGCGCAATTGGAAATCTTCGATGTTGAAATGAAGGGCGCGGTGGTCGTAGCTGTTGAGGCTGCCGTGGCTCATTTACGGAGGCTGCGTGCCGCCGAGCCTATTCTTTGGGCCCGGCTGTCCAAAGGCCCAAGCAGCGGCCCCAGCGTTGCCACTCTGCCGATTGACGGCCCGCGTTTGCGTTTCATCGAAAAATGCCGTCATGGCGTCAGGCAGTTGCTTTGGCCGAAGCTCGAAGCCCAGGAGGATGCCAGCGCGGTTTTAGAAGCCGCTGGTTGGAGCGGCGTCGTGTATGGCGCCGTGGCTTGTCTCATAGCCTGGATGCAGCACCTTTGGCTCACGGGCATACTGCTTTTGACATTCTTCGAGTTCGCGCGGCGTCTGCTGCAACGGCACTCGTGGTGGGGCCTGATCTCGATTGTTAGCTTCGTTCTCGTTGAGCTAGCGGTGAAAGTGCGCGACTATGGCTGGTCGGATGGCGCTACTTTCTTGTTAGTCGCGTTGCTGCCATTTACCGGTAGTTTCAAGGCGATGTGGGCGCTTTCGCCGCGGAGCCTGCTGCTTCGCCACTTCATGCTCGCCTGTCTGGCGCTGCTTGTCAGCGTGCCTATTTGGACCGGACAGCCTTTAGAAATGTATTTGTTTGCTCCGTGAATCGCACGCTGTCGTCCGCGGTGGGGCAGAGCCCAGGTCTGCATGGCCCGAGCCGGTCAGGCTCTAAGCTAGGTAAGGAATGATCTCTCGTTACACGCGTCCTGAGATGGGCGCCATTTGGAGTGAGCAGCACAAATATGAATGCTGGCTAGAAGTTGAATTGGCGGCGAGCGAGGCCCTGGCCGACTTGGGCGAAGTGCCCCGCGAAGCCGCGCAAGCGTTGCGTGCGCACGCGGCGTTTGAACTGGGGCGCATCCAAGAAATCGAACGTGAAGTCAAACATGACGTCATCGCCTTCACTACCGCCGTCGCCGAGAAGTTGAAAGCGCACGGCGTCGGCGAAGCCTCGCGCTGGCTGCACTATGGACTCACTTCCAACGACGTGGTTGATACCGCGCAAGCGTTGCAGATCAAAAACGCCTCGGCGATTATCACCAAAGATCTGGATCAATTACTCGCCGCGCTGCGCAAACTAGCTTTTACGCATAAACACACGGTGCAGATCGGCCGCACCCACGGTATGCACGCCGAACCCATCACCTTCGGTCTCAAAGTTGCTCTCTGGTGGGACGAACTCACGCGGCAAAAAAACCGCTTCCAATCCGCCGCTGAGGAAATGCGTGTCGGCAAAGTTTCCGGGGCAGTGGGCACCTTCGCGCATCTGTCACCCGAAGCCGAAGAAAAAATCTGCGCGCGTCTCGGCTTGCGGGCCGCACCCATCAGTTCGCAAGTTCTCTCGCGTGATCTGCACGCGCATTACCTTGCCGTTCTTGCGGGCATTGCCGCCAGCCTGGAAAAGATCGCGCTTGAAATCCGGCATCTGCAGCGCACTGAAGTTCGCGAAGCCGAAGAGCCCTTCGCCGCCGGGCAAAAGGGGTCGTCTGCCATGCCGCATAAGAGGAATCCGATCACGTGCGAACAAATCTGCGGCCTCGCCCGGCTAGTCCGGGCCAACGCGCAAGCGGCTTTCGAAAACGTCGCGCTGTGGCATGAGCGCGATATATCGCATTCGTCCGTAGAGCGTGTTATCCTGCCGGATTCGACCATACTAACCGACTATCTGCTTGCCAAAGCCGCTTGGTTGATCGATGGGCTCGTCGTGAATACAGACCGGATGCAGCGGAATCTAGCTAGTACGAACGGATTAATTTTTTCGGGCCAACTTCTTTTGGATCTTGCCGCAGCGGGCATGCTGCGGGAGGACGCGTATCGCCTCGTGCAAGGACACGCTTTAAGATCGTGGCAGGACGAAAGCAATTTCGAGCAAGAAATTCAACAAGATAGCGAGATTACCCGCTATCTCACTCAGGCCCAGCTCAGGCAAACCTTTGATGTCCGGCGGCAACTCAGGAACGTCGACGCGATTTTCGCGCGAGTTTTCGATGATATTCCGTCATCCAAGGGATGACAACCAATACAAATTGGCTATATGTCTGCGCCGTCTTTTCGATTACACTGTACTTACTAGTTTGACGGCCAGCCCCAATTCCGGTCGGTTCAAACAATAAGTCGCCAGCGCCGGCGTGACGCGTTGCTGGGCGATGACTATGAGACGGCGAAGCCCGCCAGAAAGCAACGTGAATGCAAGCGACCTTACGAAAACCACCCGGTAAGGAATTAGAACTAGCGCGCGTGCTCTTGGTCGATGACGACCTGACTTCCAGGCTGACTTTGAAGGCGGTTTTGGAAGCCGGAGGCTATTTTGTCGACTCTGCGGCCTCGGCAGCCGAAGCGGTAGGCAAACTCGACGAGCGGCAATACGAACTCGTGTTGAGTGACTTGGGGATGGAATCCCCGCAAGCCGGTTTGAAAGTGATTGCGCATGCCCGGCTCATGGACTACAAGCCCGCTACCGCCATCCTCACAACCTATCGCAACAATAGCAATCCAGATCAGCGCCAGCCGGTCCTCATTGAACCCGAAGATCTACCGAGCCTCTTAAGCAAAGTGGCCGATTTGATCAGCCAGCGCGCCGCGCGCATTGTGCATCGTCAACTCCGCCAGGCTTAATTAGCAAAGTACCTCTAGCGAGTCAGGCCGATGCGAATCACTGCGGCCTCATACTCATCTAACGCGTCTTTGAAGAAGTGGTCAGCCGCCTCAATCCATTCCAGTTGCTTCGGTTCCGCCACGGTTTCATAAAACTTTTCAAACTCGGGGCGCGGCCCGAAATTATCGTTGGTGCTGTGAATGAAAATCTTGGGCACACTGACTCGACTCACAAAGCTCAGATCGCCCGTTGTAGGAAAGCCCACGGGTACCACGCGCCGAATGCTTTTCTCAGCAGCCGTCAAGCGCAGCGCCACGCGCGAGCCAAAAGAAAACCCCGCCGCTAACACCGGCAAATATGGATACCGCGCTTGTAGCTCGCGTAACGCGACCCGCGCATCTTCTGTCTCGCCAATACCGTGAGCATAGCCGCCTTCGCTCAAATTCACACCGCGATAATTGAAGCGCAGCACAACGCAGCCGGACTTCCGAAGCCCGCGCGCCAGCCGGTAAACCACCTTGTTGTGCAAGGTGCCGCCATGCTGCGGATGAGGGTGGCACACGACCGCTGCTTCTACTGGCTCCCGATCTTCCGGTTCTTCGAGCAGCGCTTCCAACCGCCCCGCCAAGCCCGCCAAAAACAGCGATTCAATCCGCCGGGCCATCAGTTGGACCGGAAGTTCGTGAACTGCATGTCGATGCCGAAATCTTTCTGCTTCAACAGCGCGATCACCTGCTGTAGTGTGTCGCGGTCTTTGCCGGCCACACGGACCACGTCTCCCTGGATGCTGGCCTGGACTTTCAGCTTGCTGTCTTTGATCAGTTTGACCATGTCTTTGGCTTTCTCAATCGGAATGCCCGATTGCAGCGTGATCTCCTGCCGCACGCTGCCCGCTGAGGCCGTCTGTAGCGGACCATATGTCAGGCCCTTGAGCGGCACATTGCGCTTCACCAGCTTCTGGCCCAGAATTTCCGTGACGGCTTTCAGCTTGTACTCGTCTGAACTCGCCAGCAGGAGCTTGTGGTCTTTCTCAACCAGTTCCACTGACGACTTGCTGTCCTTTAAGTCATAGCGCGTCAAAAGCTCTTTAGAGGTTTGCTGAACGGCGTTCATCACCTCGGTCATATCAATCTTGGATGCGATGTCGAAGGTATTTTCAGGCATGTTGCGGGGCCAATAAACAGGATAGCGGAGGAGCCTAGACCCATGGGGTTGGTGGGCGGAATTGTTACGATTTCAAGCAGCGACTCGTCATATTTGCCTGCCCGTATTTTGTCTACCGTTCGGTATCGGCGAAGCAAGGCCTTTTAAATCTGTGGGTTAGGGGTAGGGCGGAGGACACGGCGTTTGGCCTGGTACTTGCTTTACGATTTTTGTGGCCGCGAGTTCATACCTTAGAATTACTCCCCTTATCGCTTTTGGTCTTTTGATGACTGCATCGGCTCAAGCGGTCGATCTGCAAGCCGATACATTGACGGCTTGGGAACATTACCTGCAACTGGCGCGACAGCGCTCCGTCGCGCGAATCGCGCCCAACGGTCAGTTTTTGTGGTTAGACGAAGAACCTGGTCGAGCCGAACGTTTGAGGAAAGGGGAGGTGGCAACAGCTCCGGTAGCCGGCAGTGGATCCGAGGAGGTTGCCCATGGTCTGATTCACGATTGGATTGGCGCCATTTTCGTGCCGAATGTTTCGCTCGACCAAGTTTTGGATTTGCTGGATGACTTTGGCAGTTACAAAACGATTTACGGTCCGCAGGTGGTGGCTGCTCAACTGCTGGGGCGCGAAAACGGAGAGGAGCAGTATTCCGTAAAGTTCGTGAATAGGGTTCTTTTTGTGACGAGTGGGATTGATATCCGATGCAAGAGCCGTACGGTGCGTCTTGACGAGCGAAGAGCTTACAGCAATTCAGAAACGATCAGAGTGCAAGAGATCAAGGACTACGGGAAGCCGAGCGAACAGGAACTCACGCCGGATACGGGCGACGGCTATATTTGGCGATTGACGAACATAGCTCGCTATGAGGAAAGAGACGGCGGAGTTTACATAGAAGCGGAGACAATCGGCCTCACGCGCGACGTTCCGGGAGCGTTGACCGCTTTTATTATGCCGGTTGTGAGGAAGCTGTCGCGAAACTCAGTGGCAGCGACGCTCGAAAAAACGCGGAACGCTCTGCGTCCAATGGCTGCGGGCTCGAACGCGCTGACGTCCACGGGACTGGGCGTGGCGGAGATTCATGCCAGCGCCGTGCGCTAATTGCTCCCAAAGCCTGGCGTCGTGATCGAAACCTCTTGCATCTGAGGTGCATATTTCTTCACGGAGTCGCGAATTTTGGCGGCATTGCCCAGCACCACGAACGTGAGGCTGTCGGGCCGGTACCATTTTTTCGCCGCCGTATTGATTTGCTCGAGCGAGACGGAATCAATACGCGAAAACAAATCGTCAACCTCACCTCGATTCAGTCCGAACAACTCAATTTCACCGAGGATATTGGCGATTTGGTCTGAAGTCTCAAGGGTGCGAGTCGGATAGGTGCCTTTGACGTAGGCCTTGACAGACTTGAGTTGTTCCGCCGTAATTCCCTTTTCGTTAAGCCGCTTGAGCACATCAAGGGCCATGTCGATAGCCTTCTCCGTGGTTTCCGTGCGAGTGTAGGTGCTGATGGTAATCGCACCCGGTTCGCGATGTAGATCGAGAATGCACGAAGCGCCGTAAGTGAGACCCGAATTGACTCTGAGCTCGTCGTTCAACATGGAGGTAAAGCGGCCGCCGAAAAGTGTGTTGAGAAGCAGAAGGGTTGTGCGATCTGGATCGGTGCGTCTGATTCCCGGCTGTCCAATTCGAAAATAGGTCTGAGTCGCGTCAGGCTTATCCACCAGCAGCAATCGATGTCCTGGCGCGGGATTCACATCTTTCGCCCACTGATAAGCGGCGCCTGCGGGTGCTGCGCCAAACGCTTTTTTGATCGCCGGCCGAGCGGTTGCTGGATCAAAATCGCCAGACACCATGATGATCATGTTCTTGCCAACGTAAATGCGCTTCACATAGTCCACCAGGTTCTCGCGCGTTAAACGTCGCAAGGTGGACTCATCCTCTGGACGCCCATAAGGATGTTGCGGACCATAGAAGAATGCCTGGAAGTATCTGGTGATAGCAAATTGCGGATTGTCTTTCACGGACTTCGCCTGATCGACGGCTTGCGCTACGGCTTTCTTGACCTCGGAATCGGGAAAAGCGGGATGTAAAACCACATCTGACGTTAGATCCAGTCCCGCTGCAAAGTCTTTGGCCAGGAACTCGCTGGTGATGAAGGCCATCTGCTCATCATTACCCGTGCGGAACGATCCGCC
>Ga0302320_10027372_pt1 | contig 10989 bp, 10 predicted proteins | sample Bog_T0_3_FD_202130 | JGI IMG/M metagenome (GOLD analysis project Ga0302320, IMG submission 202130) | Peat permafrost microbial communities from Stordalen Mire near Abisko, Sweden - Bog_T0_3 | ecosystem: Environmental > Terrestrial > Soil > Wetlands > Peat | place: Sweden: Abisko, Stordalen Mire... | reverse complement strand
TTGAGTCACTGCTTTTGGGGAAAGAAGTATTGGTGTCCTCGAAGAAAAATTCACGACTTCAGGGCGAATTACTAACAATATATATATTTTTACTATTTACGATTAATTTTAATTCCCCATCTTCCTTACTTCCTTCCTTCCAGGTGAAGGTTATACCTATCCGTATCACGATTGTCCTCCCCCTCCCCGTTACTCGTCAGTGTGGTTAGAAAGTGAATTAAGTGATGAGTGCCTCATTCATGACATCAACACTTTGTGATTTGTGTTGTGTTGGCGTAGTAAGTTTGAGGGTTTAATGACTTGAGTGACCTCGGCTTAACGTATTGTGAGTCCTGGGACGGCTTTCGTACCTATTAGTAGCAAGCAAGGCTATCCGGGATAGTGTATATCTAGTCTAAGGGACGGGTTCTCGTTCCTGAGCTGCGAAGGGCGGGGAGTTCCCGTTTTTCAACCCAAAACCAGTCCCCCAACCACTGCCGCCCCCGCCCAAATCCCCAAAAGCCATCCTATCCCCGGCACACCGCCACCCGCCTTGGGAGGCGCTGCGGAAAAGAAATGCGCTACCGCGCTAGTAGCAACGCCAATGGCATTTAAACTCGTCGTGCTAGCTGTAGTCGTCGACCACGTTTTCGTTGCTGATGATGCTGCGTTTGTGGTTGATGAAGTGCCGATATTGCTGGCGCCTGAGAGGTTGGAGGGAGATGTGGTTGATGTGGATGTGGTGGCGCAGAGGAATGTCATTTGGTCAACGGAGGAGGTAGACTCATCTTTGAGGATTAGGGTCCATTCTGCGGGGTTGACGAGGGAGTCGTCGACGTTGAGGGGGATGTAGCCCAGTGTTGAGGGGGCGGCTAGAGGGAGGGGGATGTTAGTCCAATTTCGACCGGGAGAGAAGGGCTGTGAGAAAGAGGGGAAACATACTTTGGATAGGTTGGTTGACACTACCGTTTTGGAGGTATAGGTAGTATCCTGAAGGGCTGGCGGCCGTGTTTTGCGACCATTCAACTGAATAGGTTGAGTATGGCACGATTGTTGCAGGCAGGGTCTTAGTGAACTTTTGCGCAGCGATGAGGGAGGGGGTCATGAAGACGATTATGATTAGAAATAAATACATTTTGTTGGAGCGACGAAAGAGAAAGGTATATAAGAAAGACGAAAAGAAAGGTGGAAGTGAAAATGGAAACGGAAACGGAAAATGGAAATGGGTGATAAAGAATTATTCGAAATAATGAAAAGGGGGTATTAAGGGAAGAGATCAACTCTGGGGGTGGTAGTCGAATGAGATAGTGTACATACAGCACCTCAGCTTAGCAGCGAGAGAGATATTTTACTTGGTGGGGAATTATTGAGGTTTCTAGAAAGTATAAATGCGAAAGAGAGAGAAATAGATGAGATGGTGGGAGAGGAAGGGAAATGGGAGGTAGAAAAACCAACTTCCAACAAGACTAACACGATGGAGGCCGAGTGACCAGACTGGACCGTGACCGCGACCGAAGTGACTGAGGGAGGTAGGAGTCATTCTTTGAATAGCGTCCTTGATAGAAAAACATTCAGATCTAGAATAGGTGGGGCGTACTGAATCCTGTTGAAAGCAATTGCCTTGGAATAAAGACTACAGGTGAGAAATGGAGAGGCATGCAACATAAGGATTTGGAGAAGGTTTTGCTCAAATGTAGCATTATCAAAAAATCACTTGAAGGATACGCATTGTTGCGTGGGTGGGAGTCAAGAGCTCAATGCTCAACTCCGCAGTCTGTCGGAGTTGTCCTTTTGAAAGAGAACTCGAGTTGTTGCCTTGAGAAGATGATGCGTATTTCGCGGCAGAGTTACGGTGGTGTTGTCTTTTGAGTGGGGAGATTGATGTTGGTGTTGGTAACGAGAGGCACAGCAGTTCTTAGACTTAGCCTCGTGTAAACCCCTCAGGTTTTGTAGATGGATTACATTGCCGTGATGGCGAAATAAATGTGTTATTATCAGATCTTGCACATACCTAATAAATTTTAGGGAAGAATAAACTCCTAAATCTTTCGATTTGGAATAGGACCGTATAAGGTCTGAAGTCAGAATGCAAGTCAATTCATAGTTTTGTCGATAGTACTTCGACGCTTTGCAAGCTTCGAAACTATTCTATGAACAGCGAGAGACAACGAGATCCCAAAAATTCAAATTCGCTATAAATCAATGTTCGCGTACCCCAAAAAGGAAGGTTGAGCTATCTTCCCCAGTGGTCTTGATGGGCAACTTTAGTACAAAAGTGTACTGCCATCGAAGACAAGAAATTTCCCTGAAGTCTCCTTCCTTGTCGCATTATCAATCTGCAATCACCTAATTAGCAATATGCCCATACATTAGGAATCTATTCAACATACCAAAGGCACCATTCCCTTAACGCTATCCTCAATCGTCGTATCCGCTGTTTCTAAATCAAAATATCGCGCCGCACAATCACCCATTTCTGTCTTTACCCAGCTATTTTTCTATCAGCATTCCTTCTTCCCATACGAACAAACATAACATACAAAAAAAAACATACCCTGGATGAATAGGAACAACAGTAATATTTTCATGCTCATAATGCATTTTCATCAATAAGTAATTCAACGTCGCTTTCGAAGGTCCATAAGCCGAATTCGGGACTATTGACTTCCCCATGTCGCCAATAGACCCTGCGATAGAACTGATAGCGATGAATCTGGGATTAGGATTTTTGGAGTTTGAGAGAAGGGGAAGGACGGCTTGGAAGAGAAGAACGGGCCCGATAGCGTTGATCTTGACGTGTTCTAAGATATCGGAACCTTTGACATCGATTACGAGAGGGTAGGTGGTCGCGATTCCGGCGTTGGCACTATTGAAGATAAGGAGGTCAGCGGTTGTTTGGTCGGAAATAATTTGTGATAATGAATGAAATATGGCATCCTCCTGGGTCGTCTTTTCTTCTTGAGAAGGATTCAACTCCCTTGATTCTCATCTAAATCAGGAAGAAGGCTTTCTCAAAGAGTCTAAATCATCCAGTTTTTGAAGTATTGCAATCACGAAGGCATTCACGAGAATGGAAGCAAGTGAACTTCATGCCATTTCTCGTTCAAAAGCCAAGGAACTACACAAGGAGACTTGAGCACCAACATTACGATATCGAGAGCTGTGATATTGTGAACAGTGCGAAGTGTCTCCGTAGCAGTCTTTGCGTCGCTCTCAGAGGAACTGTCGATCTTGACAACGACGAGGCTACTCCCTGAACCCTTTGGGAGAGTAGAGAGGGCTTTGACAGTAGCATTTTCAGGATCTCGGACGGCGGCAACTATTGTGTTATTGGGTCTTGCGAGGTAGGTCTCGAGAAGACCAAGTCCGATCCCTAATAGCAGATATCAGTTATGAGCTGGCGGAGGGTCAGAGAAGGATCAAACCTCTGTTGGCGCCAGTGATGAGGTAGGTGGTGTTTGGAGAAGTCATCTTGACAAAAAGAAAAATTTGGCTATTTTTTTTGTTTAGGGACTCGGGAAAAGAGATAAGTTGAGAATGAGGAAAATGCTATGACGGAGTGGTGGAAATCATGACTACTTATACATATTTGTCAATTGATGAATATGAAAGGATGTATGCTGCTTTGAAATCATCATGGATCAACACAACCATGTCAAAACTTTGGGGCCGTGGGCAAAATCACCTGCCTATCAAGACGCAGGGACGATTTTGCTGCATGTTTCAGGAGTTTTTACAAGATTAGGAACAAGCAACAAAAGTAGAGAAAGCTCACTGGTTTGAAATCACCAATATTGGGCGTCACCTTAGGATTTGAAGCTTGAAAAACTATTTTCTGACGACAGCAATGGCGTTTTGAGGATGTATACGTGGAATTCCGGGGGATATTTCGATTGTCGCCTTCGGTTAGGCGTCAGAAATTAGCGTTGTTTCATTTCAGGGGCACATGTAGTGTCCACTCATGACTACTCCTCCTCACGATATGTGGGTAAGTTTCCTCGAACATATTCATCCATATTCGTTTGCAACAAGCTTCGAATGATTGCGAGGAACCAGGGAACAGCCGCGACTCGATCAAATAGGATCGCTTGACCGTCTAACCACTGTTCGGAAAAACATGTGATCAAGGAAGTTGACAAAAAATCAAGGGGTGGCTGTTTCTAGAAAAGCCCTTCTTTCCCTTTCAATTTCGAATGTCTCAAGTCGACTTTGATGAATTCCAGTTCCTCCTATCAAGGAATCTAAGGGGATGGGGGGCGTCCATTATTGCTCAATAGTACAGACAGAACAGATCATGGTGGCTCGCAACGTATCCTCAAAACTTCGCTAGTACACTTTTCCTAAGTAGTCGCAATCAGATATACAGCAGAGTCTCCCAAGCTTAGTAGTACTACCACGAGAGGTCACAATTGCGATGGCCTGAAGTTTGAAGAGACATAGTTCGTCTTCCGATCAAAAATTCTTATAAAAAAAAGCTAAGCTATGAGTCTCAGAAAATGAAAGTCAATGAATGACCTATGAAGTCAAATGGAGGTCATTGCGCAGCTATGGATGGAATCCCTGTCCTGAGTTGCAAGTTCATCTCTATCCATAAGTGTTGAAGTAGAGTAAAACAAACATAAAATAAGATGTTTATGAGTTAAACACCTCCCACCTCCTTGCGCGTGAAAATCGGATCAGCCAGATTAGCGTCTCAGACAGGCCATTCTATATGTTCATGTACAATAGAATTGGTCGGCCTTACATGGGATGAGTTATTCCACTTAAAGCACATACACCATAGGTTATGTTAAACATAAGTCAAAAAAAATTTGTTGGTTGTCTGTCTGCCCTTGTCTTGTGTTGCTGGCCTCGCTGGTCGTAGTGAAATGTCTTGCTTACCCTTTTCAGGACTCCTCTGCTCCACCAGCCTTGCACCCATCCTCCCCTACTTTGGCGGGGGCGAGGGCGGGGGGCGTTAGAGGCTAACACCCCCCGCCTCCGCCCCCGAATAATCCTGGCTTTAATTCTATCCCGGAGGTATAGATCCTGGAGGGCGGGGGGCGTCCCCCCCGGCTTTTGTCGTTTTTTATATAAATCCTGGCCTATTTATTATAATTATCGGTTTCCTGCCGTAAAGTTTTTGTTTCGAGCGGGTCCTAATTTCTTGTTAGAATTTCGGGCGCTTCGAAAAACGGAGGATTTGACCGCTAAGCCAGCAAGACAGGCAGACAGAATTTTATTTGTTGCACATTTCACCTTTAATCCAGTATATAGGCAACGTGCTTAGTGCATTAATGATATTAACCTGATTCTTGCGCCACATGCTATCTTTCGTTTCCTTGTGACGAGGTTTAGCATCTACCGTTACGCAAGGTATTTATTGAACCATTCAATGCCCTGCTGTTCAGCATCATCCATAGCCTTCTTATCCTTCTCATCACTCCAGTCGCTCCTCAAAGCAAATCCATGAATCTGATTCTCGTAGATCCTCAATTCATGCGGCAGATCCGTCTTCTTAGCCATCAAATCCTGAATCTGTCCCACCGTATTATTATCCAACAAACTATCTTTATCACCCACTGCCAAACTCAATGGCTTCTCTACATTTTCAAAATCGCCTAGCACAGCGAGCAACGATGGATGACAAGCAGAAGATGCATCAACCTCTCCATGTGCAGCGATGATAGCATATCTACCACCCCAGCAAAACCCAATTGCACCTATTTTCCCGGTGCCTGGGATTGTGCGGACGGTGGAGATAAAGGATGATATTAAAGGTTGATATTAAAGGTTGAGTGACTCCTTCGCGGTGTTTTACAAGCCAAGGCGGAAGAGTGATTCCTACATTACCAGTTGCTTTTGCTTTGTCGAGCGTGGAGAGGTTTTCACGATCCTTGAGAGGAGGCTCGATGGATTGCAAGAGATCGAGGGAAATGCTATCACCTTGGTGAAGGTCGGGGATGTAAGCATAGAAGCCGGCCTTCGCATAGTCGTCAGCGAGGAGGCGAACATTATTGAACTCCCAGCCGCATACTGAAGGCTGTTAGTAAGTTGGATTCAAAATCCTTGGAAGGGGACGCTGTTACTGTCAGTGAGGAAGATAATCGTCTCTGCTTTGGAACCGTCCCTCGGAGCGGCAACGTAGGTTTGGAGGTTATCAATTGTTTCGACCTTGCCTTTGGGAGTGCCTTGGTGGACTGAACCACTCAAGCAGCATGACGACATTCCGACTCCAGTTGGCATTTTCAAAAGAGATTGCTGTAGAGTTGAGCTGAATTGGCTTTTGAAACTGTTTGAAAGACAATATAGCGAGGACGGAAGGAGCTACCCCGCTGATATCTATCAACAAACCTCGAGCTAGCTAGGCTTAAGTCCATAATCTCCTTTTACCAGTCAACTAGACATAGCCGAGTAAGTGTGGGGAAAGGGAAACTACTCGTCACTAAAATATGGAGGTTCTCCATGGCGTCGGAGATATTCATCATTCATCGGATGTAGACGCTTCACAATGGAAGACGCCATCTCAAATTATAGGTTTGATTGCCACCATGATATATCTTTAAATCCTTTCCGGTGCCCCATTATTAACTTTTCCATATTCAACAGCAGGATAATCCCCATTACAAGCCCAATCATAATCTGCCTTCTTGATCTCCTCCTTCTGCACCTTCAAAAAAGTATCTAATTCACACCACCCATCCAATCTATCCACTCCACATTCCTCAAAACTAAATCCTAGTGGAAGCGTTCTCTGGTTTAATATAAAATGCAAATAAGTTGTTTCGGAGCCATCAATATATGTTCGATTTGCACTGAGTGGTTTCGGGGTCTTAATGACTTCAATATCAAGACGAGCGCCGAAAGGCTCCATATGCGAAACGGTGAGATTGTGAGGCCCCGGGTGATGAGTGGAGGGCAAGAATGTGTTGAATTGAGTAAAGCCGAAGGCGGTCAAAATGGACATGATGTTAGTATCGTGAGAGAAATCGAAATAGAGAGACTGATTTAGTGGAAAGGTTTCAACGGATGAGTCGAGTGTTGTATTTATTTGAGATCCGGAATAACCGAGCGTGTGGTTCTCGAGTCGGGCAACGATTTCTTGTACGTAACCCACGCCAACCGCTCGTCCTGTGGGGGATTGAAATGAAGAGCCTCCGGCAAAGGAGAGATCAACGGAATATTCGAAATCAACCCATTCTTGGTATGTGAAGAGATTACAGAATGCCGAGTATCCGTATGCAACCTTTAGGTGGTAAGTAAAATAAATACGAGGTGGAGACATGCAGTATTGATTACTTACTGTTTCATAAGGGCACATATTCTGCGCAGCATGCGTATCTTTAGCCGTCCACTCGATCCCAGATATCATGGACTGAAATCTTTCGGTTGCGCTCTTCAGATAAATTTCGACCCATTCTGCTGTGGCGTTGGCACCTCCTCTGTTCCTAAAATTGTGTGCATTCACGCAATTATCGTATCCAGCCAAGCTATTATTGAATCCAGCTGATTCAATAATAACTTCAATCGTAGCATTATTAGTCCATTCAAGACCGAAGAACCCAGCTAGAAAGTACTCTGCACTCTAATGCTTATCAGCCTCTATCACAATATTCACTAAAAGTAAGGAAATTAACCTTGAGCATACGATCCTGAGTCGTAGTTCTCGCGATAATTTTGCTATGAGGATTGTATAGCTGTGCATACTGATAATAATGTAAAATACCACTATCATACAATTCTTGTCTTCCTCTCGGTACAAGAATCTCATGACCAAGCTCATACTTCCATGAATTTAAGAAGGAGAGAGGTCCTGAAGCCTTCCATTTCCCAGAGGCTTTTGCGAGTTTCTCGGCGAGGGTTTGCACGTTGGTGCCTAGTGTTGGGTATCTTGAGCCGTGTCTAGATAGCATCTAGAAGGAATAAGCAGAGTTATGTGAACCATCGGAGGGACGCACCTGCACTTGAGCGATCTTTGCTCCGGGAGGCAGAGGATACTCTGAGACCCCAAAGCCGGATGGGCTTGGGGAATAAGGCGAAAGGTGGCCCATAAGCTGGAAGATACTTTCGTTTTGGCCTTGGCCCGCTATAGGCATGGCGGTTTCCAGAGGCTGGTTGGGGGCAAACGTGACGGTAGGAGCAAAAGATACTGGGTTTGTCTGAGCCAGAAAAGGTGCAAGTCCTGTAGCAGTTGGTCCAGCCCACTGGGAATATCATTGTTAGTGATACGGTAGAAAATTCAATCACTCTCAGAATAGCAGTATGTTTTAGACTCATCCTTGATTAAGAAGACGGGCAAAATTTCGGCATCACTCTTATAAGGTAGACGTCCTTATGAGAAGATGAAAATAAAATAAGTTCACATACTAATTCCGGACTTGTCTGAAAATACTGTGGGACCTTTTCTTTTCCCTTCCCCTGCTTCTCAATAATTTCCATCACCCTCACGCCCGGAGCCTTTAACGTATTCAGTAGTACCACATATGAAACATATAATATAGTTCCCGTGAGTAGGACTACCATCACATTCCTTAACATTGAAGTGCTGCGGGATTTGCTGTGTTGGTATATTGGTAGAGCAGGTTTGGGCGAGGGTGATAATTGTGAATCCTCCATATTTGGTGGCCGTGGCAGTGGTTTGTCCGACATGGTTATGGACAGAGGTGAGCAAGTCTCATCTGTGAAATGGGAATGAGTCTGAGGATTTCGATTTTCGGTTTGGGGGTATCGGAGTTGGAATGCTCTCAAGGTGTCGTTCGGTCGTGCAAGGATCCACTCTTTCTTATTTTCTTAGTGGTCACGAGTCGGCAATTCTCATAACTCCGAAATCATGATTAGAGCCTCATCAATCGAACCTCACCATCCCCTATTCCTTTGTAGACTTCTTTTCTCACAATGTCGTCGATGGATTGTCGTCGGCGGCAACGAGATGATGAGCGGTCTCGGACAATGATATCATAGCGCCTTAACGCCGAAAACGGCCCCTCCGTTTACGGATATATGTACCCCCGCCATATTTTCTCTTCTTCGAACCCACGTATTTATCGTTTTTGATTTTGAATTTTTAAAGAATAAGCATTTTTGAATCTGTTATCAAACTGATTAGGAAGAGCCTCTTTTTCATAATGGCAATCAAAGGAGTTCACAGACAAAATGTTGGCAGCTCAAGTAGTTGAGGTAAGATTGTGGAGCTATTGTGGCGTTGAAGTCTCACGCTTTTTGGAGATACTGTAGACACAAATATCTGCAGATGAAAGTTGATTGGGAATTTTTTCTTCGCTCCTTGCCCTCTTCAAGTCTTTTATTGTGGAATTATTTGAGTTCCAGAGCTTTGAAGCTGATCTTTACAAGTTCAACAAACCTTACAAAATTCACGAAGTCCCTACACCTAATAGCGAGCTTCACGAATTCGATATGCTTGTAAAAGTAGCTGTAAGCTCCTTGCGACACACAGATGGAATGGTGTCGGCGGGATCATGGGAACGTCACTTCCTTGTATTGCATCCCACGAAGGTGCTGGTGAGTGGTTGCTCTCTTCGAATATCACTTACATCTTGAGAATTGAGTAAGGTATGAGATTTGGAGCATCCAAGTTAAATGCTTCAAGCGACCTGGAGCATTCAGAATACTTTAAACGCAATTCAGAGCATCCGATACCTCCATGACCTCACAACTTTTGATACTTTTCCTCAAATAATTCTTTTTACACTAGGTCGTACTAATATAATAAAGGCACCGTCGTGGCAGCGGGTCCTCCATTAAAGGATTTGTCCCCGGCAATCGTATTCTCTGTTCCCTAACTTACCATCGCTGTGGCACCTGCGCCGACTGTATCGGCCTGTAGTGGTACAGGATTATGCTTGAATGTGTCTTGATTGTTCTAAGTTAACTACTAAAGCTACTAAGATATAGGTGATATCTTAGTGGGTAATGGGGCTGCTCTAACGCTACTCGTGACCTCTCGTGACCTTTAACATCCCCCTTACCCCGAAAAAAAAGGTTTGCTTCGGCAACAAAATTATAAAATATAATTATATAGAATTAACATTTCTTTTTTTAAAAAAAAAAAAATTTATAGTATACATAAAAAATAAGAGATTAAATGTTGTAATTGCGCGGCAAACGTAGTAAATAATAAAAGAGAGAACGTATAAAATAAAGAACGAATAGTGCAAACGTTGCTAATAATAAAAACGTAAAACGAAACGTAAAAAAGTATATTGAAAGAAAAACGTTCAATTTATTTTTTTAATTAAATGTTTATACTTACAGCTTAAGAAAGTATTCTTTTATTAGAGAAAGTTTATAAAATATTTAACGTTACAAATAATATTCTTATTTATTTTTTTAATTTTTAAATAATATATATTATTGGCAATTATTTTACGTATTAATTTTTAAATTTTATTTTATACGCTTTTAATATAAATAAATTATTATAAATAATTTAAATATAATAATATTTTTTTTTTTATATAAATTTAAATATTTAAAATTAAAATAATTATTTATAACAATATAAATTATATAATATATAATATATTAACATTAGTAAATAAATTTAATTTTTTATTGAAATTATCGTACAATAGCGAAAGTGTAAATTATAGTAAATTTATAATTTTAATTGTAAAAAATTTATATATAATATGCATTATTAGCATTAAAATGAATTTATTATTTTTCGAATATAATATGTTATAAGTAAATTTTATTTATTTATAATTTTTAATTAATAAAATATTTTGAAAAAAATTAATAATATTATTAATTTATTTGCAATTGTTTAAATGTAATAAAATAGCATATTTAATAGCGAATTTAAAATTGAATTAAAAATTATTATAATATTTTAAATTTTCGAAGTTTAATGTAAAAAATTTATAAAAAACGCAATGTATTATTGGCAATTGCAATTACGTTAAATTATTATTCGTTATAAATATATGAGTAGTAATGTAAACTTTATTTATTATTGTATAATAATTTATTAAAATGAAATAAATTAATAATGTTATAATAATATTTACA
>Ga0302320_10027371_pt1 | contig 10989 bp, 10 predicted proteins | sample Bog_T0_3_FD_202130 | JGI IMG/M metagenome (GOLD analysis project Ga0302320, IMG submission 202130) | Peat permafrost microbial communities from Stordalen Mire near Abisko, Sweden - Bog_T0_3 | ecosystem: Environmental > Terrestrial > Soil > Wetlands > Peat | place: Sweden: Abisko, Stordalen Mire... | reverse complement strand
GATGTTTTTGGTATCTCCCTTCTTGCTTTTCTTATATAGCAGACGAAAAATATTGGGGACTTTAGCAATGTTCTGTGTACTGGGTTTATCATTCCTAGCTAGTTTCTTAGTGTCTTATTTGAACCATTTTAAAGATGATCATGCATTGGTTAATACAGATGATAATAGGGAGTTTTTCAATCTTTATTATAGCAAGCCATGGATCAGATGCGATGTTTATATTTTAGGTCTTTTAGCAGCTTGTTTCTATTATGAATATAAAAAAAATAAGGATTATTGTTTGCAATTAAAAAATTGGCTCGCAAACTCCTACATAGTCCATGCTATTTGTTATATTTTTGGTCTCTTTTTTATTAATTTGATGATATGGATTGCCGTCGACATGCAAAAGTCTCAAGATATTCATTATTGGAATGACACACAACATGTTTTCTTTTTGGTTTTTAATAGATTTGTCTTTGTTTTTGGTTTTATGTTGGTGATTCTCCCAGGACTTTTGACAGGTAAGGATGTAATGCATTCAATTTTGGGATTCAAAGCCTTTACTCCTTTAGGAAGATTGACATATTGTACCTATTTGGTTCATTTGGTTGTTGTTGCAAGAACAACTTATGGAACTCAAACAAGCTTTTATGCAACCCATGAGTCTTTTATCTATGTGGCTTTGGCAGATTTAGTGTTTTCTTTATTTGCTGGATATGTTTTAAGCGTTGTGGCTGAAGCACCGCTGTTGAATTTAGAGAAAAACTTCATTTTCAAAGATAGAAAGGAAACGAAGAAAGTTGAAAATAAGAAAGATGAAGAAAATATTGATGCCTCAGTAAACAAGGAACAAGCAAAGCCATTAATTAATTAACAGATTTAATTTTTTTTTTTGAAAAATCTTTTTTGAATATTTTTGTAATTTTTTTCTCATAAAAAATATTGATTAAAAAACAATATCCTTCCTTATTTGGTTGAATTATTTTTTTTTTTTTCAACTTTACTTTTTTTTTTGGGAGTGCACATTGATAATATTGAAAAAAAAAATAATTGTTTTAATATCTCTTATATTTTTTGATTTTTTTTTTAATTTTGTAAAAAAACTCAAAATATCAAAAAAAAAACAAAGTACCAAAAATTTGTATCTATTTTTAAATGGATCCCGATTCGATCTTTAATAAATAAATTATTTTATAATTTAATCAAAAGCGCAAGCCGAACAAATCTCTCCTCCCCGAGCACATATTCGAAGCCTATGGTTAAATTTTCTTCCATTTTTCACCTCCCTAAAGTTGTCTTTTTTCCAGTCATTAATTTACGAAAAAGCCGCAGATTTTAAGCACATTCTTCGTATTTTCAACACCAACGTTGACGGAAAGCGAAAGGTCGCTTATGGTTTAAGAACAATAAAGGGAATTGGTCGAAGATTCGCCCATCTGATTTGCAAAATCGCAAGAATCGACCCTAATATTAGGTGAGTTTACGGAAAACCCAACTCTAAAAATAAAATCCGATAAAAATATCTATTTCCTTTTAATTTTAGAGCCGGCGAATTGACTGAAAAGGATTGCCAAATGGTTCAAAACATTGTTGCAGACCCTATTGGAAATGGAGTTCCAAAATGGTTCGTGAACAGACAAAAGGATTTTAAAGACGGCACCTTTGTACATCTTGCTTCCAATGCCTTGGAGTCAAAATTGAGAGAAGACCTTGAAAGATTGAAAAAAATTAGGTAAGTGTTCTTTTTTTTGGGATTAAAATTTCGTTGGTTGAAGGAGTAAATTTTTTTTTGGTATTTTTTAGATCCCATAGAGGTATCAGACACTTCAGAGGATTGAAGGTGAGAGGACAAAGAACCAAAACTACTGGTAGAGGTGGTGCTACTGTTGGTGTTGTCAGAAAGAAATAAATGAAATAAGTCGCTGGCTTTTAAATAAAATAAATTTTCTGGAACAGAAGATAGTTTCTAAATTTTTAAAGCATTTCCATTAAACTCATCAAAAAAAATTATTTTTTTTTTAATATTTCCAAATGTTTATTTATTTATTTTTGGTAGTTTTTCAGATATCACTTAACTCTTATAAAGCAAAATAAAATAGGAAATTTTTCCTTCGTTATTTATTAATTCAATATTTATCAATGAAACCCGCCTCGAATGTCGCCTCGGAAAAAAATCAAACTAACCAGAACTCCGCTGTCAAATATAAAAACTCCACAATGAACTCCTTACAAAATTTGAAAATCGCCTCTTCAAATTTAAAAAACGAAATCGAAAAAATGTTGAATTCCAAGCCTGCAAAAACTCCTCCAGAAAACCCTATAAAGGTAGCTAAAATCCAATTAAACCGGACGAATGATAATTCAGAAGTCGTCTTTGAAAATTCTCTTGAAAGCAGGAACAAAAAAGAGTTTAGTCAATTTTTATTTACCGTAAATAAATAATTTGTTTCTCTAGTTTGAAAATTGTGAATTACCAACAGGATGGTTATTATTTCAAAAACCAAAGGAACCGTCCAATCTCTTCCAGCTTACAAAACAAAAACCAATTGAAATCAGGTTCATTTTATTTTAGATTTTTCAAATTTTTACTCATTTTTATCAACAGCCAATAATTCCAAAACTAGCTCTTCAAAAGAACTGTTCCTGACTCCCAAAAACTCCAAAACAAAAACTAATGAATCCAACTTCAAACAAGTTTCCAAAACTGCCACTGATAAAAAAATGGATACTTCAGCTAAATTAGTAGAACCAAAAATCTCAAGGTTTTCAAAGCTCAAAGCCCCAAACCAAAATATCAAAAAGCCTCCAACTGAAGAAAAGAAGAGATCAAATTCTCCACCAGAAAAGCCCAAAGAAACGATCTTAAATCAAATTAGGCCTGCCACTGAAGACAAGGTCAATGATTCATTGCAAAAAAAACTGAAAAAAAATGGTGATTTGGGTGATTGTGATATTTTGATAAACCCTTTGAATCTGAACAAAATATTGAATGGGGAAGGGACTGAAAATAATGAGCCTAAACTTTCAACCTCTCCTCGATTGGTTGAAAATCTCCCATCTTCAAGAGAAAAAAGCAGCCATGAAGAAAGTGTTGACATTGGCCAAATGATCCGAAGCGGTCCTTTACAACAGTTCACATCAAAACGAAAAAGCATCAGAAACGATGATTTAGTGGACCCAACTAATCATTTTCTAGGGAGGATGCTTGAAATGAAGTTATTGCTGCTGGAAAGCAGTAGTTCTATGGGAGTGGAAGTGAATGCAGAAGACGCAGAGAACTGTTTAGAGGATATAAGATCAGATTATGAGCTTTTTAAGAGGAACAGTATTGATAAAGAATACTTTCTCAAGATACATGATAGATCAGGATTTGATGATTCGGATGCTGCTGAAAGTGTTGGAAAAAACAAAGGGGATATCGATTCCGGACGCATTGTGAATGATGATGAAGAGTCAGAAGAAGTGGATAAAGAAAATGAAAGAAAGACGGATGAAGAGGCAAAAAATGATGAAAATAAAGACAAGATCAAAGAAATTAAGGGGATTGAACAAGAAACAAGAAAGAAACAATTCGATATAATTTTAAAAGAGGAGAAAATCACTGAAGTGAATGAAAAAACGATAGAAAGCCTGGAAGATCTAGCAAAAAAAGAAATTATTGAAAAAAAAGAAATTATTGAAAAAAAAGAAATTATTGAAAAAATATACGCAAAGAAAGATATTATTGTTAATGAGCAAAAAAGCATTGAGAAAAACAATGAAAGAAGGAAGGAGAAGGAAAAAAGCCGAGAGAAAAGCAAAGAGAAAAATAAGGACAAGTTTGAAAAGAAGGTAGAAAAAAATAAAGAAATAAATAAGGAAAGAACCGAAAAAAAAAATGATTATATCAAAGAGAAGAAAAATTTAAAGGAGAACTCCGAGAAGAAAGAAGTCATAAACTTGAAAGAAAAATCAAAGACAATAGAAGATAAGAAAAAGGAAAGAGTCTCAAATGTTAAAAAAAGTGAAAAGAGTGAGAAAAAAATTGGTGAGAATGAAAAAAATCAGGAAGAGAAAATAGTTGTTGAAGGACTCTCAGTGAAGAAAAATGAAATTATGAAGGAAATCTTCACCCTGTCACAAGAAATTGAAACGATGAACAAAGAAAAAGAAAACAATGAAAAAAAGAAAAGAGATCAAATACAGTACTTTTTGATATTTTTTTTTTTTTTAACATTAAAAATATTAAAATTTTTTAACATTTTTTTTTATTTTCAAAACAATAAAAAAATGATTTTTTTAATAAAACACAATAAATATATAGGAATTCAACCAAAAACCCGAAACCGATAAAAGAATTCACTGATAGAAATGCAAAATGGGTTGAAAAAAAAGGAAAAAAAGTTGAAGACTTAAAGGTTTTTTTTCAAAATAATATTTTTTTCATAAACACAAAGGACAAAACTCAAAAGCATGAGGTAAACCAATGCACTTTCCAGCCAAAAACAAACCAGAAGAAAAATGAGAAAACTCCTTCATTCAAAGAACTTCCAAAACCAGATAAAATCCACGAAATTATCAAAGATTTCAATGAAATAAATTCATTTCATTCTGCCAACATCATCAATGAAAAAGCCAAAAGTCCAGAACTTTTTCAAAAAGCTAAGCCCACAACTGCCAAAAAATCTGATGAAAAAATAAAGGAATTATATGCCAACTTCCAAAAAATCAGGGAAAACAAAAATATTATGCCAAAAGATAAAAATGTGGAATCCATAAAAAAAAGCAGCAAAAATATCATGAGGACTCAAGCAAAATCAGCTGAAAAAGAGATCAACCAAGAAATTAGAGATATTTTAGAAATATTCAAAAGCGCAAATAAAGCCTTGAACTCAACAACCCAAAATTTCGAAAACTCGAAAAATTCAATATCTAAATTTGGAACTGTAGATAAAAAATAACTTTTTTGTTCGTTTTGTTTTTTTAAATTAATTTTTAGAACAATGACAAAACAAAAAGGAAATGACTTTTACAAAAAAGCTCAATAAATGGTAAGAAATTGTTTTAATATAAAACCTTAAATCATTTTAATATTCGGTCAAATGTTCTCTTTCAAAAAAGAAAAACTCCTTTTCTTTCAAATCATAGTTGCATAAAAATAAAAAAAAAATCATTTTAAACATGTTTTTTTCAAAAATTAAAAAAATGATTTTCCTATTAATTTTTTCAGGTCATTAAATTTAATAATGATGATTATTCATATGTGTTTCAATTTATAATTAAAAATTCCTTAATTATAAGTCTATCTCTCCCCTATTTAAATTTTTCATAATCACTCATTTTCAATGAAAAAAACATGGGAACAAACTGGACATTTTGAATATTTCATCAACCATTGATCTATGCATGATTTATGGAAAAAATGTTTGCCACCACATGACACTCTCCTAATTTCATCTCCAACATTATAATCATCCCAACAAATCACACATTTTTCTTCTTTTTTCTTCATTTCTTCATAATGTTCCTCATCTTTTATCTTTTCAACTTCCATTTTATTTAATTCCAGTTGTGATATTCTCCCATACCCCAAATAACTTTTAAAATACAGATTCTTAAATCTGACATATGTGACAAATAGTTTCACTAAAAACCCAAGAGTAAGGACAATCCCAACATAAGAGAGATCAATGCCTGCTTCACAAGCTGGATCTGCTTTATCTACATGAACTGAAAAAGTGTAGAAGCAACTTATGTATGCCACCATGAGAAATTTACTGATTTTAGCGTTGATGTTCAAAATTCGGCTATAGAAAAAGCCTATCACTTTGGCACTCATAAATTCAGAGGATTCTAAATTAATAGTGGACTTTATCTTCCATAATCTCGTCAAAATCATATATTTGAAAGGCAACACCATAATATTTATGCAACAAATAAGTATTAGATTAATGGTAGTCAAGACACTACATTGCCAATAGGAAGCGAATTGAAAAGGGATTATGAAAATTAAAAATATCAAGTAGAATGTGTTGTAAAAAGTTGCTGTCGTAAGTTCTTTTTGCAAAAACTGTAGAAAGGGGATCGGGCGTTCAAGCATGAGATCGAGGAAAATATTGGGAAAATGATCATTTTCTTGGGGTTGAGGTTGAAAAGCATATAACTCAAGTCTTTGATAAAGAGAGTCAAAATCGAAATTCATTTGAAAACTTTTTCTTAAAGTATAAAACCAAGAAATATAATTAATTGTTTTTTTTTAATTTATTTAAAAATATTTTTGGGAAGAATGCTTAATTTCAATATTTTTTATTATTTTGAAGAGATAAAAATTTCATATATATATCAATATTTTAAGATGCATGTCTTTTCTTGTTATAATTTTGAATCATCAGACCAGGTGATAATAGATCCATTTCCACTGAGACAAATTAATGGTGAAATATTTTATTTTATTTACAGATGTTCCTTTAAATTTTTTCTTTTTGTTGATTGCGGAATATCTGATGCTTCAGTTTTTAGGGTTATTGTTGAGTTCAAGCCAAAATTTCTGTTTTAAAAATATGATGAAGCTTTTTTTTTAATTTCTTTAGATACTTATTAAATGTCTTCTTTTTGTTTATTTCAGCAAAATCATCATTTATCTGAGGTTTTTCATGTTCCCAAGTTATGATATTTCCATTATTTCTAATAGAAAATCCATAAATAAATGGAATATCTATAAAATACTTATTGGCTCTTGTTTTCTGAGAAGGTTTTTTCTTAACATCCATGTAAGTGTTGCTATTTTCCAAAATAAATTAATTCATAATGGATTTTTTTAATGTTCCAAACTTGAGAAATCTCTCCAAATCATTTTTTCTTTGTTTATCATGTTGTTTTTTCGTCGGGGAATAAAAAGCTAAGCAATTATTTTTTATTTTAATTATTTTTTTAAATTAGAAGGACAAGTATGCATAATTTTATCCTTGGTTTCTGTGTAATCCTTTAAATGCTCTTGATAAACTTTCATATTAGACCTTTGAGGGGAATCTCCTAGTCCATTTTCATGTTTTTCCCTAAAAATATTATATTTTCAGATATCATTTCATTACTTGATTCCCCTGAGAACTTTGGCTCCCATTTTACTGAAAGAACCATTATGATCAGAGTTAAAATTTCTTATTTCTTTTCCCATCTAATATTCCATGAGAAAAAAAATTAAAATGTTGAAATAATTCAAAAAACTTCATCTCCAATTTCTAATTCATTCAATTTTGATTGTAATTCATAGGGATTCATTTGCCCTTCTATGAGGTTTTTCACACTCAACATTAAATTTTTTTTTTCCGTATATTTTTCAGTTATTTCATTTTCATTTTTTATTAAATTCCTATTCTGAAAACTCATTAAACTGGGGGTGCTTGCCATTATATGAAATTTTGTTGGGTCCATATGATTGGGCTTCAAATTTGTATGATGGTACTTTTCCTTTCGATCAATAAATTTCATTATATCACAAAATTTCAAATCTGTCCTGTTAAGACGAGAATCTAAGAGGGGAGTTTTCTTTATATTTAAATCGTTGTAAAGAAAAGATTTAAATTGTTCTTTTGAATATAGGCCATTATCAAATTTTTGAAAAGCGTCGTTTATTTGATTTTTAGTGTCTTCAGTCAACTAAAGAAAACATAATGAATGTATTTAAAAAAATGAAAATTTTAAATAACAGCATATTTTTTATGGAAAAAACTTTGGGTTGAAACAGAACTCGTATCTTTATAAAAGTCACTTTTTTGAGAAAGAGTTTCTTCAGTCTAAAAAAAAAAGAAAAATGGTTGCGAAGTTGGACAAATTTCTAATTACAAAATTGAGATCTCTGGTTTTGGAAGCCATTATGAAATATTAGAGGATTTAATTTTATTATTAAAATTATCTTGAAATTAATTTAAAATATTTTTTTTTTATTTTATTCTCAAAAATTTGCTTATGAAAATGTCTGATTTTCAAAGCCTTTAAAAAATTTTCTATTTTTTAGAAATGTTTTTTGAGTTGGAAATATGTTTTTGAAGAAGTACCAAAATAGATATATAAATATTGGTTTTATTAATTTGATATTGTAGATATTTTAGGATCTATTCAAGTGGCTGTTTTTTGAAAATATAATTTTGTTTCTTTTTAGCAGAATCATTACAAAGGAATGATCCCATTCTCTCATCCTTAACGGATTTTCTAATCTGATTCTCTTTTTTTTCGTTTTCTTGACTTCCATTTAATTTAAAAACCCTTTCTTTTCTTGAAGTTGATGACAACAAAAAATTTGGGGAATCAAGAAAATCTTTATTAAATATTCTTGACTTTTTGGTTTTTTGCCTAACACCTTTTTCTTTCATTAAAGACATTTTTTTTGTTTGTAATGAATCCATTTTTTTAATATGTTCGTCATTCTCCTCGATGATCTCCAAATTTTTAATTTTAGGAGGTTTTTTAAAAATTTTTGCTTCTTTTTGTTCATGTAAATTTGAAATTGCTACTTGGGATTTTGCTTTTCGATCTTTTGAAGGTTTTTTTTGTAATATTCCAACAATATCATTGAAACTGAATATATTATTTTCACGGATCGAGGGCCTAAATGAACTGATTCTATGGAGTTCTAATTTCGTAAAAGAAACAACGGATTCTGTTTTAGTTTTTTTTATTGACCCAATTGAATTGCGAGATGAAATCAACATAAGGTCAGATGGAATGTCAAGCATTTGACTCATAACTGAAATAAAATTTTTCAAGTTCATTCTGATATTAATTAAACTCTCAGAAATTTGGTCTTCTGGAAGTTCTTGAGAAGTTCGGCTTTTAATGAGCAAAGCTTTTTTGAGTTTAATGAAGTTATTTGTAATTAGACGAAGATTTGCTTCGATAATTTTTTGATTATCGTTAATTTCAGTCAATTTTTCTTGGATTAAAGCTCCAATCGTTCGATAATCGGTTATCATATCGGGAACATATTCAAGACGGTATCTCATTGTTGAAATTAAATCTGTGATAGGTTTTTGAAAATAATTTGATTGATAGTCTCTTTTTCAAATTAGAAACTTAAAATTTAAATTCTAAATCTGGATTTACCTTCTGCTGATGGTAAATTGTAATATACAGTCTTTGAATTTTTGGCATATTTTATTGTATTGAAAGATGTGATTTCTACTTTGAACTTTCAAGTTGAGGATTTTCCATTGTTGAAAAGCCAATTTAATACAATCGCTTGCTAACCCGACAAGCTCAAATGAATTTTCCTTATATTTGATTTTTTCATAAGCCTAAATGCCTAATATTTAGACTAAAATGAGTCAATACAATACATAGCTTTCTGAAATGGTGAAGTTAGTAAGCAAATAAATGGTCACATTAATCATTGAATTTAGAAATGGACCCAGAACACATGCAATAAAAGCTAATATAATAAAAGAATTTTTATAATAGAAATAGATTTACCATAGACTCTCCCAATATGTGTTCGAGGATAGAAATCTCCATAACCAACTTCAAGGGTTGTTTTTAGAAAAAATTTGAAAGAGTTTTGATTTTACCTGTTGTTATTATAATGATTTGAGTCCATATTCCATTCCAATAATATTCCCAATTCAAATAAATCAGAAAAAAATCAAACGATCTTATTTCAAATTTTAATTTCAAATTTAATGAAAAATTAATACCTTTCAGCGATTGTCAGGGAAATCCCTAAAATGGTGATGGATAGTGAAAAATAAATAGCAATAATTATCAACGGATTTTCTTTGAAAGTTGATTTCAGAGAAAAAAGTATTCCCTCCCTTGAATAACATAAAGCGCTAAGGAGTTAATTTAAAAATTGAATTACATAAGGAATGATACCAAATTTCATTTGCTTTCGAATTATTCCAAGTTGAATATAAACCCCAGACCCGACCAAAAATATAAAATCTGCCCATCTGAATAAGAACCATAAATTGGTCCAGACTAAAATATTCTTTCCTTTAAAATTTAAAAATTAAATGAATATTACCTCATATTGTAATTATATTCGTCTTTGGTTAGCCAATAATTTTTGTTAACTCTTGGGAGTGGAATGAATGAGTTGTAAAGTATTTCGAGAATTAATGTTGTCAATAATCCAGAAGACAAAAGATTTGCTTATTTTTAATGATTAGTTTCAGTTTTAAAAGATTTTTCAACCTGACATTTCGATCTTTTCTCTTAATTTCATATAAGCCAAATAGAGATTTGTTCTTTTTATAATTACAAAGACTATGAAAGATTACCATTAAAAACTAATTTAGAACGTACTAAATATCAAATTTAATAAGCAAACTATGATTCTCAAAGTTTCTTCCTTCCAATCTTCATTTTCATCTTTCTAAGGAAATATGTTAATTTTTAGGCCGATTTTTTTCGTACATAAACAATGACATTCAATGTTGCATTTAAATTGGAAAAAAATTCGGGGATTCTATATTCGATTCCTGTATTATAAGAATTTTCCTATCAAAATAATCTTTTTATAATTTTGATTTGTTTTTTTCATGAAGACTTCAATGATCATGAAAATCAAGCCGCTAATCAAGAGAAAACAGGATAACAAATCAAGGATAAGTAATTTAGTCCAAAGTTGATTGATGTTTTTATTTCTAATTTCAGTTGGCATGAAAAAAAGTTGTACATATTCGTCTTCATATTCAACAGCCGGCAAAGGAAATTGCGATTGTGGACTTGTACTTGCCATTAAAATTTTTGAGAAATTAATTCTTTTTTTTTAAATTTTTATATTTGGTTTTCAGTGTTTACTATTGTTTTTTTTTTTATTATTATTTGAGAGAACATTTACATTTATAGATAATATTCCAAATATTGATAGAGCAAACAACCCAGAACTTCATAATTTTCTAAATGAAAATTAATTAATTTAATTTAGATTGTTGTTTGGGGGGGGGGGGGGGGGGGGGGGGGGGGGGGGGGGGGGGGGGGGGGGGGGGGGGGGTGGGGTGGGGGGGTTGGGGGGTGGGGTTGGGGGGGGGTGGG